>Ga0315273_10000626_pt1 | contig 37947 bp, 44 predicted proteins | sample YL17G02_0_MG_FD_205753 | JGI IMG/M metagenome (GOLD analysis project Ga0315273, IMG submission 205753) | Sediment microbial communities from Yellowstone Lake, YNP, Wyoming, USA - YL17G02_0 | ecosystem: Environmental > Aquatic > Freshwater > Lake > Sediment | place: USA: Wyoming | collected...
GAAAGAAGCAACCGACTAATTTCCTCCCTGTCCTCGAAAACTAACTCATTGATTTTCATAGTATCTATCGTTTAATTATGACAGCTTGTATGGTATCATAATGTTGCAATAGAAACTTGAATCTAAGAATTAAAATGGAATTCATAATCCCCATTAAAACCCTTACTTTTATCCCAATCTCCTTTATTTACGCTCACCCTTCTCCCTGCGTGGACTGTAAATCCTCCATTGGATAGATTATAAGGAGGGTCAGCAAAAATCATATCGATGGAATCTTCTGGAAACTGCTCAAGTATTTTGAGGCTGTCGGCGTTGTATAAAACAAAATTATCCTTATGAAAATATGGCGCTTCGCTAATATGTGCCAATACTTTCCTTGGAGATACCTGTAAAGAAAGAACGCTATAAGTAGCCGTTGATTCTTTTAAAATCAAAGACTTGCTTTTTTTCATAGCATACTTTTTGCCCGCCCTCTTTTTAGTTGTTTTATTTTTTCCTTTTCTCATAAACTCTTTAACAAGATAAACAAGGCTCGTGTTATATTAAATCTTTTTCCTTGAAACTACAAAAACCGAAATTTGTAACTATTATATGATCCAACACGTCAATACCAACAATTTTTCCCGCGCCGACCAGATTTTTAGTAATTTTGATATCTTCCTTTGAGGGCGCCAAATTTCCACCGGGATGATTATGGGCTAAAATTACCGAAGCCGCGCGGCTGTCGATTGCTTCTTTAAAGACTTCGCGTGGATGAACAATACTTGCATTAAGTGAACCGACTGAAATATTGCTAATTTTTATTAAATTATTGCGTGCGTCTAAACATAAAACCAAAAAGTGTTCTTTCTTCTTTCTACCGATTTTTTTCCGCAGATAATCGGCTACTGCTTTTGGCGAATCTAATAAAATTTTAGTGGGAATTTTTTCTTTAGCATATCGCTCAGAAATCGCCTGAAAAAGTTTTAGTCCAAAAGCATTTTGTGGTCCAATTCCTTTTATCTGTTGTAAATCTTCAATTGTCGCATCAAGCGCGCCTCGCAATCCACCAAACTTCTTTATAACCTGTTTTGCCATTTGCTTGCAATCTCTTCGCGGAGTTCCCAATGTCAAAAGCAATTCAACTATTTCATAGTCCAGAAATCCATCGAGTCCAGACTGCAAAAATCGCGTCCTTAATCGTTTTCGATGCCCGGCGTGTGGATATTTTGCCATAATTTTATTTGCTTTCATTATCCCGCTTTTTCCTGATTTAGTCAATTTCCCAACCAAAAAACGGCTCCAGTATGAAAATAACTTCCTACAGGGTAAACCCCCACACTTGTTCTATAAATTATTAATTTATCAACAGCAGAGAGAGAAATGCCCCAATTTTGATACTGTAAACATTATAAGATTAGGTGTTGGGGGTAAACTTTTTGAGTTCTTTCCCATGCTCAAGGTAAACTAGCTCAGGGTAAAGAAAAAAGGGATGTCCGAATTTAGACATCCCTTATAGTTTTTTGCTATTTCCAAATTATTTTGGCCTCATAAACGATTTGCGAACCATTATCAGGTGAATTTGATTCTTTTTGAAACCTTGCCTTCATTTCATCGAACTTTTTCATCATTTTTTCCATGGATTCTATAAAAACAGTAAGAAAGATCATATTAATCAACAGTGGCGGAACATCAGGCGGATTTTTAACTACCTGGCCATTTTTCATAATTCCGAGACGATGAGCGATATCGCGCGTGTCAAAAAAGTTTAACGCGCATTTTACGATCATCTTTTCTTTCGGCATATAAACATCATGTTCAACAAAATTTGTAGTCTCCAGCCACTGCCATGAAAGTCCGCCCTGCTCTTTCGCAATCTCTCTTATTTTTGCCATTAATGCGCCAACTGCTTCACCAAATGTCTGAAAAAACTCCTTATTCTTCAAGCCAATAACCACTTTAAACATTTTTACCCTCCTTTCAAAAATTTTTAAAAAAATGTTTATGCCTTTAAAAGATCTATTTAAACTGCGTCCAGTCCCCGGTAACTTCCGGCGTGAGGTCTTTGATATAATACATGCCGTCCCAGTTCAAAATTATTTCAAGCTTTCCCTCCGGTCTTTTACATTTTCGATGAAAGCCATACGTCCAGATTTTCCAATAACCCTCCGACTGGCAATTGAAGCGCTCCTTCATCATTTTGTCTGCCGCTCTTAATATTTGAGGAGAGAAATACTGGGAAAAGGAACGGGCGATTGCCGGAATCTCGTCAGATGCCTGGACAACAGCTCCTTCTGAAAAAAAGAAAATTCCCAGGACAATGAAAATAATCAGGATCAACATAATAATCAGACTGATTATAGCGTTAATTATTTTCTCTCTGGCATCAGTAAGTTTAAATACTTTCATAGGATTAACTCCTTTCCAGTTTATTTTTTAGGCTAAAATTTGGTCTTTAAACCAGCGTGCTCTTTCTTTTCTCTGACTCCTTCAACAAAAAATCAAACTTTTCGCTCAAGTACTTCATCACTTTGAGATGAATGGCGGATATTTTACCTATCTTCTGGCTGATTTCACCCATTTTAGACTCAACCTCTTTTTTGATTTTCTCTTTTTCTTCAGCGCTGAGTGCTCCCTCTTTTTTGGCATTTTTTGCCTGCTTTGTTATTTTTTCTATTTCAAAAAGCAATTTTTGGGATTGGGAAATTAAAACCCGCTCTTCTTTCATTAATACTTTGCCAGCGGCGCATTCAACGTAGGTTTCCTGGCTTTGGCCTTTAATCCCCGAAACAAAATCCAGCATCTTGACCAGATTTGCGTTTTGTGTCTCAAACATAGATAAGAGATTTCTCGTTTCTTCTGTCATCCCCTCAAAACTGGCCAAAATATGAATCGGCGAAATTAGCCAAAAAATCAATCCCGTCATCAAAACTAAAGCAATCTTTTTCATTTTTTGCCCTCCTTTCAAAAATTTTTTAAGAACTGTAAATTCAAGTTATTTGCTGCAAAAATAAATCTTAAATTTATGATAAATCATAACATCATTAAATTAAAAAGTCAAAAAATGCTTTTACCAAGTCATTCAACCAAAAAACGACCCCAGTGGGAAAATAACTTCCTACAGGGTAAACCCCCACACTTGTTCTATAAATTATTAATTTATCAACAGCAGAGAGAGAAATGCCCCAATTTTGATACTGTAAACATTATAAGATTAGGTGTGGGGGTAAACTTTTTGAGTTCTTTCCCATGCTCAAGGTAAACTAGCTCAGGGTAAAGAAAAAAGGGATGTCCGAATTTAGACATCCCTTAAATGCCTCCAAAAAAAATCGTGGCAAATACTATACAACCTGCTTCAACGGCAGGCGGGTTCGCCTGCCGACCCCACCGTGGCGGAAGAGGAAAACTCACAACATTCAATTTGGTTCCGAGATAGGGATTTGAACCCCAATTAGCAGAGCCAGAATCTGCTGTCCTACCATTAGACGATCTCGGAATTTTCAATTCCAATCTTATCGGAAAATTGTGAAAATAGCAATGAATAAAAAAAACTTAATCATTGATAAATATAATAAATTCGTTTCTTATGCGTTCTGTATTTTTTCAATACAAAAGCCCCCTTTATGGAGGCTCTTGTAATTTGATAACTCTGAAAAATCTAAAGCTATTTCAAGACCGCTTCTTTGGCGGCTTTCATCAATCGGAACTTGGCGGATGTTTTAGCCGGAATTTGGATTTTTTCTCCGGTTGCCGGATTAACTCCAATACGAGCTTTCCTATCGACCTTTACCATTTTTCCAAAACCAGGCAGAACAAATTGCCCGTTTGTTCTTACTTCGCTGTAAGCCATTTCAGCGAGTACGTCAAGAAAATTCTTGACATCTTTTTTGGCCATTCCCGACTTTTCGGCCAAACCCGCAATCACTTGCGACTTTGTCAATTTTTCCATACTTTTTTAATTACTTATTAAGCTAATTAATAATGCCTAAAACTTATTCCTATTATACATACAATTTAAAAATATGCAAATTTTCTAGGATTTTGAATTGTGGATAACTTATATCTAAATAGCTGATTAAAAATCTGAAAAAATACGGATTAGCTCTTCCGGCTTTTAGATAAAATAATCCGGATTGGCTTTTTAAAGCGTTTTTTCACTATTAAAACCCCACCCCACCATGATTATTTTTATTCCTGCCTTTTTAGCCGCTTTAACATTCCGAACCTCGTTTCCGACATAAAAAACATTGTTTTTTTAAGCCTTTTTTTTCTGATCATTTTTTTTAATCAGCCGTCTCTTGCAGAAAATATTCCTTCCACAATAGAAAAAATCAAAAAAGTCCATTCCGCGTTTATTGATGATTTTTTTCAAATTATCCTCTTGATTCGAAGACAGTATTCCCAAAATACGATCTTTTTTCTTGAGTTTGCCAAGCGTTTTTTTTATTTCTTCAACCGGAGTTATTTCATCAATCCTTTTTGATAATTCCCCTCCGACTTTTTTCACAATAAGAGAGATTTTCCAAAAAGATATTCCAAAAATATCCGTGGCTTTTTTGATGGTCTTGTTTCTCAATATATCAATCTTATCTTTTCTTATTTTACGGACTCCCACAATTCATCCGCATATTCATTGACGATTGCTACGTACATTTCCAAGGTTTTGGCGATTGTACCGTCAAAATCAAAAATAATAATCGGTTTTATCTGTTTTGGTGCCATGATTTTCTACTATCAATAAAAATTATTATTGATTGATGCATAAAGCTGCGATTTCTAAAAAATAACAAACCACCAATTTTTTATTCATATCATCCTCTGATATCAATGTTCTTTTTTGTGAATGGTCTTTTAAAAAAGATGGTCCAAAAATGATTTATCGCATACCGCGTCCCAACAATTAACAATCCTTCTTTATTAAATCGTCTGCCAGAAGTATACATTGGGAGCCCAAAGGTGAATTTCACTTCGCCGACTTTTCTGATTCGGATAGCAATATCCGTATCTTCCCCATAAAAATCGAATTTTGAATTGAATCCGCCGATTTTTTCCATCGCATCCCGCCTCACAACGAAGTTACCTCCTTGAAGCATCAACCCTTTTTTGCAAAAAAATTGATTGAAGAAATGTATCAAATAGCTCGTATAATACCAGATACGCACCAAAATGAGCGTCGGTTTCGGTAAATCATAATATAAATACGGGCCGCTTAAAGCCACCAGTTTTCTGTTCACGGAAAACTCATGGAATACCTTTTCAATCCAACCTTCGGGCAATCTGGTGTCCGCATCCACATTGGCTATGATATCGCCCGTAGAAGCAAAAAAACCGGCACTCCGGGCATTGACAAGCCCCTTTCTGGGTTCATCTACGATCTTTACTCCGTCAAAAGAGGCCGCAATTTCCTTTGTTCTGTCAATACTGGCGTTATTTACAACTACTATCTCAATATCATATTTTTTTCCTTCCATTTCTTTTATAATGGCTCCAATACAATTGCCGATATAATTTTCCTCATTATACGCGGGAATGACAAAACTCAGTTTCATATGTTTTTATCTTTATCACTCTTTGAATAATTAATAGAAGTTATGATTTCTCTATATATAATATCCCATTGATTGGCAATATTATCAAGAGAAAACTGCTGCACATAATCCAATCCTCCTTTACCGAGCGATTCACTCAATTCCGGATGTTTAAAAAGAAAAATAATTTTTTCAGCCATACTTTCATAATCTCCCACTTCAACGAGAAAACCATTTTTCGGATTTATATATTCCGGTAAAGCTCGCGCATTTATTCCAATCACAGGAAGGCCGGTAGCCATCGCTTTTATCAGGCTCAAACTTTGGGTTTCGGCCGTACTGGCGATCGCAAACACATCAGCGGCTCGGTAAATATCAGAATGATCATTAACTTTCAGTGTTCCATAAAATCTGACATTTTCACCAATGCCAAGTTCTTTAGCTAGCATTTTCAAGGATTCTTCAGCGGTACCATGTCCTGTTATCGCTAATGTGACGGACTGAATCTGCTCTTTTACCAGCGCAATCGCTCTTAAAATCACATCCACATGCTTTTCTTCCGCCAAACGACCCGTATAAATGACTGCAAATTCTGACAAATTAAACTTCTTTTTTAATTGTGATTTTTCATCCGAAGATACCGGATAAAATTTATCCAGATCTATGGGATTGGAAACGACTTTAGCTGGCCGTTTGAAATTGTGCATTGTCATCTCATGCAAAATTCCCTTTGAAGGCGCAGTTACAAAATCACATTGATTATAATACCAGGAAACGAATTTCAATCCTGATTTATGAAAAAAATTCTTTCCTAAAAAACTATAGCGCATAAATTCAGTAAGAGGAGTATGGCTCGTCCCCACCAGCGGAATTCCCAAAATCTTGCTGGCCACCATTCCTTCCATCCCCACTCCGAAAAAAAGATGGGTATGAATGATATCCGGCCTATTTTTCCGCAAAGCGATTGACTTCAAAAAAGTTGGGATCACCATGCGCGCCTGCTGGGTCGGAGACGGATATTTCAACGAAAACAGACGGCAGATGCTGATGTTTTGACCCAAATTCAATTCCTGATGAGGAACATTGAATTTATGAAAGTCCTTCTTTGAATAATACGGAACATAAAAATCAACATAATGCCCTAATTTAGCCAATTCTTTGGCAATATCAATGATTGAATCGGAAATTCCGCTCAATTCAGGATAAAAATTGTCCGAAAACATGGCTATTCTCATATTTTTTCTATTTTTTTGCCGATAAGAAACGAAATTTTTCCATAACCGATATATCCCCCCACCACTAAGATTACGATTAGCGGAAAAAGGATACTCGCGTCATGCAAATATTCATTGATATTATACAAATGACCGAAAAAAAATCCGATAACCAAAAAAAATATTGATTTGGGTATAGTAACCACGGCGCAATATTTGATAAATTTCGGATAGGATCTCCGCAAATATCCCACCAGCACAAATCCCATAGCCGAAAGTAAAGGAGTCAATTTCAGCATTATCATAGTTTTTCCGAAGTGTTTCTTGAGTAATTCCTCCAAATGTTCAATACGTGATTGCGTAGATCCAAACCGATGCCCAATATTTTCAATAAACTTAAACCTGCCAAAATAACCGATATAATAATAGATTGAATCGGGAATCAGATCGCCCGCTATCGAAAGCAGGAAAATAAACCATGGATTGAAATATCCCAGCGCCGAAGCAAAACCCGCGGCTGCAGTAACAAAAGGACCTTCCGCGCACATGACTAAAAAAATGAAAAAATAGCCGTGCGCTATTACCCAATCAAATATATTTCCGAAATCCGTAATATTATCCATCATTGCTCAATTTACCGATTCAGCTATTTTTTTTATTCTACCAAAAAAACGAAAAAATAACAGAATTATTGTTATTATCTAAATTTTACATCGTAAAAATCCTTTTTCCCCCTTCGATATTTTTGATAATATTAAAAAGATATTCTTCCCATAGTGACAACCTATTAGAAATAGAATGATTATCTCTTTTTTCTAATGGCTTAGCTACATTAAAATTATTTCTTATAGAAATAACATAAACTGTATTAGATATCATTTTTTTCCAAAATGGCAAGGTAAGACAAAAACAAAGATCTTTTATTTCCAAATATCTGACTTATTATTCATTTTTTCTATTAAAATTTTGCTATCAATTCGAGATCGCATAATAATGAAGAATTTTGCCAATCTTTTTCAAATTTAGGCAAAAGGTTAATATTATCACCGTTCGATTCCAGAATCTAACGCAACAATTTGGCACATAAGCGCCAAAGATGCTCCCAAAATCCTTTTTTATTTCCTATCGCTCCTGACATCAAATCATCTGCGTCACCTAAATACAAACCGCAAATATTCAAAAGTTTGGTCACCATTGAAGTACCGCTTCAATGCATGCTTAACACACAAACTACTTTATTTTTTCAAGTATTCGACATAATTATCTTATTATTTTGTTAAACTACTTCATCAAAATACTGAATATGATTCCAATATTAAAAAATATTTTATTTTCTCACTTTGATTTCAAGATTTTTTTCCAATTCCATGATAATTCTTTTCATTGACCCGTCAACTTCTTTATTTTCCAGCGTACGGCTATTCGCACCAAAGATAATATGAAAAGCATAACTTGAACTTCCGTCTTTAAAATCATAAATATCGAACAAATCGACATCCAGCACCAGCTTTCCTCCCGCTCCTTGGATGATTTCCAGAATATCATTTACTCTAATATTGCCTTTGACAATCAGTGAAATATCTCTCATCACAGTCGGATATTTGCAAATCGGCTGATATTCATATTCTCCTTCGCAAATACAGAGAAGCTTTTTCATATCGAATTCAAAAATTGCCACCCGTCTGTGAATATCAAATTCTGAAAGTATCAACGGGTTTATTTCTCCAAGATACCCGATTACTTCACTTTTACCCTCAATTTTGATTTCGGCACTGCGTCCCCTATGCCAGAGAGTTATAAAAGTGCCCAATGGTATGGGATTAAAATTATCGTAATAATAATGAGTGATTCTCAATGATTTCAAAAGAATATCAACAATTCCTTTTGTTTCATAGAAACTATCCGCTTTCCTGTCTTTTTTCAAAACGACAGCACCAACCAGCATTTGATTTTCTCCTGAAAGATAATTTTTGTTTCTCGAGTATACCCGCCCGATCTCAAAAATATTAAAATGATCGTAATTTTTCTGATTTTCTCGAATATTTTTTAAAAGATTAGGTATCAGGCTCACGCGAAGCAAGGATTGCTCCGGATTTATAGGATTTTCCAATTCCAGATGTTCCACCGTTCCAAGTTGCGCCAAATCTCTATCCTGTGTTCCATAAAAAGAATAATTATATACTTCCGAAAATCCTTTGCCAACCAAAATATTTTTTACTTCCCGTTCGAAAAACCTGTTTTCATTGACACGCGCCGACTCCAGACGCATAACCGGCGCCTGTGGTTCTATTTTTTCGTATCCATAAATCCGTCCGATATCTTCAATCAAATCTTCCTGCGTCTTCATATCCATCCTGAAAGTCGGAATAATGACTTCAATCAGATTATTTTTAACAATCTTCTTTGTTTCAATATCCAAACACGTCAAAATTTTCATCGCGTCTTTTGCCGGAATATTTTTTCCCAATAATTTATTGACATAATTCAAATCCAGATTTATTTTCCATGGTTTAATTTTTTCGGGATAAACATCCACGATTTTCTCCATTTTTCCGCCTGCCGATCCGATAATTTCCATGACCCGCGCCATTGCGACTTCCGTCATATTTGGATCAATCCCCTTTTCATATCGAAAGGCGGCATCGGTAGAAATATTCAGCCGGTTCTTGGTTTTTCTGACAGAAAAAGCGTCAAAAGCCGCCGATTCTATAATTATTTTTTTAGTATCTTGTGATATTCCGAAATCTTCTCCACCCATCACTCCTGCGATTGCCAACGCTTTTTTATCATTGGCAATGACCAGATCGTTATTTGACAATCCTTTGACGCTGCCGTCCAATAGTTTGATTGTTTCGCCATTTTTCGCCTTGCGAATAATAATACTGGCATGATTTTTATTTTTTAGTGCTGCAGATTCATTCCTAACGACATCATAATCAAAAGCATGAAGCGGCTGTCCCGTCTCCAACATCACATAATTCGTCGCGTCAACAACATTATTTATCGGCCTGAATTCCAGAACCTCCAAACGTTTTTTCATCCACTCGGGCGATTCCTTAATTTCAATATCTCCCATCACAGCTCCGATATAGCGGGAACAAGATTTTTTATCTTCAATTTTTATATTTAAATCGTTGGATAATGACCGTGTTTTAACAGTTTTTGGCAATTTACCCGATTTATATTCCAATTTCCTGCCTTCCAAAGCGCAGATTTCACGCGCCATTCCCAAATGAGAAAATGCGTCATGACTCCTGTCCGGAAGAATTTTTATTTCAATCACTTTGTCATTCAGTCCCAATTCTTTAGCCAAAGGTGTTCCAACTTTGACTTTCGAATCCAAAATCAAAATTCCACTATGATCTTTTCCCAGTCCCAGTTCATCTTCCGCGCAGATCATCCCGAAAGATTTCACCCCGCGGATTTCGGCTTCTTTGATTTCAATTCCATTTGGAAGTTTTGTTCCGATTGTCGCCACTGGAACTTTATCACCGATATTTATATTTTCAGCACCGCAAACAATCGTCAAGATTTTTTTTCCAATACTAGTTTTCGTCACTTTCAACCAATCGGCATTGGGATGTTTTTCTATTTCCTTGATTTGTCCGACCACCACGCCGGAAAAACCTTTTCCAAGGTCATTAATATTCTCTACCTCAAACGCTTTCATGGTCAACATCTTCACGACTTGTTCCGCCGTCTTTTTCGTTCCGGATAATTCTTTGAGCCAATTGTAGGAGTATTTCATAAATTAAAACTGACTGATAAACCTCAAGTCCCCGCTATGAAACAGACGGACATCGTCTATTTTATATTTCATCATCGCCAGACGCTCCAAGCCTAATCCCCAGGCAAAACCCTGATATTTGTTCCTCGAATAGCCCGCCGCCACAAAGACGTTTTGATTGACCATTCCCGCGCCGCCCAATTCCAGCCAGCCACCACCCCTGCAAGCGGAACATCCTTTTCGGTCGCACACCAAGCAGCTGATATCAAATTCAAAACTTGGCTCCGTAAAAGGAAAATAACTAGGACGGAACCGCATCTTCACGTCTTTCTTGAAAAATTTTGAGAAAAATTCCTGAGCGATATATTTCAAATTTCCGACATTAATATTCTCATCCACCATCAGCGCTTCAAATTGAAAAAAAGTGTGATCATGGGTTGAGTCTGTAGCCTCACGTCGAAAACAGCGCCCAGGAACAATTGTCCGAAGAGGCGGTTTGTGCTTTTCCATATAGCGCACCTGCACTGCTGATGTCGATGTCCGCATCGTGATTCTGTCTTTGCCAATGGTTTGCTTGAGCCAAAACGTATCCTGCATATCTCGCGCCGGATGGTTTTTGGGAATATTCAAAACGTCGAAATTATAGTGTTCAGTTTCCGCTTCCGGACCATCAGCGATTTCAAATCCCATGGAAGTGAAAATATTCTCAATTTCATATTGCACCTTGGAAAGAATATGCAAATGTCCGCGTGAAATTTTTTTTCCAGGGATTGTCACATCAATTTTTTCTTTTTCAGGATCAAACATTTTTTGTTTGATAATTTTTTCCTTCTCAAAAAAAGCGTTTTCAATTTCTTTTTTAATTTCATTAGCCAATTGCCCGATGTTCTTTTTTTCTTCAGGGGATAAATCTTTAATTCCTTTTAATATATAATTGAATTCGCTTTTTCTTCCCAAACATTTCACCCGCAATGAAAAAAGGGCATTATTAGTGGATGCTTTTTTAATTTCTTCCAGCGCCCTATTTTTTATCGTTAAAACTTTGTCTTTCAGCATAATTCTTTCTTAATATAGAATAATATCACACTTTTAAATACCTCCGAATGGCAATAAAACTGCTTATTACCCCGAGGATAATTCCCAATAGAATCAAAATCCCGAAAAGAATCCAGAAATGGCTCCAATAAAAGGGCATCAAACTGGAAATTCCAAGCATTTTTTGAGAAAGCGAAGAAATATATTTGGCCGTAATAAAAATAAAAATGATGCTAATAATCGCCGAAAAAAATCCATAGAAAATGCCCTCAAAAACAAACGGCATTTGCACATAAATATTTGAGGCACCGACCAAACGTTTCACTTCAAACTCCTGCTTGTGCGAATACATAGTAATATGGATGGTATTAAATGTAATGAGAAGCGCCAGAAAAATAAAAATAATTCCAAGACCCATGCCAGCTTTTTTTATTAGATTGACAATTTTGTTTAAATTTTCGATTTCTCTCTTGTTCTGTTCATAATTGATATTGATAATATCATCACGGAATACCGAATTTTCAATGGCTTTAGCGATTATTTCATATTGATCGGGATTATTAGCTTTAATCACCAATGAATCAGGAAGTGGATTGCCACCAACTTCTTTAATTGCATCTTTAATCACCTCGTTCCGGCTGCTTAATTGTTCCAATTCCTGAAGCGCTTGTTCTCGCGAAACAAAATCTACTGACTTAATCTCAGAAAAACCGGCTAATTTTTCTTTTATTCCCATTATTCTTTCCTGTTTCACTTCGGGACTGAAATATACCGTGATATTGATCTTTTCCTGGATATTTTGCAAAACAAAATTAGCTGTGTATCCAATCAGCAGGGTGAAACTGACGATATAGAGAGAAATCGCCAACACACTGATGGTTCCCACACTTAGCCAACCATTTCGACGGAAGTTGATAAATCCTTCTTTTAGCGTCCTCGAAAGTTTTAGTAATTTCATAGTTTATATTTTATTTATAAATCAACTTACTGACATTAGATGATGTATTTGCCATTTTCCTGATCTCGAATAATTCTTCCTTTGTCAATCGCAATAACTCTTTTCTTGATATTATCCACTATGCTTTTATTATGCGTGGCTAAAATTACTGTCGTTCCGAATTTATTTATTCTCATTAGCAGTTGTACAATCTCCCAACCAGAGACGGGATCAAGATTTCCGGTCGGTTCATCGGCAATAACTACTTGAGGATTATGAATAAGTGCCCGCGCTATAGAAACCTTCTGCTGTTCACCGCCACTCAATTGGTGAGGATAAAGAAAAGCTTTATCAGTTATTTTGACAATATCCAAAATTTTCGGAACTTTTTTCGCAATTTCTTCGTTTGAATCACCCACTACTTCCAAAGCATAAGAAATATTTTCAAACACATTCTTCTTCGAAAGCAATTTGGAATCTTGAAAAACCGTTCCGATATTTCTGCGAAAATACGGCAGATGCCGCCTTTTAATAACGTCTATGGGACGATCATTAAAAAATACTCTCCCTTCAGTCGGATATTCTTCCGCATAAATGAGCTTGAGAAGTGTGGATTTGCCCGCTCCACTCCGTCCAACAATAGAAACAAACTCTCCCTTATCGATGAACAAATTAATCTCCTGCAAAGCCACGTAGCCATCAGAATATTGCTTTGTAACTTTTTCAAATTTAATCATATCTTCTAAAAGTATTATACAACAAAAATTGAAATTTTGAAATAATATGTATTATTTGATTTTTAAATTTTCAGCTTTGAATATCAGATAACTCTCTATGAATGGCTGCAGATCTCCATCCAAAATTTTTTCCACATCCGATGTTTCAAATTTCGTCCGATGATCCTTGACCATTTTATATGGATGGAGAACATAGGAACGAATTTGATTTCCCCATTCGGCACTGTGATATTCTCCTCGCAATTTTAGTTTCTCTTTCTCCTCATCTTCAAGATATTTTTGATGAAGTTTGGCTTTTAATACTTTCATTGCCTGTTCTCGATTTTGCATCTGTGAACGCTCGTTCTGACAATTCGTCACAATTCCGGTGGAAATGTGGGTAATTCGTATAGCACTATCCGTAACATTCACATGTTGACCACCTGCTCCTGAAGAACGGAATGTATCTATCCGCAAATCTTCCGGTCTTATTTCAACCTCTTTTATTTCTCCAATAACCGGCAGTACTTCCACCAAAGCGAAAGATGTTTGGCGCAAGTTATCCGCATTAAAAGGCGACAAGCGCACCAAGCGATGAACTCCATGTTCTCCTTTCAGATATCCATATGCATAGTTGCCTTCAATTTCCACTGTCGCGCTTTTTATCCCCGCTTCACTTCCTCGCGAATCATCAATAATCTTCGCATGAAAATTATTTTGTTCCGCCCAATGGAGATACATCCTGAGCAACATTTCAGCCCAATCCTGGGCATCCACCCCGCCCGCTCCGCTGTGAATTGTCAAAATCACATCGTTACGGTCGTATTTTCCCCCAAGTAGCGTCTTAAATTCGAGCGCATTAACCTTATTTTGAAGATTTTTAATTTCTTCTTTAATTTCTCCCAATTCTTCTTTTCCCGAGATACTCAAAATATCTTCTATATCCTTCAAATCATTTTCAATCAACGAAAATTCTTCCACCTCTTCTCGCAGATATTCCAAGTATTTCATCACCTCAGCCGCCTTTTCACGGTTATTCCAAAAATCGTTCTGGCCGGATATTTTTTCCAATTTTTTGATTTTTTCTATCTTTCCGGAAACGTCAAAGATAGTCCCGCAACTGCGGGATTTTATTTTTTATTGAAAATATTTTATCAAGCAATTCTTTCATAAATATTTCTATTTTATTCAAACAAAGATTATAATGCCATAATATCAATTTTAACCATAAAAGCAAACAATTGCCTATTAAATTTTTTTCTTTCTATTTTTGTAAATAAATAAGTCAGAAAAGATATTGGATTGCTAATCCAATTAATATACTTGTTCCAAAAAGCATGCCCAAAATTTTAAACACCTCCTTTTTATTTTTTTCTTCTCTGAATAAGACCAATACTCCCAGTCCGCCACTAGCGCTTAACCCAGCTATAACCGAGCCGTAAGTGATTATATCTTTAAGATATAACTCTGTTATGAACACTGAAGCAGCACAATTCGGGATGATCCCAACTAAAGCCGCAAGGAAAGGCTGGAAAAAACTATGTCCTAAAAATAATTTTCCGAATGCATCTTCTCCTAATTGGAATATTGCAGCATTTAGTAAAAATGAAGCAATAAATATAAAAACAAATATCTTTGCCGTATGAATTATTGGATGCAACAACACTTTTTTAAAATTAAGCTCTTCAGCGGAAAATTTTGTACTGTGACCACAGCAAGCATCTTCATTCATAATAGTTTCGTGATGATGATGTATATCATCTTTGCCTTGAGCATAAGCATCCATGTGTTCCAAGGTTTTCTTATTGGTTTTTCTAAAAATAAAATCGAAGAAATATCCGAAAACCAAAGCACTAAAAATTTTTGTTAAAATTAAAGGTAAAATAATTTTGGCTTTATCCGGCTGGGATAAAATAACTGGAATTGCTTCGTCTGAGGTTGAAAGATAAACAGCCAATAATGTTCCGATGGTAATTAATCTTTGGGTATATAAAGCCGTACTAACAACTGAAAAACCACACTGGGGTAAGCTTCCGGCAAAAGCGCCAACAAGTGGACCAGCCAATCTGACTTTTTTCATCTTCTCTCTTATCTTATTTCCGAAATTGTATTCAACTAATTCTATTCCGATATAAATAATAAGAAGCAAGGGTACCATCTTAGCAGTATCCACTAGGACATCTAGAAAAACTTTCAGCATAAGAATAGGACTTTAAGATAAATAATTCTTAATCAGGGCAATGTGATCTTGCTCAACCTGATTGAGTGCCGTAAACATTATTTTTATGTGTTGTTCCGGAGACGATTTGGCAAATTCCTGATAAAAATTCGCTGCGTGATTTTCCAGTTCGAGCGTCTTTTGGAAATTCTCCATGTCTTCTTTGGCACAACTTTCGGAAATATTTTCCGGCATTTCAATTTTCAATAATTTTGTGCAAATGATGGCGTGCTCCAATTCCACTTTTGCCAAACGCTTGTACATTTTCATTACTTCATAAGAATTTGTCTTGCTGACCATACATAAATAAATCGCATTCGCTCTCATTTCCAAGTCCAAAGTTTCTTTGAGATTGTTGACGCTTATTTGATTCAACTCGCTTGTCATATTCACAACCGGATTCGCTTCTTTCCCTTCTTTGATATAAATCTCCCGCGCTCCGCAGAACGGACAATTTTTTGGCTTTTCTTCACCAAGATAGGCATCTCCGCAAATTTGACAGATGAAAGTTTTCATAAAATTTGATCTTTTATAACTTTATCCAAAGAGGCAAGAGCCCCAGCAAAGAAATAATAGTGATGAAAAATAAATATTTGAAAATTTTCTCCCAGATCCGATGCGGATGCGTCACGATATTAATGATTGAATAAACAAGCAGCAGGACGATAATCAGTCCGAAATAAAGATATGAGACAACCAAATATTCTTTTCCCAATAATAAACCGACAACATTAAAAATAAACGCGTTTCCGATAGTATTCGTAAACCAGCCGAGATAATCCCAATATTTCACTTCCTTCCGATATCCGACTTTCGAATATGAAAGCGATGAAACAAACAGTAGCGGCATGGCCAACACCAACTGGGATATGATCAGCGGGCTGAATTGTTTGGGACTAAGCGTCCAGATTAAAGTAAAAATAACAAACAAGCTTCCAATCATGAAAGCATTAATGTTCACGCGCGAGGCCGCTTTTTCCGGATTGGTTTTAAAAAAATTTCCTTCCATATTGATCGGGATATTTGAATTATTCCAAATTTTCGTATATTATTTATAGCGTTCGCCGAATGGCTGTTCGGGATTAATCAGCAAAAAATATTCCTTCCTCAAAAACTCATATTCACCAAAATGCCATCATAGCTCAGTTGGTAGAGCAATGCATTCGTAACGCATAGGTCGTCGGTTCAAATCCGACTGATGGCTCAAGAAATCTGGCTTTTCTCCAACAATTTATTCCAATTTTCTTCAATCCTCTTTTTAATATAATCAATAATTTTCTTATTCTTCTTGGTAAAAAGGTGCTTGAATCTTCCCTGACCTTTCAAAAACTCTTCAACCGGCTTTTTTTCTTTCGGGATATGATTTATTTTATAATTGCCGTTTTCAATTTCATAAAGCGGCCAGAAGTTGGTTTCCGTCGCCAGCCGTCCATAGCGGACATAATCCGACGAAGCGAATTTCCACTCATTGGTGCAGGGCTGCAATACCACTAAGAATGACGGCCCTTCAACAGCCACAGCTTTTTTCACTTTTTGTTTCAGATCTTCAAGATAAGCGACATTAGCTTGCGCAAGATATTTAACTCCGTGCGCCGCCACGATTTTCATCAAATCTTTTCTCTCCAGATCGTTTCCGATATCATCTTCTGAAGCCGGAGTTGTTTGAGTTTCGGCTCCATAGGGAGTTGCTCCCGAACGTTGTCCTCCGGTATTCATATAACCTTCATTATCGTAGCATATATAGAGAAAATCGTGCCCTCTTTCCATCGCTCCTGAAAATGACTGCAAACCGATATCATAGGTTCCTCCATCTCCTCCAAAAACGATAAATTTGATCTTTTTGCCCCGATTGGTTTTGAAATTTCTTTTCATCAAGACGCGATAAGCCGTCTCTATCCCGGAAACAGTCGCTCCCGCATTTTCAAAGGCACTGTGAATATATGGCACTTTCCAAGCGGTATAAGGATAAATCGTCGTGGTAACTTCCAGACATCCGGTCGCGTTGACAACAACCACCGGCCTATCAATCGCTCCCAGCACCGTCCGCACTATCGCTGGAATTCCGCATCCTGCGCAAGTCGAATGTCCGGAAGCCAATTTTTTGGTCAAATCTTTGTTCATAAATTATTTACAGCTTATGCATTTTCTCAACAAGAAAAATCCCATATACCTTATCCCGCAAACCTCCTGTCCGAGTTATCTTTCTCAACGTATCAATAATTATTCCTTTATCATGGATATCTATTTTCAAAAGTTCATCATGAACATTCTGCACGTCTTTTTTCAGCCTTTCTGAAGGATAGAACTTGTTTGATCCCTGAATTCCGTCAATTGTTCCGAGAAATTCTACCAGATTTTCTATTTTATCAGGCACCTTCTTCAATTTTTGTTCCAAGTCGACATATTCGGCAATAGTCGGCTCACGTTCACTATTTTTACCATTATCTCCACCGGCTTCATTCTTTTTTTCCTGAGATTTTTTTTGACTATCATCAATTTTTTCAATATTGCTAAAAACTAATTCCTTTTCATCATGGACATTTTCAGTTTCCAATCCTGATTTTTCGCCTGTGGCATGACTGATTTCCTGTTGTTGCTCTTGTTTTTCCGCTGCTGCTCCGGCTTCTTCGTCATCCGCCATTTTGCCTTGCCTTTTTTCAAGAATTTTGAGTGCTTCTTCAGCATTACCAACTTTCATGAATTCTTCAACGCTCATCGTATTATCGGAAGAAATATCTTTTTCTTTTATTATATCTTGCCTAGGCAATTGCTTTTTTTTCGGAACTTCAAATTTATTACCGCACATTCCGCAAAATTTTTCGCTCATTTTTCCCTCTGTTCCGCAATTCTGGCATATTTTCGTTTTTTCTGTTTCATCATCTTCGATGTTTTTTAATTTTTCAAATTTTGTTCCGCATGTGCTGCAAAAATTCGCACCAATCGGGATTTCGGTTCCGCAACTGACACATGATTTGGTCTGTTCTTTCTCTCCTCTTTCACCGTACTCTTTCTTTTTCCGCCTCATTGCTTCAATCATATCCCAACCGTCATTAACTTCTTTCATATCCTCTCTCGACATCGCCTTTTTCATTCCTTCTTCTCCGAGCACCTTTTTTGTCATTTCTTCCTGAGCTATGAGAAATCCAGACATTTTTTCTCCTTTTACCTCCTTTACTCTTTTAAGTGCTGCGAGTCCCACCGCCAAGTCCTCCTGATCTTCAGGATTACTTGCCAACCGACTGAGTTTTTTCAAGTCCTCCGCAGTCGCCTGTTTTCCATTAATTTTAAACTCGAAATTTGGCATATTTTTTATTTAATATAAATTGTTTCCTTAGATAAACTTCCGATTTCCATGCTTTCAAAAATTTTCACGATATCTTTTTGAAAAATATTCCGTCCGCCAAGACCATAAACATAGCTCGCCACCCGAAAATCATGGCGCGTGTTTCTTCCGGACATGGAATTGATGATTTCCGAATACAAAGGCGGATTAGTTCCGAAAGACATCGCCCGATCAAGCACTGCAATATTTTTGGTTTTTGAAAAAATGCTCGCAATTTCCTGATGTGGAAATGGACGAAATAATTTTATTTTCAAGAGCCCGACTTTTTTTCCGTTCTTTCTCAAATCATCCACCACATCCTTGATGATTCCGGCTGTTGAACCAGCAACAACAATTACATATTCTGCGTCTTCCGCGTAATAACTTTCAAAAAAATCATGGAACCGTCCGGAAATTTTTTCAAAATCATAAGCTACATTTCGATAATGTCCGGCCACATCTTGCATGGCTTTTTCTTGATCAATCTTAAATTCAAAATATGTGTTTGGAAGCGCCAAAGATCCATAAGTTATCGGATTTTTTACGTCTAGCAGAGACAAATCCGGCTGATATTTTCCTACAAAATTTTTCACCATTTCATCCGAAAGTGTTGAGAGCGTTTCCACTGAATGAGAAGTGATGAATCCATCCATAATCACCATCACGGGAACATTGGATTTTTCCGTTAGTTTCATTCCCATAAGCGTATTATCATATACTTCTTGCGCGTTTTCAGAAAAAATCTGAATCCAACCGGTATCTCGCGCTCCCATCACATCGCTATGGTCGCCATGGATATTCAGTGGCGCGCTCAAGGCTCGCGCGGAAACAAGTAGCATAATCGGCAATCTCATGCCGCTCGCAATATAAAGCATTTCATTCATTAGAGCCAGACCCTGTGAACTGGTCGCCGTCACAGTACGTGCCCCTGCAGTTGAGGCACCGATGCACGCGCTCATTACGCTATGTTCCGATTCCATCGTTATTATTTCCGTATCCACAACTTTCTCCGCCTCAAATTTGGCAAAAGTGGAAATAATCGTAGTCTGAGGCGTAATTGGATAAACCGGCATCACATCCGGATTGATCTGTCGTAGCGCCTTGGCAGCCGTCGCTCCGCCTGTCAAGGATTCTCGCTTAACCATATTGGATATATTTTTTTCAACTTTGATATTTTTCATTTTATTTTTTCTTCATATTAATAGCTTTTATGGGACACACTGAAGCACAGACACCGCATCCTTTGCAAAATTCATAGTCGATTTTGGCCACACCTTTTTGTTTCACAACATTTTCTGTTTCTTTCTTGTTCTTTTTTGCCAATTCAATCACCGCTTCTGGACAAAAAGAAACGCACGTGCCGCAGCCGACGCACTTTTTTTCGTCCACGACTGGTTCCATAAATTTCCAATCGCCAGTCCGCGGTGACTTAGATATATCATGTTTCAGAATCAGCGTAAGTTTCATAAACGTAAAAAATATTGAAATTATTATTTGTTGTTAGCTTTTATGATTGTTTCCCGCTAAATCGTATCATACGATTCTCTGATGGCTTGGATATTTTTTTCCGTCGCACCTTTTCCGATTTTCTTTTCGAATATCTTCCTGAATTCTTCAATCACGCTTTCCAATTTCGCCATTTCTGTCACTTGGACGAATTTTCCCAAGATAGCTGTATTCGGACGTGGCTGACCGATTATTCTAAAAGATATTCCGAACGCATCTACCGCATGGATTTTTCCCTTAAAATGACTGAGTTTATTGCGAATTTCCATTTCACTCTTCGTAGTATTGATGATTAGTGACTCTTTTTCATCCAGATTGGCGGTCACATCATCCACGCCAATCAAGGTCTCATCCAATACCACAACTACATCCGGATCAGTGATCGGTTCATGAGTTCTGATTTCAAAATCGGAAATTCGGACATAGGTTTTTGTCGGTGCTCCGCTTCTTTCCGGTCCGAAATAAGGAAAAGCCTGGACGAATTTTCCGTCCCTAGTGGCCGCTTGCGCGACAATTTCCGCCGCCACTTTGGCTCCTTGACCGCCACGGGCGAAAAAAATGATATCAAAAGTGTCTTTATTGAATTTCATAAGCAGAAAAATTTTGTTTTTTTTCTATTTATTCGTCTTTTAATTATAACATAAAAGAAAGAAGACGGCTAACATTGCTAGTCCGTCTTCTTAAGATGATTTTTTGCTCCATTTTTTGATTTCCATGAAATAAATGGGAGTTGAAACGATTCTTGAAATGATTCCCCCAAAAAAACATATTGTGGCTAGATGTTCCAGAATTTGGCTCTTAATAAATATCAGATCGAAAAAAAATAAATGACGACATCAGAAAATAGAAATCTATCGTTATTTTTCCGAAGATATTTACATTCCAATTGTTCAAAATCTCTTTTCTCGCTTCGTGATAGTATCCGATAATATTGTTTATCTTGAATACTCTGGAAACATTTTTTCTGAATGACAAACTGATTCCATACACGGCAAAAAGCAAAACAAGCACTTCTCCGAAAAAAATGATTCCCGCAACCCAAGAACTGATTATTCTTTCCGCGTAGAGAAAAAGCAGTCCCGAAAAAATCATGACTTTATCCGCCGTTGAATCGATTATTTTCCCCATACCGCTTTTGTTCTTGACTAAGCGCGCTATCATACCATCAAAAATATCAGTTAAAGCTAATGCTACGAATAATATCAGTTTGCTTTTCAGGTTTAAAGGCAACACAAAAAGAAAAATCGGAGCCAAAAACCTGGACGAAGAAAGGATATTCGCAAGATTCCAAACAAGTCAACTGTGTTTTCTTTCATTTTCCATTTTTTCCTCCTTTTTATATTTTGATGTCAACGTACTGGAATCCTCCAAAATGCAACACTGCTATATCAGTCGATATTTTTCAAAAAAATAGACAATATTTCAATTAAGCTGCTTCTTTCAAAATTTTATATGATATACGCTCCATTATTTCGCCAATTCGGCATCAATCGCATTTTTTAAAATATCATATGAAATAATCCCGCCTTCAAACTGTTCATTAATAAATAGTACTGGCGTTTCGGAAACGCCGAATTCCTTCCCTTCCTGGATATTTTTGTTGATTTTATCCTGAAACTTCTTTTCATTGACGCATTTGTCAAACTCTTTACCATTCAGACCTTTTTGCCACGCGTAATTTTTGAATTTTTGCCATCCTTCCGACATTTCCCAATCACTTTGACTCTCAAACAATTTGTCGGCATATTCCATGAATTTTCTCTGATCATTCGCGCACTCCGAAGCCAGAGCTGCATTTCCTGACTGCAAACTCAAGCCAGACGGAAATTGCTTGTATACATATTGGATCTTGTTTTCGTATTCCGCCAAGATCTTCTTGATGGAAGAATGAAACGTCTGGCTTGAAGCGGATAGAAAATCCGAAAATTCGACTATTTTTACCTTGGCATCTTCCGATCCTATTTTTATGTCATAATCGTAAATTTTCGGGATTTGAATAAACTTCCCGATAGGAATTCCCACTTCATCCGCTTTCAAAAATAATTGGCCATCTTTTTCTTCAAAAATAACCGGCGCTTGTTGGAAAAATTCCGTCTCTTTTATCTCCTTTGAAAAAACGAAGGCCGGGATAGTTTTAATATTGAAATCAGAAATTACTTTTTCCCCTTCTTCCGAATTTTGATCGACTTTTTGGGTAAGAATCGTCGGAATTATCCTTCGCAACCAAATCAGCACTTCATCCGGCTTACATTCACTGCACGTGTCATCCGTCAAGACTTTAACCTTAATTATCGATTCTGAATATCCTACCCAGGTTTTTCCGGCTGATCTAAAAACATCCGACTTTGAAAGTTTTTTCGAAGTAATACCCCCGCCATTTATCATCTGGATCACATCAACAAAAATACTACCCCCAAACAACCCGGCCAACAAGATTGACAAAGCAATCAAATTCTTTATCCTTTTTTTTGAAGATAATCCTTCTGGCTTCAACAAATCCTCAATCTCATTATTTTTTTCTTCGGTGACATTTTTTTCCATAGCAATTAAAAAATAAATTTTTATCCCTTTGTCTTGTATTTAAATGATTTTATCATGAATTTTTAATATAATTATCATCATTTTTTCTCCGACAAATCATTTTTAATCTGTTCAAAGTTATACGCTTGAACGCCATAATAATTTTTATCCGCCACATTGATTTTTTTTCCAACTTCAGTTTTTATTACAATTCCAAGCAGTATACCGATGATAAAAATCATCAACATTTCCATGGATATTTTTTTCCTAATCTTTCTTCTCGGCGCAACCATTTTCTCGGTTTCAGCTTTATGAATAATATTTTCTTCCATAAAAAATCATAAAAAAATTATTTAGCCAGTTAAGTAATTCTACTATGGAAAGAAAAAAGCTTCAACTTGCGCTTTTCCTGTTCTATTGCTTAATATTTACTCTTTCCTAAGGGCATCCATAGGCGTCAGTTGCGATGCTTTGCGTGCCGGATAATATCCGAAAATTATTCCCACCGCCACGGAAAAAACAGTGGCAGTAATAATTGATTGTAATGTCGCGGATAACTGCAAGTTGAAACCGAGTAATGAAAATATATACGAAAGCAAAAATGTCAACAAAAAACCCATAAAAATTCCGACTATCCCCCCAAACAACGTGATGAAAATCGCTTCAAGTAAAAATTGCTTGAGAATATCACTCGTTTTAGCGCCGACAGCTTTGCGCAATCCGATTTCATATATTCTCTCGGTTACTGACACATACATGATATTCATGATTCCCACCCCGCCTACGATTAGCGAGATTGATGTCAAGGCCAGCAGCAAGATATTTATCGTTCCGAATACTTTTGCAATCGTGTTTTGCGCTTCCTTGATCGATGTCACTCCAAAATCATCTTTATTCTGATCAGTGATATCATGCAGGCGTCTCATTTCATCCGTAAGATCTTCCGCCGTTACATCGATCAATTTTTCGTCTTTCACCTTGATCATGACAAAACGGATATAGTCGATACCAAGAATTTTTTTCTGCACCGTCTGTACCGGAATATAGATGATATCGTCATAGTTAAAACCCGCTACCGCTCCGCGTGGTTCCACCAACCCGATAACCTTATAATTCTGATCTTTTATTTTGATCGTTTTTCCCAAAGGGTTATCATTGCCGAAAAAAGAATCTTTCACATTGCTCCCGATAATTGCTACTTGAGCCAAACTGTCATCCTCTGCTTGAGTAAAAAAAGATCCTTCAGCTAATTTGGTATTTTTATCAATTTGAGCGTATTGCGAACCTACACCGAAAATAAAACTGCGCTTATTGATATTTTCATAACTCGCTCGTTCCTGAGCCATGGTTCCCGGCACATAAGCTGCCACGTTCGGCAACTTTCCCAAGGCCTTGCCATCCTCAATTTTCATAGTAGTGATCTGAATGCCGCTTGCCTGACCTATCGCATTTTGCGTCGATGCTTTTCCGGTTGCCGGAACTTTAACTTCGACTTGGATAATATCCGTCCCGAAATTTTCAATTTGCCCTAAAACAAAATTTTTAACGCCCTGTCCGGTTGAACTTACGATAATCACGGAGGTGATTCCGATGACCACTCCTACCAATGTCAAAACGGTTCGCCCGACATTCGTCCGGAGGTTTTTAAAAGCCATTCTGATTGAAACAACTAACTCATGAAACATAAACGACTCGAATTTGTAATTTACAAAACAATCTCTCAGATACAACACTACCTTATTAGGTATAATGGTAAAATGTATCAGTTGAGCAAACTCTTAATCACTCTGTGATGCGCATATTTATCCAGCAAACTTTCCCTAATAACATTGCTTTTACTTTTCATTCTGCGCTTTTTCCGCTCTAATTGATTTCCTATCTGCTTTTTATATGTTTCATTTTCTCCATGCAACCATTGATAAACCTTGGCGATTGTCTGAAAACTCACTTTAAGTTTTTTTCGTATTTCTTCATAGCTATTTTCTTCCAAAAGCATTTCGGCAATTTGAATCCGGCGCGCCAACATCAATGTTTCACTAGGAGACAAAAGACCAACAAAAAAACCGAAAACGTCTTCTTTATTTTTCAAATTGGAAACGATTTCAAAAAATTCCCCGACGATCGCATATCTTTCTTTTTTATCAACCAGATGAGTTCTGACTTTTGCCATATTCTCTGCTTAAAAGATAAATTTTCTGTTTTTATTTTACCATATTAGGTATAAAGGTAAAATATGCCATACTGCTGTTATTTTTTATCAGAAATACACGCGTCACCAACTACTCATATCTTAATGCCTCCATCGGGGACACTCGCGCTGCTCTTTTTGCAGGATACATCCCGAAAATTATCCCGATGGCGATAGTCACCGTTGTTGCAATAACAATGGACTGAATAGTCACAACAAACTGCCAATTATATCCCAGAGTGGTAATAATCACCGACGCCAAATAAGAGATCAAAATGCCGAAAATTATTCCGAGAATTCCTCCGGTCAGAGATATGAAAACCGATTCAATGAGGAATTGCGAGATAATGTTGGCATTGCGCGCTCCGACTGCTTTGCGCAAGCCGATTTCCCGGATACGCTGATTGACCAAGACGAGCATGATATTCATCACTCCCACGCCGCCTACCAGCAGCGAAATAGCCGCGATAGAAATAAGAAAATATTTCAGCACATCAGTAATGCTTGTGATGATTGAGATCGCTTGCTGGGTGCTTCGGACGGAAAAATCGTCTTCTTGGTTGGATTTTATTTTGTGCGTTTCGCGCAGCGTCGTTTTGATATCTGCCGTCACCCGATCGACATTTTCCATACTATCCGCTTTGATACGCATAAAATTCAAATAATTTATTCCAAGCAGTAGCTTCTGCCCCGTAAAAAGCGGGACATAGACCAAGTCATCCGGATTCGAAAATGCCACGCTGCCCCTTTCCTTTAAAACCCCGATAACCGTAAAATTCAAATCCTTGATTGTGATGATTTGCCCGATAGGGTCAACATTCGGAAAAAGATCTTTCGCACGATTGGATCCGAGCACGGCTACCCGGGAAAGATTTGTGTCCTCTTCTTTAATGAAAAATCTGCCTGAAGCCAACATCAATTGCTCGACATCCCAAAGGCTCGCATTGACTCCCTGGAAACTGGCGGAAAAAGAATCAGTATCGCTTTTCACAGTGGCGATTCCGGTCACATATCCCACCGCATCAATAGCATTGGACACATTATTTTTTTTGAGAATTGCCAAGAGATCATCGTATTTAAGAGTGGTCGTAACGATTCCCAGTACTGAAGCCGGAGGGCCTTTTTCATCCGAGGCTCCCGGCAAAACGCCGATCAGATTCGAACCTATTCCTTGGATTTGTTCCAGGATAAGCGCTTGAGCACCGGCTCCGATCGCCATAACGATAATTACTGAAGCCACTCCGATGATGATCCCCAGCACCGTCAAAAAAGAGCGAAACTTCGCCGCCATCAGGTTTTTGTAGGAAATTTTTATGGGATTGATCAGATACATTTCGTTAACATCATTTTAATAAATCACCATCTCTCAGTTTCATTCTTTCCGCCATTTTTCTGTCGGCTACGATCGCGCCGTCTTTCATTGAAATAACTCTCTTTGCATATTGCGCGGTTTGCGTTTCATGCGTGACAAGGATGATTGTGCATCCGATATCATTGAGCTTATCTAAAATTTCCATAACTTGAATCCCCGACTTGGAATCCAAATTTCCTGTCGGTTCATCGGCAAAAATGACTTCAGGATCATTGACTAATGCTCTGGCAATCGCCACACGCTGTTTTTCGCCTCCTGACAGCTGGTTGGAAAAATAATTCACCCGATGCTTGATGTCGACTGCCTGAAGCGCGATCATGACTTTTTTTTCATTTTCTTTCTTGCTGGCTCGCGATTTGTCATAAAGAAGCGGCAATTCCACATTTTCAAACACCGTGGTTCGCGGAAGAAGATTGAACGCCTGAAATATAAAACCGATTTTTTCATTGCGGATCCTCGCCAACTCGTCATCGGAGAATTTCTTCATATCTTTGCCTTCAAAAAAATATTCTCCCGCAGTCGGCCGATCCAAAAACCCCAGCATCTGCATAAGCGTCGATTTTCCCGATCCTGACGGTCCCATAATTGCCAAGAATTCTCCTTTTTCAATGCTAAAACTGACCCCGCATACAGCCTGGGTCAGTGTCCCTTCGCTATCATATGTCTTACAAATATTTCTAACCTCAATCAATGACATAATTATGTTTATATGAATATGACGATTTCGAACTATAAATTCTATTGGATGTTATCAGCCGGAAAAATTTTTATTCCTCTTTTTCTAGACCATCCGCTAAAATGATTTTAATTTTTCAATGAGTCGGGTTTTTATTGCATTTTGACGAAAGTTATCACCTTTTGTCCGGCTTCAAGCCCGGAAACCACTTCAATCATTCCTTCATCTCCTGTCAGGCCTGTTTCAATATTCGCCTGTTCGGTAATATTTTTTTGCGCATCAATAAGAATATCGACAAATTTATGTTTTCCTTCTGTTTTTACCGCTCGAACAGGAATCATTAAAACATCGTCTTTTGCTGATGTTTTCACATCGATATTCGCACTCATTCCCGGTTTCAATACATCATCTGCGGAAACCAGATTTAATTTTATCCGATAGGAAACCACATCCTGGATCACAGTCGAAGATGGATCTATGGAAATCACCATGGTTTCAAATATTCGATCAGAGGGCAGCGCGTCAAAGGTAACGTCGGCTTTTTGATCAACACTGATTTTGGCGATATCCGACTCCGGAACATTAGACTCAATAATCAAATTTTTTGGATTCCCGATACTCAATATCGGATTTATCGGCGAAACAATTTCCCCCAGTTCAACATTTCTTTTAAGCACTATTCCATCGATTGGTGAAAAAAGCCGGTTATCGCCAAAACGCGCCAGAATCGCATTGACATTGGCTTCGGCCGCTCTTATTTGCGCCCGCTGCGCATCGCGCTGTTCTTTGCTGAACGTATCTTTGTTCTTCTTCAGCTTCATATTTTCAAGAGTTTCTTTCTGAAATTTAACCTGCTCTTGCGCCTCTTTAAGTTCCGCATTAAGCGCTCCCGGTTCGACGCTAGCCAAAAGCTGCCCTTTTTTCACCTCATCGTTTATATCAACATCGATCGTCCGCACCCGCCCGCTTGTTTTAAAAGCCAAATCCACCTGATCCTCGGAAACCAATTCTCCGGTCACCGAGACTGTTTGTGAAATATTGCCTATTTTCGCTTCCACTGTGGTATATTCGTTTTTTGGTTTCCGGCTTTGTACGAAAAAATAACCGCCGGCAATGACCGCAATAATTATAATAATCCAAATGATTGTTTTTTTCCTAAACATAATCCGACAAAAAATACAAAAACAAATTATAAACTAGACCGAAAAACAGAGGACAAGCATCGTGTGCTTTAATTTTTTTGACTTTTGCCTCCAGTTTGTTATTCGTGCGCTATATTTTGTCAAATTAAAACAATTTATTCTGTTGTGCGTCCAACGTCTCATTTACCATCGCATCCGCAATATTATTTTTTTCCCTGGCAATATGATAAAAATCGACTTTTTTAAAATCCAGTGTCAAATTCCACACTTTCACGAAAAGCGCCTGCAAATCTTTTTCTTTCACCTTGTATTCGTGCTTTAACTGCTTGGCAATCAATTCACTGTCCAGATAACATTCGACTTCCATATTTTTGGCCTGCTCTTTGCCCATAAGTTGCTTTATTTTATTGAGACCGAAAATCACTGCTTCATATTCGGCCTCGTTATTCGTCTTGTTCCCGATAAAATGGCCGAATTGCTTGTGGAGCGTTTCAATATATACGCCCACGGCCGCCGGCCCGGGATTATTCCTTGAACCTCCATCCGTATACATGATAATTTTGTCATTCATATTTTTATTCTAACATCTACTCAATTTATTGAAAAGCGGCAATTCCTCTAAAAATCTCGGCAAACTCAGTTTTAAAATATACGTCTTGCTCTATGCTCTATAACCCGTATTTCACTTTATTCGCATTATGTTCATCTATCGTTTTGGAGAAAATTATGTTATGATTATTTTCGCTCAAGAAGTAGTTATAGTCAGTTTCATTAGGATACATCGCTGCCTGAATAGCATAAATACCAGAATTAGAAATTGGTCCCGGTGGAAGACCTTTAATAAGATAAGTATTATACGGGCTATCCACGCGCGTATCTTCAAAAGAATATTGCTTCTTATTCTCACCCAAAATATATGCCAGCGTCGCACAACTTTGAAGAGGTTGCCCTTTTTCAATTCTTTTCCAAAAAATTCCCGCTATGGTCTTCTCCAAGTCATCGCTTGTATGATTTACGTAATCAATATTTGCCTCCTTCTCGATAATACTTGCCATTGTAATAATTTCATGCAAGCTTTTATTTTGCTTCTCGGTTTCTGCCAACACTCCAACCGTAATTCGCGTATTGAAATTTCCCAATATCTTTTCAACAATCTGCTCTGGAGTAGATTCCTTGGTGAAAAAATAGGTATCAGGGAAAAGATAGCCATCGAGAGTTTTCACCTCTTTCGGTTGGAGAAAATAATATCTATTTTTCAATTCGCCGGGATTTTTCACAATATTCAAAAATCCATCTCCGTCAAATCCATTGGCAGTGAGACGTTCAGCTATTTTTTTGCTGTCCCAACCTTCTTGAAAAGTTATCTTCATAAAACTTTTTTTTTGTCGAGTAATCATCACCACAATTTCCGGAATTGTCAATGATCCGGATAATTCATATTCTCCCGGCATGATTTTGTTGATCAGATTATTTATTTTGACATAAAAAATAAAATAAAACTTGTTTGAAACGAATCCTTGGTTTTCAAGCCGCGTTGCCACCTCGGCACTACCTTCCCCCTTTTCAATGATAAAATTCCACTGGCTTTTATCTCTGCCATGAGAAAAATAAATCCGATCCTGAAAATAAAAAAATCCTCCGATTGAAATTATGAGGAATGCGACAAGAGAAATAAAAGTTTTTTTATATCTGGAAATAAGCATCTTGAGTAAATTAATATTTCACCGAACCTTCAATCAGCGGAACAAAAGAGAATCCCGGATATTCTTCCTTGTAAAAATCCTCCTCATTTTTCTTTTCCAAAAACCAGATGTCGTTATGAACCGGAATAACCATTTTTCCGCCAACTTTCAATTGATCTTTTAACTCTTTGGGGATATCGTCCGCCATGGCTGAAACTAAAATTCGGTCATAGGGAGCGTTTGCAGGCCAGCCCTGACTACCGTCTGCACAATGAAATTCAGCAATGTCTTCTCTGACATAGCCGTATTTTTCCGTATTCTTTCTGCCAAATTCGCAAAGTTTTTCGATTCTTTCTATGGCTGTCACCTTGCCTTTTGAGCCGACAATATATGAAAACAATGAAGTGGTCCACCCTGATCCGCTTCCTACGTCCAGAATATTATGACCCGGCTGCGGATCTAGAAGTTCAAACATTATCGCTACTGTTTTTGGTTGTGAAATTGTTTGCCCAAAACCGATCGGAAGCGGAATGTCGGCTTCCGCGGTCATTTCTAGATCATTCGGGACAAATTCAATCCGCTGAATCTCGGAAAAGGCATCCACAATAACAATTGTCCTTAAATATCCGTCTCGAATTAATTCATTAACCAATCTGCTCATAAAAATCTATAAACCCATTACTTGAATAAATAATTCTCTTTTTCGCGCACCGTCAAAATCAATAGCAAAAATCGCTTGTTTTCCAGTAATCAGCATTTTTCCTTTCTCCAGTGGAATTGTCACACTGACACCCAATATCAATGATTTGCAATGCGAATGTCCATTACTTCGTCCGTCCGATGATTTCACTCTCCGCAATTCAAAAAGATCGTGAGAGTATTGATCATCCACAGGAGCTAATTTATACAAAATTCGCATAAAGTCCTGAAGCAACATCGGTTCATTATTATTAATAACGACACTCATCGTCGTATGCGGCGCATAAACCAGCACTTGGCCTTCGCGGATTCCCGAATTATCAATTACTTCATCCACCTTATCGGTGATGTTGATAAATTCCAGCTGTGTCTTGCTTTCTACGGATATTTTTTGTTTGTATATTTTCATATATGAGAGTTAGCGCTGATATCAAACAAACCTAAAAAAAATAATTTGTTTTTTACATCAGCAATTAATTAATTTATAAACACGCTTGACACCGCCTTTACGGCATTTTAATCCAATGCGTCCATAATTATTCTATCACAAGTCGGTTTTTTCACCAAACCGCGAATAGTTGCATTTCATAAGAAGATCCAACATTAAAAAGATAAATTCTTTTTCCTTGAAATTCACCCCGAATAATATCTTTTATTTTTGTAAATCCCGAACAAAATCTTTTATTAAATAACGAAAATTTATTAACTTCATAATAATTAAGGTTATTATCTTCAGCCCATTTTCTAAATCCATTTTCTACATTATCCATGGATTATCGTAAAAATTATTTTTTATTCAACTTCAACTTCCGATACACGCTTCCGGCGGCGACAGCCCCTTCAGCCACGGCCGTAATAATCTGTCGGAATTTATTGGAACCAGTCGTCACGTCCCCGGCCGCATAGACATTTTCCACGTTCGTGGCCTGGGTCTGATCGACAATAATATAGGACTGATTGTCCAATGTAACACCTAAATTCTGCGCGATTGCGACTCCGGGAGTTGTTCCGACTTCAATGAAAACTCCTTGCGTCGGTAGTTCTTTCCGTCCTTCCGCCGAATCAAAAACGATGCTGGAAACTTTTTCCTCGCCCTTGATGCCGACCACCTTGGAACAGCGGATCATTTCTATTTTCGGATTATTTTTTATCTGTTCTTCCCAAGCCGGTTCAAATTTATAGCTTTCACGATAGATTAAAGTTACTTTATTTGCAAACTCGGTGAGATGAATTGCCGCTGTCGCCGCCGCATCGCCGCCGCCGACCACCACCACATCTTTATTCCTGAAAAACATCGCATCACAAGTTGCACAATAGGAAACCCCTTTGCCAATGAATTTATCTTCTCCAGAAACATTCATTTTTCGGGCTTTCATCCCCAGCGCTAAAATCAAAAATTTTGACAGATATTTTTCCAAGTTAGTCGTCACTTCAAATCCTTGTGCTGTCTTCAATACCGTCGAAACATCAGCTTGGACAATCTTCGCTCCCAGATGGCACGCGTGATGCTCGAATTTCTGCATCAGTGTCTTTCCGGGAATGGAAATTTCTCCGGCCCAGTTTTCGATTTCCGACGCTTCCACGACTTGCCCGCCAATTTCATTGCCGATCACCAGATGATCCAGTTTATAGCGTGAAGCATAAATTGAAGAACCCAGACCGGCAGGACCGGCTCCAACGATGATAACATCATATATTTTATTTTCCATAAAAATATTTGTAAAAAAAGATTATATTTTAGCCAATTCCGCTTCCAGTACTTCTTTCGCCTGCATTCCGACAAGTTCTTTCACGATTTTTCCATCCTTGAAAATTTTTAAAGCCGGAATCGACATAATTTCATACTTCATCGCCGTTTCGGAATTTTTATCCACGTTTATTTTTCCGATTTTAACCTTTCCTTCCATTTTTTTCGCCAATTCTTCAATAATCGGATCCATCATCTGGCATGGACCGCACCATGGCGCCCAAAAATCGACCAGCACTGGTTTATCGTTTTTTAGCACTTCTTGATCAAAATTTTGATCGGTAAATTCCATCGTCATATATTTGATTTTGAGTTTAAAAAATCAATATAATTAATCCGACTAACTTTGAACTTATTATAGCAAATTCAGGTGCGATTTTCAAGCGGAAGTAATATCGTTTAAATTCCCCAAGTTTTGATTTTCGTTAAAATTATTTTTCTTTAGTTTTTTGATCATTTTTTGCACTCTAAAAAAACTAAACTATTTCCACATTACGATTCTAAATAAAGATCGTGGATAACGGATGATATACGGATTAAATTGTCTTTTGAAATTTGAATACCCTTGCCAAGATTTCGGATCGTCTTTTTTCCAAATGATGCCAAAATCCAGAAAATTCAAACCTTGATCCAGACAATCTTTGTGCCAACGATCAATCATCCTATAACCTGCTGATCCGCGGGTTGAATTTTTATCTATGAAAGAAATAAAATTCCTGGATAATGAAATGTCAGGATGATTGACTGTTGCCAAACCAGCAAAAATATTTTTATCTTTTTTGTCTCTTGTGGCATATAAACGCAAATTTTCAGAGTCATATTTGCCCACAATTTTCAAACTCCGGATAAACATCAAACAAGTGACATAATCAGGTTGGCCGCATTTTTTGTATGCCTGGCAAAATTCATCCAAACTGATTTCAATGATTTCACAATCTGAATCTTTGATAAATTTCTTCCGGTGCCTTTATGCGTGTGATGACCATTCTTGCCAATAATCAATGTTCTTCAAAATAGCGATTCCGTGCTGAAAATCTGAAAATTGAAAGTAATTGGGATATCAGCCAGAATGTTTTTCTTGGCAAACCGTTGGCTGCCAAAAAACAACTTTTGGTCAAACTGATTTTGCAATTTTCGGTTCTTGCGCACACACATAGCGCTCATATTCAAACAATCTCAAATTGCTACTTATGCCATATATTCCATCCGCAACTACCAGTTTAATCATTTTTAGAAACGCAATCCTGGTATTTTGATAATTCAGAGATTGTTTCTTATTTTTGTATCCGGATGGTAACGGATCACCCACTTTTCCCCATCCGAAATGCCGATAAACAGCCAGTTTATTGGACAAATAAGAAAAATCGTAATGTTTGGAAAAATAATTTTCTAAAAAACTATGAAACTTTTTTTACTGGCAAAATAATTTACCAGTAAATATCCGTCTTTATTGAGAATTTTTTTTACGTTTTCAAGAAAAATATTGGATTGAGCAATCGGAGAAATGTTTTTCCCGCAAAAAAGATCAAATATAATCACATCAAATTTTTGCTGGCAACTAGTCACAAATTCAAGAGCATCTTTTTGAATGATGCATAATTTGTCATTTTGAATATTTTTCAGATACGTGCTTTTCGCAATCAAAACCATCTCTGGATCATATTCAATTGCCGTAATTTCAGCTGTTTTATTAAATTTCCATATTTCCAAAACCCCTCCGTCTCCACCAAGTCCAAGCATCAGAAATTTCTGCGACTTTTTTGTCTTGGGAATTTTCTTCAGCGCTTTTCTCCACATTCGATTCATATAAACAGATGATTGAAAACATCCGCCACAGCAAATTTCATAGGATTGCGGGTATCTGATGATATTGATCTTTCCGTTAATTTTTGAATGTACTATTCTTTTTTGATATAAGTTTTGAAAGATTGTCAGAAAAAAATTCCACATCTCAAAATATCCGATTAAAATTTATTATAAATAAGATAAAAACCTAGAATCAAAAGAATCGCGCTGGCAATCAAATGAAGCCACTGTAAATTGTTTTTCCTCCATTCTTCAATCTTACTCATCCTTGTGTTCAGAAAATACATCGCTAAACTAATTAGGATCATTGGCGACACAAAAATAAGATTATAGAGCACTAAAAGCATGAGCGTGCTGGCCAGATTCACTTTCTTCACCAGCATTCCCAAAATCACCACATATAGATCGCTCGCACAGGGAACCAAAAATAAACTGACTAAGAATCCGATTCCGAAAGCGCTCCATGGACTGGTGGCTTTTTTGATAATTTCCTGCATCTTCGGCCTCCAACTCAAAGGCACTTCCATAATAAACACTTTCCCGTACCAAAATACGTCTTTCAAATTAGCCAGACCCAAAATAATGGCCAGAATGCCTACGCCAAGAGACAGATATCTAGAAATTCCAAAAGCTCCAATGGCTTTATACATTCCAATGCCCATAAAAAAATATGAAGAAAAAATCGCCAGAGAAAACATAAAACCGGAAAAAAGCGCATATTTTTTTCCTTTTGCATTTATGACGGTCGCTAAAAGAAGCACCAGAACCGCAATCGCGCAAGGATTGCTGGCATCCACAAAAGCCGCCCCGATCAACATCCAGATTGGAATATTTATGCTGTCTGTTTTGTTTTCAGATGGTTTTTCTTCGGTCTTTTTCTCAGGAAGCTGATTTTGAAAATAAGAGATGATGCTCTAATCTCCGCTTAAGATCCGGTCATCGATCAAAATTGTCGGGATGCCTGCTTGTTGCAAAATTTTTTTTTCCTGGAACAAATTCAGAAGTTTTGTCTTATTTTCCGGTTCGTCAAAATTAAGCTTTTCCACGTTATACATCTCATAAACACCGTTTTTCTGGAAAAATTCATTCACTTTCTGGCAGTGACTGCATCAATCCGCATAAAAATACACAAACGATTTCTTCTCTTGAGCCGATGAACTAACCGACACTGTTAATAAAAAAAACAGAACTAACAGCAATTTTTTCATATCGCTAAAATATAAACCTTAAAAACCCTAAATAAATTACAAATTCAAACTTGCAAATAATAAAACCATTTTTGAATTTAATCTATTTTAATTTGAGTTTTTGGATGTTAAAAAAATAAATAAATTATCTTCCCTGCCTTTGTTCCCGTTTTTGATATTCTTCAATCGATTTTTGAAATTCAGCTTCATTAAAATCGGGAAAATACTTTTCTGAAAAATATAGTTGCGCGTTGGCAATATCCCACATCATAAATCCAACGGAAAAATGCGGCTCGCCGCCAGTGCGAATAAGAAGATCAACTGGAGGTAAATCCTTCGTCATCAAATTTTTCTTAATTGTTTCACCCGTAATTTTTTGCCCGCTTTTATGATTCATAACAATTGAACTTACTGCTTCAATCATATCATCGTCTCCATTATATGCTAAAAAGAAATTAAGCAAATAATTCTTACAATATTTGGTTTTCTCAATTCCATTCTCCAAAATCTTTTTCAGTTTCCCTGGAAATTGTTTTCGCCACCTACCAATCACATTGATTCGCGCCTGATTATCACGGATATCATCGCTCTTGATGAGCCGTTGAAAATATTCCTCATATATCTTAAGGAGCGTCCGCTTTTCCTGCCATGGGCGTCTTGTTAGATTATCAATTGACGAACCCCAAAAAGAAATTGATTTAATCCCTAATTTCAGCGCATAGCGAACCAGACGTTCGATATTTTTCGCTCCCTCTTCGTGTCCTTCCCACGGTTTAAGTCCGTGAATTTTTGCCCATCGGCGATTCCCGTCGGGAATGATTGCTATATGATTCGGTAAAACACTATTTTCCATATTGCCAATTAGAAAGATTGTTATTATTTAATAAATATTTGTATTAATCATAATTCCCGCTCGACAATATAATCTGCTATCTCATCAAGAAATTGGAGGAATTCTTTATTGATTGAAATATTTTCCAAATATTTTTTTCCTTGCAGCACTAATTTTTTTGACAGATCTTTGGCATATTTCAGCGCCCCCGTATCTCGAATAATCTCTCTGAATGTTTCAATGTCCTTTTTCGTCAGATTTTTATTTCCTAATATTTTATTTATTGTTTTTTTCTGTTCATTACTGGCTTTTTCTTTGGCCTTAATCACCAAAATCGTTTGCTTGCCTTCAGCAATATCCGATCCAACCATTTTTCCCAATTTCTTCTCATTACCGAAGATTCCTAAAATATCATCTTGAATTTGAAAAGCAACACCGATCGGAATTGCATAATTACTCAATCCCTTGATTATCGCCTCGTTCGCTCCTCCCAGAATTGCACCCAGATGCAACGGACCTTCAATCGTATATTTGGCCGTCTTATACTCATACATCTTCAGCACTTCTTTTTCTTTTGCTTCTTCAGCATATTCAATACAAACGTCTTTTACTTGCCCAATAACAGTATAAGAAACGATAGATTGAAGTTTAAAAAGTGCTTTCATCACCAATTCTGTGTCAAATCCCGATTCAAAAATAACTTGATTTCCCAAAGCGCTCACCATGTCCCCAAAAATTATCGCCATTGAATTGCCAAAATGCTTATTGTCATTCTTGGGAAAAAATTTCTTTCCTATTTTAGAGTAATGTTCGTTGACGGAATCAATCCCGTGTCGAATCACATCCCGATCAATAATATCGTCATGAATAAGAAGAAAAGTATGAATTAATTCTATGCTTATGGAAGTTTTAAGCATCTTTTTCAATTCCTTGCCTCCAACCGCCACATAGCCATAATACATCAAAGCCGGCCGAAGCCGCTTTCCTCCTGCTAAAACTATTTTTTTCACGTATTTCAGTGCTTGAGTAGTAATCGGATCAATACCTTTTGTTTCCCTTATTACGCGAGAAAAATATTTTTCTATCTCTGAATCTATTTTTTCCTTAAAATTTTCGAGTTTTACTAATGCTTGCATAAAAACAAATAAACTACATTTTCTGTAATTTCATCTTCTCTTTAATTTTTTATAATTGTACCATTAAAGCCAGAAATTACAAGCAAAAGTCATAGACCCAAAATCATGCTGTCAAAATACTAAAGAAAAAATTATTGGCAGATTTAATTCATATTTTTCAATTTTATGAGTTTATTAATTGTTAAAAGCCGACTTCAAAATTTTGAAGTCGGCTTTTTTCATCGAATAATGCAGTTTACCGAAATTATATCCGGTAAAATTTCGGTAAATAATTTTCTTAAACCCGAAGAAATTTCCGGCTCTCGGTGAAAGAGCCATGGCGGAAAATTAGATGTTTCAATTAAAACTTCCTCTTCTCCCGCCAAAATCCGCTGCGTATCAGGAATGATATAACATTTTGAAATTGACGCATCGCTGCCTCTGACATTGATCATGATTTCCGATAATCCAATTTTAATTTTTTTGGCTATTTTTTCATCAAGATCGCTTCGAAGACCATAAACAAAAACAGCTATTATCATTTGTCACCCCTCCTTTCTTGTGAACAAGTTTGAATAGATATTATTCTGTTTTGTCACTCTCTGATTTTAAAAAACATTTATTGAGATTCTAAGCCAAAAAACCAATTATGTCAACCAGATGTATAAGTCCATATAATGGACTGGCAAATCTAGACAACCATATTAGATGGATGTGATACACTGAAAGTATGAAAAAATCATACACTCCAAAGCAAAAAGCCTCGATTGCTTTGGCAGCCATCAAGGGCGAACCAGTT
>Ga0315273_10000627_pt1 | contig 37944 bp, 29 predicted proteins | sample YL17G02_0_MG_FD_205753 | JGI IMG/M metagenome (GOLD analysis project Ga0315273, IMG submission 205753) | Sediment microbial communities from Yellowstone Lake, YNP, Wyoming, USA - YL17G02_0 | ecosystem: Environmental > Aquatic > Freshwater > Lake > Sediment | place: USA: Wyoming | collected...
TATGTAAAAAAACGATAGTTTAGCACTCAATGCTTCACTTCCTGATTCCCCCTCTTTGCGAAGCAGGGAGGGGGATTAAGGGGGTGAGTTCATGGGAAATAGAGAGATGGAAAAATACCATAGTTTAGCACTCAATGCTATACTTCCTGATTCCCCCTCTTTGCGAAGCAGAGAGGGGGATTAAGGGGGTGAGTTCATGGGGAATAGAGAGATGTAAAAGAAACGATTTCAGCAGAAAAAAATGATGGATTAAAAACAAGTATGACTAATTTTTTTTAGTAATAAATATTTTAGGGTGTTGCAACGCTGAAAACAGGAGCGACGGAGTGAAATACTGGGAAGGCAATAAAAATGAGATACTCAATTCAGATTGCGAAACATTGAATGATTTTGTATTTGCGAATGCTCTCGCGAAAAAGCTGAGATCCACAGATAAATAATATATACGACCCTATTTATCAACTTCCTCGTAATCAACATATTCGCCTATCTTTTTCGAGACTCCTTTGCTTCTTATCTTACTCTTTTTATCTGGTTCGGGTCTGCGTATTGCAGGCTCCTCTTTTTCCCAAAACCTTATAAAAGATCTGATTATCAGATATATTATTAAGCTGACTAATGCAAAACGAATTAAAATCATCCTTTTTAAAATAATTATTCAACAAGTACCATTGTTTTATCATTTTTCTTCTTGATCATGTTCCCAAAGGCAAGGTTTATCCCAATCTGAAAATTTAAGGTATTCCAGTTATCAGGTAAAGCTAAGGGATAATAACTGCCATCCTGTTTCTTAAGATAAATTTTGCTCCATTAATTCATTTCACCTAATCTCCGTCTCTATCTTATAATTATACAGAAACCTGTCAGTTCCTCCGACAATAAGATGCCAGCCACTCTTATCCGACAATTTCCCGATTGAGAACATGGATGCTCCTCTGAGCGGGAATCCATTCACTGTTCCTCCATTTTTACCTATCAGATATATCAGTTTTTTATTAATGTCAAACACTCCTATTTTCCTATCAGAAGATGAAAAGATAAAATTGATCGGCCCCCCAAGATCACTTGACCCGAAATCCCTGGCGAACATTTCCGTTTTATTATGGTCATAAAGATACAACATACCCTTTTCAATAAAAATATATTCACCAAAACCATCACCATCTATGTCAAAAATATCAAATGAATGGTCAACTGAAAACTTCTTCAGGCTGAATTTTTTTATGCTGCCATCGAAATATATATGTTGTACTGTACCATCGGGCGATGAGCATACCACTGAAGGTTCTGAACCCGGGTTCAATCTCATTGACGATCCAATGGCTTTAGTAACAGGTCCTTTCAGGTTTATTCTTTTATTACCTGAACGGTCGAGAAAATAGATCGAGTTTTCATCAGAGGCTACAAGGTAATCCTTACCTGAAACTTTAAAATAATTTATCTCTGCTTTCACATAACCGGTGGTCCTGAACGGCTTCCATCCCTTTACAACATTCCCGGTTTTATCGTATGAATAGACCATTTTGTCTTCACCGGCAATAAAAAGCCTGTAATTCATGTTATTGTCATAGTCAAAAAGAGCCAGTGAGTTTGTTGCCGGCGATCTGAGTTTAACAGGATATCTCTCAACATAATTACCATTTCTGTCAAGAAGATGAATATAGTTCCTGCCGGAAAACAGTAACTGATACTTCCCGTTCCGGAAATAGTCAACCAGATATATAGTGCCAATAATCCTCTCGTTAAGCGGTACTTTCCAGAGAACACGGCCGGCAGCATTTATCAGGTAAGTGTTGTTCTTCATATCCTGAATGAAAATCTCTTTTGCCCCAGTAGTATGATTGGTAAAAAAGAATGGTTTGATGCTTGCAATAGTGTCCAGTAAAGTCTCCCATTCAGTAGTCGATTCTTCCCTGGCCTCTTCCTTATATCTTATTGATAAACTATTGTATATCATCCCATTACTCGCTGCAAGCTGGTATCCGGCAGCCTGAATTTTATTAAGTGAATTTTTATTCGATTTAAGGACATTAATTATATCATCATTGAGGTAGCCGGCAAGATAATCTGTAATACGCGACGGAACACAATAGAAAAAGTATCCGGCACGACTGGGTAATGTACTTTCGAAATCGCGATATGTCAGATCATTTGCAAGAGTCTTGTTGAGAAGATTGTCATACAATAACCTTGAAATTGTGACAAAGGAACTTCCTGTTATTATGAAATTATCATAAAAAGCAAAATATGAATCATCAAACTCCCTGGCAAATCCTGACAGCAGAAGCCCGGACAAGCCCTTAAAGGAAGTCTTGTAAACAGGAATTTTGATCTGGTCATCAGGTTCAAAATAGAAAATTTCATTCTCTTTACCAAGTTCTTCAAGAAAGAGTTGTTCAGCCTGAACACGGTTAATTAATTCATAAATAATCAAAGTGTTATCACTAACCGGTCTATCTTTAATATCAATGTATGCTCTCGTAATTTCCTCCCCGGCATATTCTTTTAATTTAACAGCAAGCTCAACTACTTTCCTTGAAACAGTACTGTCGAACTTATTGCTGAGACTTTCAGAAGGAAGAACAAGTGTCTCAAAAAGCACTGTTGATGACGGGAGAATTTTATAAGTATGAAATTCCCTTGGCGGAAGGAATTTATATCTGTAAAGAAATTCCGTTGAATCTACACTTTCAGTATAACCGCTCAGAACAAGACCATCTTCATTTATATAAATATCCCCTCCTGCTGTTCCGGCAAGCCTGGCAACTTTTTCTGCCAACCCCTGCCCTCCCTTTGCCAGAACAGATTTAAACAGATTAGGGAGATTAGTAAAAACCACAAAGATCTTATCTTCATTTTTCCCCGATGCCAGTAATACTCTTGAAAACCCCGGCAGATCTCTTACATCATTTTCCATACCAATCTGAGCACGGGCTTCTTCAATGAGCTCTTCCGAACTACTGAATAGCATCAAACCTGATATAAGTGATATATATGCAGTATCTTTCAGGCTGTTTACTATAAATGGAATCTCAAGAACAGAACTGCCGTTTAATTTACTCTCAACAACCTCCCTAATTCCCAAGGAACGCAACATATCTTTAATCTGCCGGTACCTGATTTCACCAGGAATAGTCATTGAAAGAAGCGGCTTAAGTTTTCCTTCCTTAGTAGGGTGGAATGAAATTATTGAAGTGCCATTATTCAATAACTTCTTAACCCCTGCTTTATTCATCTGGTCAGTAAGATATTTCACTCTCCGGTAAAAGCTATCAAACTCCTTTACCTTGCCTGCCTCACCAAATAATCCCTTTCCTGTTGTGAGAGAATTCATGAAGCTCTGAATGTCAACTGTCTCAATAACAATACATGCACTCGGAGAAATTGCCTTGTAAGGATCTGTAAATAAGCTTTTTCTGCCTTGCTGAAGAAAATATCCCATTATGGCAAGACCTGAAATCAGGAGTGCCATCAAGATTATTGCGACTCGTTTTCCCACGGTCAGATCATTAATAATTGATGTATTCCAAAATTAACAAATAAAAGATTATTTCTGCTTCAGACCTGTCATCAAGTTATACCGGATCAGGAAAATTTGTAAACATTTCCGTGTAATCTACCCCTTTTGGCACATAATTTGATTTAATGTTATTACACAGGCAATCTCAATCATATCCCTGACCATTCAGGGCAGCCAGGTCAAAACCCTGGCTTTCTTTTTTCCTTTAAAATGATCTGTAACCGATTATTTCCCTCACTTCCCGCACAGTTTTTGAAGCGCTTGTCCTCGCCTTTTCAGCACCTTCTGAAACAACTCTGGAGAGATATTTATTATCAGAGAGTATATCATTGATCCTGCTTCGAATAGGGTCAGTAAACTTGATAATATCCTCTGCAAGCTGCTTTTTCATGTCACCATAACGGATTTCGCACGAAGCATGTTTCTCTGTGAAAAATTTAACAGTTCCCTGGTCTGAGACAACATTCATAATAGTAAAAAGATTCTTTACTGGCTCCGATGGTTCCTGTCCGCGTGTTGCCGGTCCCGTATCAGTGACTGCTCTCATTACTTTTTTTCTTATTTCCTGTGGAGCATCAGCAAGAAAGATCCCGTTACCTTCACTCTTACCCATTTTTCCGGTACCATCAAGGCCAGGTATTTTAACCAGCTGTTTACCAAAATTATATGCGTCAGGTTCCGGAAAATAGTTAACCTCATACATCATATTGAATCTCCTGGCAAACTTCCTGGTCATTTCGAGGTGCTGTTCCTGGTCTTTCCCAACGGGTACCTTATTCGCTTTATGTATAATTATATCGGCGGCCATCAGTACCGGATAGGTTAATAGTGCCGCATTTATATTGTCGGGTTGTTTCCTTATCTTTTCCTTAAACGACGTAGTCCTTTCAAGTTCACCTACATAGGCATTCATATTCAGCAACAGATATAACTCAGAGACTTCAGGAACATCACTCTGAATGAAAACCGTTGCAATTTCCGGATCGATGCCACAAGCAAGATATTCTGCCAGAACCTGCTTAATATTCCCGTGAAGATCTTCGGGTTTGGGATGAGTTGTAAGAGCATGGTAATCAGCAATAAAGAAATAACAATTATTCTCCTTCTGCATCTTAAGAAAGTTCTTTATAGCACCAAAATAATTTCCAAGATGCAGGTTTCCCGTTGATCTGATACCGCTCACTACTGTGTCCATTGTATTCTGCAATAAAAATTCACCTCAAAGCTAGTAAAAAAGGCGTTATGGCACAACGACTCAAAGGCATAATGGCAAATCTATAAAACCTTTAAGCCCTTATACCGTAATCCCCTTACGCCTTTTTTATTACCTTTGCCTGATTAAAATAAAATTGTCCATGGAATCGACAAGACAGAAAAAAGTATCGCGCTTAATTCAGAAAGAACTGGCCGACATCTTTCTTAAAAAAGGCAATGAATTCGCCCGCGGGAAATTGATTTCAATCACTAGGGTAAGAGTCAGTCCCGATCTCTCTTTTGCAAAAGTATATTTAAGTATCTTCCCGGCAACAAATCAGGACGATATTCTCCATGCCATACAGGAACACAGCTCAAAGATCAGATTTGACCTGGGGCAAAAAGTCAGATCTCAGCTCAGGATTGTGCCAGATATTGCATTCCATATTGATGATAGCCTTGACTATATAGATAAAATAGACAAGCTGTTGAAATCCTGACATATATGCAGTACGAACCTATAAAAAGATCACTCGGCAGATTCTTCGCAGGGTCTCTGTTTATGAGAAAAACACTTTATTATCTACTCGACCTATTGCTCCTCCGTACCTGGCATGTAAAAAAGGCATTACGAAAAATCGCCCGGCAATATCCGGAAGAGGCTTTCATACTGGATGCAGGTTCAGGATTTGGGCAGTACACATGGCGTATGAGTAAAATGAATACTCGATGGAATATAAAAGCAATTGATATCAACAGCGAACAGATTGAAGATTGCAAAAGGTTTTTCGGAAAAGCAGGTTTGTTGGACAGAGTATCATTCCACACGGGTGATCTTACCACTTTAGCTGACCTCAACAGTTATAACATCATTCTTTCGGTTGATGTAATGGAGCATATTGAAAAGGATGTTCTGGTCTTTCATAATTTCCACAAGTCACTGAAAAACAATGGCATATTATTAATATCAACTCCTTCTGATAAAGGAGGTTCAGATGTACACGACGACTCGGATAAATCCTTTATTGATGAACACATCAGGGACGGATACGCCATCAAGGATATAACTGAGAAACTGGCTTTGGCAGGTTTCAGAACTATTGAGGCAGGTTATACGTACGGAAAACCAGGGAATATCTCATGGCGATTATCGTTGAAATATCCTATAAAAATGCTTAATGTCTCATACCTCTTTTTTATCATACTTCCCTTTTATTACCTGATTTTTTTCCCTGTTTCAATAATACTTAACATTTTGGATCTCCTATTAACACATAAAACAGGAACCGGATTACTGGTTACCGCCAGAAAGTAAGAAAATGAAACTCTCATTATACATAGCAAAAAGGTATCTGTTCGCTAAAAAGTCGCGAAATGCAATAAATATAATTTCGGTAGTCTCTGTAGCGGGCGTTGCTGTTGGCACAATGGCCCTTATAATTATCCTTTCGGTTTTTAACGGACTTGAAACAATGGTAAGTGCTATTTTCAACACGTTTGACCCTGACATTAAGATAACTGCTGTGGAGGGTAAAACCTTTATTGCCGACACATCGCGGCTGAAACTGCTGGCAAATGTTGAAGGCTTATCCTGTTATTCGCTTACTATTGAGGAAAATGCACTTCTGAAATATGGAGACAGGCAATTTATTGCAACCATTAAAGGTGTTGATGATAACTATGCCATGGTTACAAATATCGACAGCTCAATGTGGGAAGGTGATTTCATTCTCAGATCTGATAAAGGCAGGCCATTTGCAATTCCCGGAATTGGCGTTGCCCAATACCTGGGTATCAGAATTAATTTTATTACCCCGTTAAATATATTTGTCCCGCGAAGAACAGGAAGTACCAATATCAATGCCGAAAATGCATTTAATAAGAAGTTTATTTTCCCCTCAGGGATCTTTGAGGTTGAAAAAGAGTACGATTCAAAATATGTTTATATCCCGATTGAATTTGCCCGTGAACTGACTGAAATTGAAGATGGGGTAAGTTCTATTGAAATCAAATTCACTGAACAGGCCGATCCGCGGATTGTACAGAAAAATGTTATTAAAATTTATGGCGATCGTTTCATAGTTCAGAACAGGTATGAACAACAGGAGATTTTTTATAAGGTAATGCGGTCCGAAAGGCTGGCCATCTTCTTCATCCTTACACTAATCCTTATCATTGCTTCGTTCAATATAATAGGTTCACTTACCATGCTGATAATTGAAAAAGAACGAGATATAGAAATACTGAAGAGTCTTGGCGCTGATAACAACCTGATCAGAAAGATTTTTATATTTGAAGGATGGCTGATCTCAATAATCGGGGCATTTACCGGCATTCTTCTGGGCTTCGTTATTTGTTGGCTACAACAAACCTATGGCCTTGTAAAACTTCAGAGCGAATCTCTTATTATGGATTCTTACCCGGTAGTGATGAAGATTAAAGATTTTATTATTGTTCCGGGAACGGTCTTGTTAATTGGATATTGGGCAGCATGGTATCCTGTAAGATTTCTTACAAAGAAATTCCTGTACAAGGACGTGTAATATTCATTTACTATATTTATCTGTTAAAGTCATGAGAAACCTGTTAAACACCCAAAAAATGAGAAAAACCCGTAATAATAAAGTACTTTGATCCGGTTTACTCTTCTAATATTGATTCTGTTTTCATTAACAGCCGGCTCTTGTTCCAGCAGAAAAAATAAATTGGAACGTAGCAACCTGATACCTGAAAAAAAGTTGGTTTCTATTTTAACTGATATCTATATTGCCGATGGACTTCTTATCCTTCCTAAAATTCATAACTTGCTTTATTCTCTAGACTCTCTTTCAACATATTATCAGATCATTGAAAAACATGGTTACACTAAAGAAACCATGGACAAAACAATGAAATATTATTTCATCAAAAACCCCAAGAAACTAATTATGATTTATGACCAGGTTCTTGGAATATTAAGTGAGATGGAATCGCTTTTTGAAAAAGAAGTGATCCTGGAACAGGAACGTGCCAAAAACCTCTGGAGAGGCAAAGAGTTTTATTCATTCCCCGACCCTTCAGGAACTGATTCGGCCCTGTTCAATATTACACTTAATAGAACAGGCATTTACACTCTTACCTTTTCTGCCACTCTTTTTCCCGATGACCAGTCGTTAAACCCCAGAATAACAGCTTATTCGTGCCATCCCGACAGTATCGATACAGGAAAGAGGCATTATATTGAAACAATTAACTATATAAAAGATGGTCAGCCACATACCTATACTCTTGAAATAAATGTCTCGGAAAACACAACTCTTCATTTAACAGCCTGGCTTTATGATTTTGATAACCATCCTGATGATTCTGAAAAACATTTGAGAATAGAAAAAATCTCATTTACCTACACCAAGGTGGCGGTATGAAGCACTTTTCAGCCCAATATATTATAACGAACTCCGGTCCTCCGCTTAAAAGAGCAATGATAACTGCAGAGGATGATGGTACAATTATAAATATTGAAGATACAGGTGGTGATCTGAAAGAAAAGCATTCCGTGGAATTTCATAATGGCATTATTATTCCCGGTTTTGTGAATTGTCATTGTCATCTTGAGCTGTCGCACATGAAAGGTTCTATCGCTCAGGGTGGTGGGCTGGGAGATTTTATTGAACAGATCAGAAGCACCAGGAATATAAACAGTGAAAGCATTATTACATTCGCTTGCTCAGCCGATAATGATATGTCTGTGGATGGCATAGTTTTATGTGCTGATATTTGTAACACTTCAATCTCATTCAACATAAAAAAAGAAAGCAGGATTAAGTACATTAACCTGCTTGAAGTTTTTGGGATTGACCCGGATAAAGCCAGCCGGCGAATTGATGAAATGATCAAAGTCGCAGAAATAGCAGAGAAAATGAACCTTCCTTTCTCGATGGTCCCCCACTCTTCTTATTCATTGTCTTTGCCTCTTTTCAGGCTTCTCAGGGAAAAAAGTGATGAGAATAAAGTCACCTCCATCCATTTTATGGAAACAGCCGGAGAAAAGCTATTCCTCGAAAATCATTCTGGCCCTCTTATGACCTCTTACAAACAATCCGGATTACTCCCATCAAGGCTGGAAACAGTTAAAAGCCATGCTGATGCAGTTCTGAATGAGATAACCCTGGCAGGTAATCTTATCCTTGTCCATAACACTTTTGCGGACAGGGAAACCATAAGAATGATTAAAGAGAGAGAGAATCTATTCTGGTGCCTGTGCCCCAATTCAAATATTTATATCGAGAATAAAATCCCGCCTCTTAATCTGCTTATTGAGGAGGGTTGTGAAATAGTTATCGGGACCGACAGCCTGGCGTCGAATAATAAACATAACATCCTCGGAGAAATTAAAACCCTACAGTTATATTTCCCTTCTGTCTCAATTGAAGAATTGGTATGTTGGGCGACCGTTAACGGGGCAAAAGCTCTGGGAGAAGAAAGCCGGTTTGGAAAGCTTGAAATAGGTAGAAAGCCGGGGCTGCTTCTTCTTCAGAATGTTGACCTTATTAATATGAAACTTCTCCCCGAAAGTTTTGTCACCCGACTAATTTAGATTAGGTATTCTTCAATTTATGTTAATTTTGGATCCGGTAAAAGGGAACAAAAATGGCTACATTTCTTTTTGATGAGATAATATTCGGACCCGTGAAGAGCAGGAGATTAGGTGTTTCACTTGGAATAAATCTATTACCTGCCAAAAGAAAAATTTGTAATTTCAATTGCATCTACTGTGAATGTGGGTGGACCCTGGATATTGATAAAACGGTTAGTCATCTTCCCCGCCGCGAAGAGGTTTATGAGGCGCTTGAACTCAAACTCTCAGGGATGAAAGTTAAGAGCCAGTCGCCCGATGTAATTACATATGCAGGCAACGGAGAGCCTACTCTTCACCCCGATTTCCCGGGAATAATCGATGACAGTATAATTTTGAGAGACAAGTACTTCCCAAAAGCTAAAATCGCTGTATTGTCAAACTCCACTACCATAACAAATCCCCTGGTAAAAGCAGCTTTGATAAAAGTAGATATGAACATCCTTAAACTCGACTCCACCTTTGATTCAACTGTGAAAATCCATAACCAGCCAGGAAAACTTATTGATGTGGAAGAACTTATTAATAACCTGGCTGGATTCAATGGGAAGCTTATAATCCAGACACTTTTTCTTCGCGGGATATACAACGGCATAGTTATCGACAATACAACTCCCGTAGAAATTAATACATGGCTTAAAGCAATTGAAAGAATAAGACCTTCTGAAGTGATGATCTATACCATATCCAGAGATACTCCGGAAGGCGGGCAACTAAATAAAGTACCTGGTAAGGAACTCAGGGGAATAGCTGCATTGGTTGAAAAACTGGGTATTAAAACACAGGTTTCGCATTAAGATTGAATAAAAACTATAATATACTTATCTGTCCTCTTGAGTGGGGATTAGGCCATGCCGCCCGTATGATTCCTCTGGCAAGAAGGCTTCAGGAGTTGAATTATAATATCATTATTGGCTCCGGAGAAGAGCATTTGTCACTGTTCCTTAATGAAATGCCCGGACTAACATATATTAATTTTACCGGATTTAAACCCGGTTACTCACGCTATCTGCCTCAATACCTCGCCCTCCTACTGAAAACTCCACTACTTCTTTTTCACATAATACTGGAACATATCAGATTGAAAAGGATAATCCGGGAACATGCTATTGATATTGTAATCAGCGATAATCGCTTCGGGCTATGGAACAGGAAAGTCACAACGGTATATGTAACCCATATGCCTTTGATCCCATTACCAAAACCCCTAAGATTTCTGGAATTTTTTGGTATCCTGCTGCACAGGGCTATTATTAAAAAATATTCATCCTGTTTTATTCCGGATCTACCCGGAGAGTTGAATGTTTCAGGAAGGTTATCTCATGGCATAAGACTCCCTGATAATGTAAGATATATTGGGATATTGTCGAGATTTATTACGCCTGAGCCATCTCAGCATGAGAATCCAACAAAATTTCAACATAACACTGTGATCCTTTCAGGACCCGAGCCCCAGAGGGAGATTCTCAAACAGAAGCTGGCTGGCCTTCTTAAAGAACAGGATACCCCGACGGTTATACTCGAAGGCAGACCCGATAAAATTAGAGAGATTGTCATGTCAGCCAATATTTTTTATTATAACCATCTTCCTGCCTCAGAGATGAAAGAGATGATTATCGGAAGCGAAAGCATTATTACCCGGTCGGGGTACACAACGATAATGGAACTTATAAGCCTTAATTGCAGCGCATTACTGATCCCCACCCCTGGTCAGACAGAGCAGGAATACCTTGCTGAATACCTTTCAAAAAAGGGGTGGTTTTCTACAATATCTCAGAGTGAAATAGAAGCAGGAATTTCTCTTCCTTCAAATATAGCCATATGGTCAGTTGAAATAATTGAGCAAAGTAGTCTGCTCTTAACAGAAGCTTTAAAAGAGTTATTAGAAAAACATCATAAAAAGGGTTAGTCCAAAAAATCCTGTAAGAAACCCGAACCACACCTGCTGAGGGTTATGGAAGTTAAACCTCAATCTTGATGAAAGCACTAATCCTCCTGCTATAATAACTGAAATCAGATACCACCCTTGTGTTATGTACATTTTAAAAGAAAGAATTAACACAAGTGCTATAAGTGCACCCGCTCCGATGGAATGAAGTGAAATCTTCCACCAGAAATTGATCAATGTAACCATAAGAGAGAGAAAAGAGGTAGCAAATATAAATGATTTCAGAAATACAGGAAGCGGGGACCGGAAGATGATAAATGAAGTAGCTGAGTAGAGGATAGTAGTTATCACAAGAGGGATTATTCGTTCTCTTCTGTTATTGATGGTCCATGAACTTATTATTTTTCTGTATTTGAAGAACGGTAATAAAGAGAGGGGCAATAAAACATTATTTATCAACACGATAAGTAATAATAATTTCTTTACAGCAAAAGGAAGATATCCAAACAGTGTTGGCGCTGAAAAAATGATTACCATTCCGTAAACAGGCATGAATAATGGATGAAAAATAATAGATATTATTTTTGCCAGTTTATCGGAAAAATCTTTTATTTCGTCAGTACTCATTAGATCTCCTTCCTCAGTCTTGCAACCGGAATATTAAGTTGTTCACGGTATTTTGCGACAGTCCGCCGTGCTATCTGGTACCCCTTTTCCTGGAGGATTTCAGTAAGACTCTCATCGGTTAATGGCCGACGTTTTTGTTCATTTTCAATACAATCCTGTAAAATCCTTTTGATCTCCCTTGTTGATACTTCTTCTCCGCTATCAGTCCGGAGTCCTTCTGAAAAGAAAAATTTCAGTGAAAATATCCCAAAATGCGTTTGTATGAATTTACTGTTTGCGACTCTTGATATCGTTGAGATGTCGAGTCCGGTCATTTCAGCAACATCTTTAAGGATCATCGGTTTTAACTTTGTTTCATCCCCGTCAATGAAGTATTCCTTCTGGTATTCGAGAATAGCATTCATGGTCAGTAGAAGAGTGTTCTGCCGCTGTTTTATTGCATCAATGAACCATTTAGCTGAATCAATTTTCTGCTTCACAAACAAAACAGCATTTTTCATCTCTTTTTTCTGGCTTTTATCTTTGCTGTATGTATGAAGCATTTCGCTATAAGCGGCGCTTAACCTGAGTTCAGGGAGGTTTCGTGAATTAAGATTCAGGTCGAAACCGTCTTCAGAAAGCTCCAGAATAAAATCCGGAATTATTGGTTGGGATGTTTTATTAAATGGATCGCTGTAAACGCCTCCTGGTTTGGGGTTAAGCTTTAACACCTCATCTATTGCCGATTTAAGTTCATTTTCTGTGATCCCCAGTCTTGCTATAATTTTATCATAATGCCTTTTGGAGAATTCTTCAAAATTTGAGTCTAGAATTGTATGTGCAAGATTCATAGAAGATTGCGAAAAGTCTCGTTTCCCAATCTGAAGCAAAAGGCACTCCCTTAGGGTTCTCGCGCCGACTCCTGCCGGTTCCAGATCCTGAATTATTTTAAGGACCTCCTCAAGCTCGTTTTCTGTAGTTTCAACATTCTGAAGGAATGCAAGATCATCTACAATGTTTATCAGTTCTCTTCTCAGATATCCATCTTCATCGATATTCCCCAAAATGTATTCACCAAGAATTTTCTGTTTATCGGTAAGGTCCCTAAGACCCAGTTGAGATTCAAGATGCTCATGAAATGAAAATCCTACGGAAAAGGGGATCTCGGTTCTTTTATCTTCGTCTTTGCTGTAGTTTTTTGCCTGAAGACGATAATCAGGAATTTCGTCCTCTTCAATATAATCATCGAGAGTGAATTCCTCCTGGTCTTTGTCTGTCTCCTCAAATTGTTCTTCTTCAGTTTCTGAATGGATATCCTCTTCCTCCTGACCCTCTTCCAGAGCAGGGTTTTCCTCCAGTTCTTTTTTTATCCGCTGCTCAATCTGCAAAGTAGGAACCTCCAGCAGTTTTATCATCTGGATCTGTTGTGGTGAAAGCTTCTGAAGCAACTTCTGCTGTAACCTTTGGTTTAACATCCTCTTCTCTTTAACAAAAGTATTACGGAAATAGCTTTTCTAAAATTCAGCATTCTTTGGAGTTCTTGGAAATGGAATCACATCGCGTATATTAGACATCCCGGTAACAAACAATATCAGTCTCTCGAAACCAAGACCAAATCCGCTGTGTGGTGCTGTCCCGAATTTTCTTGTATCAATGTACCACCATAAATCCTTTTCAGGCAATTTCATATCTTTAATGCGGGAAAGCAACCTGTCATATTGCTCCTCTCTTTGTGATCCGCCAATTATTTCACCGATTCCCGGGAACAAGACATCCATGGCTCTTACAGTTTTGCCATCATCGTTCTGCTTCATATAAAAAGCCTTTATCTCTTTCGGATAATCGGTAAGGATCACCGGCCGTTTGAAGTGCTCTTCAACAAGATACCTTTCGTGTTCAGCCTGCAGATCGAGGCCCCAGCCTACCTCGTATTCCCATTTTTTCCCTGAAACAGTGAGAATTGCTACAGCTTCAGTATAAGTTATTCTTACAAATTCATTTTCAAGAACAAATTTAAGTCTATCAAGAAGTGCCTTATCAATCATATTATTGAGGAAGTCAAGATCTTCACGACAATTATCAAGAGCATATCTGATCAGGTATTTTACAAACTCTTCTGCAAGATCCATATTGTCGGTAAGGTCATAGAATGCCATTTCCGGCTCTACCATCCAGAACTCAGCAAGATGACGCGGAGTGTTTGAGTTTTCAGCCCTGAAGGTCGGTCCGAAGGTGTAGATATCTCCTAATGCAAGAGCACCAAGTTCTCCTTCGAGTTGGCCGGAAACTGTAAGGTTTGTCTCCTTTCCGAAAAAATCGTTTCTGAAATCCACAGATCCGTCCTCATTATGAGGCATGTTCTTCAGATCCATGGTTGTAACATGGAACATCTCGCCTGCTCCTTCACAATCGCTTCCTGTTACAATAGGAGTGTGAAGATAAAAGAACCCTTTATCATTAAAATACTTGTGAATCGCGAAAGCCATTGTATGTCTTATTCTGAAGACGGCACCGAAAGTATTTGTTCTGAAACGCAGGTGAGCATTCTCTCTCAGGAATTCCATAGAATGTCCTTTCTTCTGAAGTGGGTAAGTTTCAGCATCGCTTTTTCCATAAAGTTCAATCGTGGCAGCATTTATTTCGAAATTCTGACCCTGTCCCTGCGACTCAACAAGTTTCCCGGTAACGCCAATGCAGGCACCTGTGGAGATATCCTTAAGAAGGTTCTCATCAAATGAAGCAGCTTCCACAACCACCTGGATATTATTGATTGTCGATCCGTCATTCAGAGCAATGAAAACAATATTTCTATTTCCTCTTTTTGTTCTTACCCATCCCTTCACCAGTACATCTGATCCTAACATTGGGGAGGATAACAATATTTTTACCTTAGTTCTTCTCATCACAATTATTTATTTTCCACAAAAATAGTACGCAAAAATAATAAAATGTTAGCCGCTAAGTTCCATTAAATCGCCATTATTTTGATTTTTAAATTGGCGACACTCTTTTCATTAACTGAAAACACTCATCTTTATTTCATTATGGCACTATTTTTGAGCGTCAGAGTCTTCTTATTCAGATTATTTGGTCTTTCATCATAATATTTACCCCATTTACCAGTTATTACTAATAAAGTAAACAACCCAATTACATATTGGTTTGAAAATTGGTAAAATCTGAATAACTTTGGATATAAAATTGAAATCTGTTAAGAGCTATGGAAGAACATAAAAAACTTATAGTTGTGCCATGGGATTTCACTCATGTAGCCGGACATGCATTGGCACATGCAGCTAAGATAAGCCGGATGGTGGGCAATGATATATGTCTTCTGCATATTGTCGACCCTGGTATCAAACTAAAAATTGAGGCAGAAAAAAAGATGCGGTTAAAGAAATTGACTGATGAAAACAGTATAAAGTACAATGTCCCCATCTCTTATCATATCTCCAAGGGAAGCATATTCACTGCAATTGCGGAATATGCAAATGAGAAGGAAGCCAGCCTTGTGGTTATGGGCACGCATGGAATAAAAGGCATGCAGAAACTTACCGGCAGCTGGGCGTTGAAGGTTATCGTTAAATCAAAAGTGCCATTTATCGTTGTCCAGGATCCTCCGACTGACCAGGAGAGGTATCACAATATTGTATTCCCTATTGACTTCAGGGGTGAAAATAGGGAGAAGATGAAGATGGCTATTTTTATGGGGAAATATTTTGAATCAAAAGTCCATATTCTTGTTGCCGTCAGCAGTGATAAAAATATCTTTAAAAAGACAAATATTAATCTTAATTTCGCTGTTAAATATCTGATGCAAAATAATATAGATTATGAGATCCATAAAGTTCCAAAGGGGAAGTTTGCCCAGCAGACCATCGATTTTGCCCAGAAAATAAATGCAGATCTACTTCTCATAATGACGACCAAAAACATCAGTGTTGTAGATTATGTTATGGGGGCTTCGGAACAATATATTATTGCCAACAGCTCTAAAATACCTGTATGCTGTATTAACCCTAAAGCATCATTTGCAAAGGTTGGTCAGTTTATGTATGGATGAGATATATAAACCGTTCCCAAAATAATAAATTGGGATATGCATTGGCATGTCCCTATTTCCTGTTCTACGCACTTTCAATAAATAGGTTCTGAAACCCTCAGTTAATGGGGTTTGATTTTTGAATTTGGGTGTTGCAACGCTGAAAACAGAAGCTGTTTAAAAAGATCTTTTTAACCCCAGAGTGTGCAAAATAGGTGACCTTTGCACTATCTTAGCAACTGTTAATAATTAGACAATGACCAGCCTATGTCAATTGTAGTTCAGAGTGTTACAAAGCTTTATGGCGAACAGAAAGCACTTGATAATGTCTCCTTTCAGGTAAAAACCGGTGAGATCGTCGGATTTCTTGGTCCTAATGGTGCCGGAAAATCAACAATGATGAAGATTATTACCGGTTTCATTCCTGCATCATCAGGAATGGTGAATGTTAATGGTCTTGAGGTGGGAACTGACAATCTTGAAGTCAAAAAGCAAATAGGCTATCTTCCTGAAAACAATCCGCTCTATCCTGAAATGTATGTGAGGGAATATCTGGGATTTGTAGCTTCAATATATAATACAGGCACAAAGAAAAAACAGATCGATAATATTATTGAGGTAACTGGACTGATCCCCGAACAGAAAAAAAAGATTGGTTCGCTATCAAAAGGATACAGACAAAGGGTCGGACTTGCCCAGGCCCTTATTCACAATCCCGATGTTCTGATATTCGATGAGGCAACCACAGGCCTCGACCCAAATCAGATCGTTGAGATACGGAACCTCATCAAAGAAGCAGGAAAAGAAAAGACCGTGATGCTTTCGACACATATTATGCAAGAGGTTGAAGCAATATGCGACAGGGTAATAATCATCGATAAAGGTGTCATTGTAGCAAATGAAGAAAAAAGCAATATCTTTTCAATAATCAAGCGTCGGAAACAAATTATACAGGTTGAGTTCGATAAAGATATCAAGGAGTCGTCGATGTCAGGGATTGCCAATGTCAGCACTGTCAAACAAATCAAAGATAATATCTGGCTCATAGAAGCTGAAGGAGATGAGGATATCCGCCCATCTATCTTTAACTTTGCTGTAACCAATAACCTCACGGTTCTCTCGCTTCAGAAACAGGAAAGTAACCTTGAAGAGGTTTTCAGACATCTCACCAACGGATAATATTTTTGTTTTTCTGAATATTTTTATTTGCTTTGTGCCATAATAAACTGGTGGAAAGATTTGTGCTGATTGCAACCACAGGGAAAAAATGCTAAACCGCGGATAATTCGCTTTCCCCAATCAACCAAATTTCCCATCTGTTGTTTAACAATAAATAGTACTTAGAGTGAGCTAGAGTTTGGAGTACTAAGCACTGCAAACTTAAGACAATTAATAGCTAATAATCGATAACTTAAAAATAGTGATATGGGATATTTATTTACTTCCGAATCAGTTTCAGAAGGCCACCCCGATAAGGTAGCCGATCAGATATCAGACGCTTTACTTGATGAATTTCTTCGCTGGGATCCTCAATCGAAGGTTGCCTGCGAGACTTTTGTAACTACAGGGCTCGTTGTCTGTGGAGGAGAAGTACGTACAGATGGCTGGGTTGATGTACAGGAGACTGCCCGTGGCGTAATCCGTAATATTGGCTACACAAAAGCTGAATACCGTTTCGATTGCGATTCATGTGGTGTAATATCAACCATACATGAACAATCGAGCGATATAAGGCAGGGTGTGGTCCGTGAAAAGCCTGAAGAACAGGGAGCTGGCGACCAGGGAATGATGTTCGGCTATGCCTGCCGTGAAATGGATAACTATATGCCTTTAACCATAGAGCTTGCTCACCGGCTTCTACAGGAACTGGCAATAATTAGGCACGAAGGTAAACAGATGAAATACCTCAGACCCGACAGTAAATCACAGGTTACCGTTGAATATGATGACAATAATAAACCTCTTCGCATCGACACAATAGTTATCAGTACCCAGCACGATGAATTTGTTCTGCCAAAGGACAAATCACATAAATCTGAACTTGCAGCAGAAAAAGCTATGCAAAAGAAGATCGGCGAAGATCTTCTGAAAATACTTATACCAAGGGTTAAGAAAACACTTCCTGCAAGAATTCAGAAGCTGTTTAACAGCGATTTTAAACTTCTTGTCAATCCTACAGGCAAATTTGTCATTGGAGGTCCACATGGAGATACAGGCCTTACCGGCCGTAAAATCATTGTTGATACTTACGGTGGACATGGTGCTCACGGCGGCGGTGCATTTTCAGGTAAGGATTCCTCAAAAGTCGACAGGTCAGCCACTTACGCTGCCCGTCATATTGCAAAGAACCTGGTTGCAGCAGGTGTTTGCGATCAGGCATTGATCCAGGTAGCCTACGCTATTGGGGTTGCCCAACCCGTCGGTCTATATGTTAACACATACGGAACAGCTAAAGTAAAAGACAGTAAAGGTAAATTACTCTCCGACGGAGAAATTGCAATGAAGATCAATAAACTGTTCGATATGCGTCCTTACTCCATCGTTCAGCGTTTCGGACTGAAAAATCCGGTGTTCCTGCCATCAGCTTCTTACGGACATTTTGGTCGTGATTATGCCGTTAAAAATGTTGAAGTATATTATGAGGTACCAGGCAGTAAAGCAAAAGTTGTGAATGATAACGGTAAGAAAATTTATCTCAAAAAAGTTGAATTTTTTGCCTGGGAAAAACTGGATTACGTTGATAAAATAAAGAAAGCGTTCAAGTTATAAGAAGCAGGAGGCAAGAGGGTTCCGTTTCGGGATGAAAACCCCTCTGCCGCTGCGCGGCATCTCCCCCTTTTAGAATGACGCCTTAACTATCCTTGCAACATTATCTGAACGGCCAAGAGTGTAATAGTGAATACCCGGAACACCCTCTTTTATCAACTCTTTCGATTGTATGGTTGCCCATTCAATTCCTACCTCACGGGCTTCTTTATCGGTTATACATTTTTGAACTGCCGTTACCAGCTCGTTTGGCAGATCAATATGAAAAGCCTGGGATAGCAATTTGATATCGTTAAGGGCAGATATCGGTTTCATCCCTGCAATAATAGGGGCAGTTATCCCCACCTTCCTGCATTCATCCCTGAACCGGTAAAACTTTCGGTTATCAAAAAACATCTGGGTCACAATATAGCTCGCTCCCGACTCAACCTTATGCTTAAGGTTTTCAATATCCACCTGCCTGTTGGGTGCTTCAAAGTGTTTCTCAGGGTAAGCGGCCACTCCAATGCAAAAATTTGTAGGTGAGGTATCTTCAAGCGACGATTCAAGATATTTTCCATTATTCATATTGGCTATCTGCCGTACAAGTTCATAGGTATGTGTGTGGCCATCCTTCTCGGCTATAAACCGGCGACTCCCCTTCTGAGGGTCACCACGCAGTGCCAGTACATCATCAATACCAAGAAAATTCATTTCAATAAGCACGTTCTCAGTCTCTTCCCTTGAAAATCCACCACAGAGGATATGCGGAACTACGGTTATATTGTACTTATATTTTACAGCAGCTGCTAACGCAATCGTTCCCGGCCTGATACGGACTACCCTTTTCTCAAGAAGACCATCGGGTCTCTCATAATAAGTTGTCTCATTACGGTGCGATGTAAAATTTATATATGCCGGATTAAATTCAATCAGTCTGTCAATGGCAGTATAAATTCTTTCAATGCTATGCCCCTTAAGTGGTGGGAGTAATTCAAAAGTGAATAATGGCCCGGAGCCGTTTTTAATCTTATCTATTACACTCATTATTTAAAAATCATAGGTTAGGAGCAAGCCATCTGGCCGCCTCATCAATAGTCATATTTTTCCTTAAAGCATAATTATTCAACTGGTCAGAGCCTATCTTTCCAATATTAAAATAGGTTGATCCGGGATGTGAAAAAAAGTACCCGCTTACTGATGCCGGTGGTACCATTGCATAGTTTTCGGTGAGCCTGGCTCCAATTGTTTTTTCTGCTCCGAGAAGGTCAAAGAGAATCCGTTTTTCGGAATGTTCGGGACAAGCTGGATAACCAGGAGCAGGTCTTATCCCTTTATACTTCAGTTTTAACAACTCTTCAATCGAAAGTTCTTCCTGGGCTGCATATCCCCAGTATTCCTTCCGAATCTTTTCATGAAGCCATTCTGCTGCGGCTTCAGCAAGACGGTCGCTCAGGATGCGAATCATTATTGTTGCATAATCATCCTCTTTATATCTGCCAAGCGCCTCATTATCAAGAGATACGGTAACAACAAAGACTCCGATGTTATCAGTTAATCCCGAAGTTTCAGGAGCAATATAATCGGAAAGTGAGAGATTGGGAACACCTTTCTCTTTTGTCTCCTGGTTTCTTAAAAACCTGAATACCGATTTTATTTCCTTTTTACTTTTATCAGAAAATACTTTAACATCATCTCCCTCTGAAACAGCAGGGAATAACCCAAATACCGCCTTTGCAGTCAGAAGCTTCTCATCTATAACCTTCTTCAGGTACATCTGTGAATCGTCAAACAACTTCTTTGCCTCACCGCCCTTCACAGGATCACTGAATATTGCCGGATATTTGCCCGATAACTTCCATGCAAAGAAAAAGAAAGTCCAGTCGATATACCCTGCAAGCTCACTAAGATCTATTTCATGCAAAACATGAATGCCGGGTCTTATCGGTTCAAAAAGCTTAATAGACTGCCAGTCGGTAATATATTTATTCTTTCTTGCTTCGCTTAATGAAAGAAGATTCTTTTCAGTCTGACGGGAACTATGATCTTCCCTCATCTTTTTATACTTATCCCTTATAGCAGATACAAAACCGGTGTTATCTTTCTTGAGCAGAGCTGAGAGAACTCCTGCGGCTTTAGATGCATCCTTGACATGAATAACGGAATTAGAATATGCAGGTGCAACCTTTACTGCTGCATGAATCTCCGAAGTAGTTGCTCCTCCGATAAGAAGGGGAATTTCAATTTTTCTCCGCTCCATCTCAGAGGCAACATGGACCATCTCTTCAAGTGAGGGTGTAATCAATCCGCTTAAACCAATAATATCAACGTTCTCTTTTAAAGCGGTGTCAATGATCTTTTCAGCCGGGACCATAACGCCAAGATCGATTATCTCATAGTTATTACACGACAATACAACGCCAACTATATTCTTCCCGATATCGTGAACATCTCCCTTCACAGTTGCAAGAAGAACCTTCCCGGCTATTTTTTTCTCCTGCCCTTCGCTCTCCTTTTCAATATATGGAGCAAGTTTAGATACAGCCTTTTTCATAACTCTTGCACTTTTAACCACCTGAGGAAGGAACATCTTCCCTGATCCGAAAAGATCGCCCACCTCGTTCATCCCTCCCATAAGCGGACCTTCAATCAGTTCAATTGATCGTCTGAAAAGAGAACGTGCCTCTTCAACATCCTGCTCAATAAACTCATCGAGTCCTCTTATAAGAGAATGCTTAATACGATCCACAACCGGCAGCAGACGCCACGCATCTTCCTTCTCCTCCTTCTTTCCTTCATTCTTAATACCCTCTGCAAAATTCACAAGTCTCTCCGTAGAATCTTTTCTCCTGTTAAGTACCACATCTTCTATAAGATGAAGAAGGTCGGGCTGTATTTCAGTGTAAACCTGCAACATGCCGGGATTAACAATACCCATATCAAGACCTGCCTTAATAGCATGAAAGAGGAATACCGAGTGTATTGCCTCACGAACCTTGTCAGTGCCACGGAAGGAAAATGAAAGATTGCTTATCCCCCCGCTCACCCTGGCATAGGGAAGGTTCTGTTTAATCCATTCAGTTGTCTTAATGAAATCAACTGCATAGTTGTTGTGTTCTTCAATCCCTGTGGCAATTGCCAGTACATTAGGATCGAATATTAGATCTTCCGGTGGAAATGCCAGTTTGTCGACCAGGAGGTGATAGCATCTTTCAGCAACACTGATTCTTTTTGCTAATGTGTCGGCCTGACCTGTTTCATCAAATAGCATGACGACGGCGGCAGCCCCATATTTTCTGATTTTACGGGCATGGGCAAGAAATACCTCTTCACCCTCCTTCAGACTAATGGAGTTTACAACTGATTTCCCCTGAATACACTTAAGTGCTGATTCAATAACTTTCCATCGTGAAGAATCGATCATCAGCGGAAGCTTTGAAATATCGGGTTCGGCCATGATAAGATTGACAAACTTAACCATTGCCCTTTCCGAATCGAGCATTGCCTCATCCATGCAGATATCAATTATCTGGGCTCCTCCCTCAACCTGGCTTCTTGCAACAGCAAGTGCCTCATCATATTTTTCTTCCCTGATTAATCTTGCAAACTTAATCGATCCGGAAACATTAGTACGCTCACCTACATTAACGAAGTTGGTTTCAGGTGTTATTGTCAGAACTTCAAGTCCGCTGAGCCTTGTATATTTGGTAATGTCAGGTTTAACCCTTGGTTTATATTGTTTTGATGCCTCTGCAATTTTTTGGATGTGAAGAGGTGTTGTACCACAGCAACCTCCTATTATGTTTACCCATCTCTCCTTCATAAAATCTTCTGCAATTGAGGCCATAAACGATGCAGACTGATCATATTCACCAAACTGGTTTGGCAGACCGGCATTAGGATGAACTGAAACATAAAAACCCGACTTCGCTGATAATTCCTCAACATATGGTCGCAATTGCTCCGCTCCAAGAGCACAGTTAAGACCAATGCTGAGAAGAGGAAAATGCGAAACGGATACCATGAATGCTTCGAGTGTCTGACCGGTTAAAGTCCTCCCGCTGGCATCGGTAATTGTACCTGATACCATCACCGGCAGGCGTATTCCTTTTTCCTCAAAGACATTATCAATTGCAAATAGAGCAGCTTTGCAGTTCAGAACATCAAATATTGTTTCAACAAGCAAAATATGCACACCTCCATCTATAAGTCCCCTTGTCTGCTCAGAATATGCTTCAACGAGCTGATCAAAAGAGACTGCCCTGGCTCCGGGATCATTTACATCCGACGACATTGAAGCTGTACGATTGGTAGGCCCGAGAGTGCCGGCGATAAAGTGTTCTTCCTGTTCCTGAGAATCTTCATATTCGATAATTGCTTCAGCAGCCAGACGTGCCGACTGAAGATTCATATTATAAACATGGCTCTCCATACCATAATCTGACATGGATATCCTGTTGGAATTAAACGTGTTTGTTGTAATAATATCTGCCCCTGCTTCGAGATACTCTCTATGGATACCCTTTATTATCTCCGGTTTAGTCAGGGATAACAGATCATTATTTCCCTTCTGGAGCATTGCATGATCCTTAAACTTTTCTCCACGGTAATCACTTTCCTGAAGCTTATGTTTCTGGATCATAGTGCCCATAGCCCCATCGAGAATGAGGATTTTGTGTTGAATAATATCAAGAATAGGTTGCTTCAATTTGATATGTTGCTAATTTACAATGCTTTATATACTAGAGATATCTTTTTCTCCTATTTTTCTACCTGTGTTCACTATAAATACATCCATACCCCGAAGTTGTTCCCGCAAAGCGTAAAGTCTTTCAAGATTCACAACTCCGATCACATATTTATTAAATCTACCGCTAAAGTATTCCGACACTTCCTCAAATCCAAATAATTCCCTGTCCTTTTCATTCTGATACCTTAAATATACCTCCAGTTTGTGGTTGCGGGTGTAATTTGAGACCGTCCCCTGCTGATACTTTTTATATTCATACCTGTAACCATATGAGTTAGCTGAAATATCTGAAAGGACAGCGCTACCAGTTGCATGCCCTCCTGCTCCCTTACCACTGAAAAATTGTTTATCGGCAAAAGCAGCCTCAGTAATTATTCCATTATACTCATTATCAACGTTATAGAGATATTTGTCGGACGAAATAAACCTTGGTAAAACAAAACTGGTTATTGTACTTTCATTTGTCTTGCCGACATAAGGCACAAGTTTGATCTTTAATCCCTTTTCTTTAGCATACTGGATATCAAATTTTGATATCTTATTGATACCATAATGAAAGACTTCCTCCGGGTCAAGAAAAAGGCCGTATGCATGACCTGTAATGATACACAGCTTGTACTTCGCATCCCAGCCTTCAACATCAAGAGTAGGGTCTGTTTCTGCAAAACCCTTTTCCTGAGCTTCTTTCAAAGCATCTGCATAAGCAATCCCCTCATTATGCATTTTTGTCAGAATATAATTTGTGGTTCCATTCAGGATCCCACGCAAAGAATAGAGCAGCTCATTATCATAATATTCCTCAAGATTCCTGATGATGGGAATACTAGCTCCGGCTGAGGCTTCATAAAGAAGAGACACCTTATACTTTCCCTGCATCTCAACAAGCTCCTTAAAATGTTTTGCCACCATCATCTTGTTGGCAGTTACAACGTTTTTTCCGCTTTTCATCGCCGTGGTAACAATATTGAAAGCCTCATCTGCGTCATTAATAAGCTCAACGACCAGGTTGATCGCGGGGTCATTCAGAATATCATTTTTATCGAAGGTGAAATTCGACATCGGGATCCTTCTCTTTTTTGTCCGATCCTTAACGCATATCCTAACAATATCGGCCTTAAAACCTTTGCTGCTGTTCAATACATCATGAAGTCCCTGACCAACGCATCCATAGCCGAATAATCCTATTTGTAATTTTTCTCTTGTCATTTCTTGTTTAATTTGAGAGGATACATTACAGAACCTGCTTGAATGCCTGTTCAAAATCATAAATAATATCATCGATATGTTCAATGCCGACCGAGACCCTGAAGAGGCCCGGTTCTATACCCACTGAAAGCTGTTCTGTAACAGAAAGCTGTGAATGAGTAGTTGCAGAGGGTTGAATAATAAGTGTTTTAGCATCGCCCACATTTGCAAGGTGACTCACTAACTCAAAGTGCTCAACTAATCTGACTGCTCTTGATTTTTTTGCCTTTAGAACAAAACTCAGAACTCCACCGGCCCCTTTCGGGAGATATTTTTTTGCCAGTTCATGATAAGAGTTTCCCGATAGTCCGGGATAACTTACCTTCTCCACCCCCGGATGAACTTCAAGCCATTTTGCAAGGGCAAGTGTATTCTGAACATGACGCTCCATTCTGAGAGAAAGAGTTTCAAGTCCCTGAAGAAGAAGGAAAGAGTTGAAAGGGCTAATGGCAGGACCAATGTCTCTCAAACCTTCAACCCTTGCCTTCACTATAAAAGCAATATTTCCGGCAGGTGAAGTCTGTGAGAATATTTCACCGAAAATTTTTCCGTGATACCCCTCTGCAGGTTCAGTAAAAACAGGGAAGTTACCATTGCTCCAGTTAAAATTGCCTGCATCGATTATTACTCCTCCGATACTTGTACCGTGTCCCCCGATCCACTTTGTTGCCGATTCTACAACAATATTGGCACCATATTCGATAGGACGGCACAGATAACCGCATGCACCAAAAGTATTATCGACTACAAATGGGATTCCATGTTTAACAGCTAGTGACGAAAGCACCTCAAAATCAGGTATTTCGAACCCCGGATTTCCTATAGTCTCAACATAAATTGCCTTTGTGTTTTTATCAATCAAAGCTTCAAACGATTTTGGATTAAGATCCTTTGCGAACCTGGCATCAATACCAAAGTTTGCAAATGTAACCTTAAACTGGTTGTGACTTCCCCCATAGAGAAAGGGCGAAGTGACAAAATTTTCTCCTTTCCTCAAGATAGTAGTCAGTGCAATGAACTGAGCCGCATGTCCTGAAGAGACTGCAAGAGAGGCAACTCCACCCTCCAGGGCAGCCACTCTTTTTTCGAAAACATCGGTTGTAGGATTATTAATACGTGTATATATATTACCCCATTCTGCCAGGTCAAAAAGATCGGCAGCATGCTTGGCATTTTTGAAAACGTATGAAGATGTCTGGTATATCGGTACAGCTCTCGATAATGTTTCCTTATCGGGATGATGTCCGGCATGTACCTGCAATGTTTCAAATTGTATTGTTCTTTTTTTCATTTTATTAATTTTTAACTTTTTTCAAAATACCGGATAGACAGATATAACTATCTCTTCAAGACCTCCGTTGTTTCCTTAGAAAATGACTGATTGAAAATCAAAGCTCTTACCGGCACATGCACATAGGCATGAGAGGCATGATTAAGTTGGTGTGTGTCAGATGAATCGAATTCATAGTTTCCGTGTTAAATTTTTATCATCTCCCGGCTTTCCGGGATTAGGTTTTGGCACCGTTCTCCCAAACTGCAGGATTGGTTGCCAGGGTTTCGCAGAGCCTAATCTCTTCACCCTTCTTAATAAAAACCAAACACCCTTTAATGGAAGGAATATTTGATTTGTGGGGTCAAAGATATGAATGATTTTGAAAACTGCAAAAAAATGAAAGAATAAATATTTACCTTACTTTTGTCATATCAAAAAATTATATAATGCAGAACAAACTTTTTATTTATAACAGCCTGTCTAAGAAGAAAGAGCTCTTCAAGCCGCTTCATGCACCATTTGTAGGCTTGTATGTTTGCGGTCCTACCGTATACAGCGATGTCCATCTTGGCCATGCACGGCCGGCAATAATCTTCGACCTGCTGTACCGTTATCTTACACATCTTGAGTATAAGGTGCGGTATGTTCGTAATATAACCGATGTCGGCCATCTCGAAAATGATGCTGATGAGGGTGAAGACAAGATCGAAAAGAAAGCACGTTTAGAACATCTTGAGCCAATGGAGGTGGTACAGAAATACATGAACACCTTCCATAAAAATATGGAACATCTAAATACCCTTCATCCTTCAATTGAACCAAGGGCATCAGGACATATTATTGAACAACAAGAGCTTATCAAAACTCTAATCGAAAAAGGCTATGCCTACGAAACCAATGGATCAGTGTATTTTGACCTGGTAACATACAATGAAAAATATAAGTACGGGAAGCTATCGGGTCGTGTTCTCGAAGAGCTGCAAAGCAATACCCGGGCTCTCGAAGGGCAGGATGAAAAACGGAACTCATTCGATTTTGCTCTCTGGAAAAAAGCATCTCCAGAACATCTGATGAACTGGTCTTCTCCCTGGAGTGATGGATTTCCTGGCTGGCATCTCGAATGCTCTGCCATGAGTACAAAATATCTGGGAGATGAGTTCGATATCCACGGTGGTGGCATGGACCTTCAATTTCCGCACCACGAATGTGAAATTGCACAATCAACGGCAGCACTCGGAAAAGAACCGGTAAAATACTGGATGCATAATAATATGATCACCATTAACGGGCAGAAGATGGCACGTTCGCTCGGTAATTTTATTACGCTCAACCAGCTTTTCAGTGGCGATCATCCTGAATTGCAGCAGCCTTATAGTCCCATGACAATAAGATTCTTTATCCTGCAGGCTCATTATCGCAGCACTGTTGATTTCTCTAATGAAGCTCTTCAGGCTGCAGAAAAAGGACTTCAAAAGCTGATGAAAGCAACAGAGACTCTATACAAACTCAAACCATCAGGCGATTCAACAATTGATGTCGGCAAGCTGAAGAAAAAATGCTATGAGGCTATGGATGACGATCTTAACAGTCCCATCTTATTGTCGTATTTGTTCGAAGGAGTGAAGTTCATCAATTCAGCCGCTGACGGCAGTGAAAAAATAGATGGTCCAAGACTTGAAGCATTAAAAGAGCTTTTTAACACCTTTGTGTTTGAGATACTTGGATTGAAGGATGAATCAACAGGTATGGGTGATGAGAAGCTGACCGGAAAGCTTATGAAGATTATTATTGATTTAAGACAGGCAGCAAAAAATAATAAAGACTGGCCCGCTTCAGATAAGATACGAAACGAACTAAAAAATGCAGGGATTGTATTAAAAGACCTCAAGGATGGGGCTGAGTGGGAAATCAACCCCTTATGATCCCGCAAATGGGGGATGGATGCAAACATATGAAAAACAGCCTATTAAGACCGGATTTGCCCCCCTCCCAGGGGAATCACAGGGGGTCAACCTACATCTCCACTGCTGTCCCCATCGGCTCCACCCCACTCGGCAGCAATAACCCTATCCGTATCCAGTCGATGACGAATACAGATACGCTCGACACTAAAGCTTCTGTTGCACAGTGCATCAGGATTATTGAAGCGGGTGCTGATTATGTGAGGCTTACAGCACAAGGGATCAGGGAGGCAGAGAACCTTTCGGTCATAAAAAAAGAGTTGCAAAAGGCTGGTTTTAACACCCCTCTTATTGCCGATATTCATTTTAATCCCGCTGCAGCAGAGACAGCTGCACGACTGGTTGAAAAGGTGAGGATTAATCCGGGTAACTATGCAGATAAAAGAGCCTCCTTTAAAAAACATGAACTTACTGAAAAAGAATACAATGAAGAGGTTGAGAGGACCCACGTAAAACTGCTTCCTCTCATAAATATCTGCCGAGAGAATAAAACAGTTATCCGTATCGGCATTAACCATGGCTCCCTCTCAGATCGTATTATGACCCGTTTCGGGAACACTCCATCAGGAATGGTGTTTTCTGCAATGGAATTTATCAGGATCTTCAGGGCAGAGAACTTCAATGATCTTGTTCTCTCTATGAAATCATCCGACACTGCAATAATGATCGAAGCTACCCGGATGCTTGTCAGCATGATGCAAAACGAAAGCTTATCATATCCGCTTCACCTTGGGGTGACTGAAGCCGGTGAGGGTGAAGACGGAAGGATCAGATCATCTGCAGGAATTGGAGCCCTGCTTTCCGAAGGGATCGGCGATACAATAAGGGTGTCATTATCTGAAGATCCTGAAAAAGAGATACCTGTGGCAAAAAAGCTTACCGGTTACTATCCGAGAGGTATCTCCAATGCAAAACCAGAGAACCCTATAAGCTTTAAATCACCATCTTCAAAACCGGAAATCCTTAAGAGAATAAACGGGCCACTGGTAATTGCAAATATGACATCATATCCTGAAATCGATTCAGATATGTATAAGGATGCCGGGTATAGTGTTAATGCAACAACTGATGAAATAAAAAGAACCGATAGTGCGGCAGATATAATAATAGCATCAAAATGTCCTGAAAATATTCCTGATGATGTTTTATTGATTCTTCCTTATAAAAAATGGTTTGATAACAGGGGTAATGAAAGATTGTTCCCGCTGTTCTCTCCTGAGACTTTTCATGAAAATCCTTACAGATCAGATAAACTTAATGTTTTGCTTACCGGGTCACATTTCAATATTGAATATCTTAAAAAGCCTGATCCTTCTACAATTCTTATCATTTTCACTTTTAATCCTGAAAAGGAGAGATATGCTGCAGATATCTTTCTGAATGCTCTTGAAGGAAACAACCTTAGCTTTAATATAGTGATTAATCCTGTCTTCCATGAAAATAATATTGAAGACCTTCGGATCAAAGCAGCTTCTCTTCTTGGCAGCTATGTTATTGATAAAAGAGTTTCAGGTATTTCTGTAACTAACATCGGAGACATTGATTTCAGAGAGGTAACAGCTCTTGCCTTTTCCATTCTGCAATGCACAGAGACACGCATCACACGTACATTGTATTTGTCATGTCCGACATGCGGACGCACGAAATTCAATCTTCAGGAGTCTGTAAGAAAAGTAAAGGAGGCAACCGGTCATCTGAAAGGGCTAAAAATAGCTGTCATGGGATGTATTGTAAATGGTCCGGGCGAAATGGCAGGGGCCGACTATGGTTATGTCGGTGCAGCCAATGGTAAGGTACACATTTACAGGGGTACAATCCCGGTTCTGAAAAACATACCTGAAAAAGATGCTGCAGATGAGATGTTGAAGCTTATTGAAAGAGATCACGCCAACCTGTAATCGAGTTGTTTCTTCTGAAGATCAGCCTTCACGACCTCTATATTAACACGGTCGCCGAGAGTGTAAATTTTACCCGTTGAACGTCCTTTTATGCAATAGTTCTCTTCATCATATTCATAAAAATCATCTGCAAGTTCCCTTATATGGATCATCCCTTCGCACTGATTCTCAATGATCTCTACATAAATTCCCCATTCGGTAACACCCGAGATAACACCTTCAAACTCTTTCCCTGTTTTATCGCTCATATACTCAACCTGTTTGTACTTAACAGATGCTCTTTCAGCCTCGGCTGCAACCCTTTCCATCTTTGATGAGTGGTTACATAGCTTTTCGTACTTATCCTGGCTGCCGGGATTTTCTTCAGCAAGGTAAGCAGATAGAAGTCTATGCACCATCATGTCGGGATATCGACGAATTGGTGATGTAAAATGCGTATAGTGCTTAAACGATAATCCGTAATGACCAATATTATCTGTTGAATAGATCGCTTTGGCCATCGACCGCAGAGCTAGTGTTTCAATGATATTCTGTTCCTTCTTACCCGCTACCGAGTGCAATAACTTATTCATTGCTTTTGGAAGCGATGTTTTATCATCTTCAATGAGCTTATAACCGAAACGGGTAATAAAATTGCTGAAGTTGCTTATCTTTTCAGGATCAGGTTTATCGTGTATACGGTAAACAAAAGTTTTTCCTCTGAGTTTTTTACCGACATACTCTGCAACTCGTTTATTTGCAAGAAGCATAAACTCCTCAATAAGCTGATTAGCTGTACCCATCTCGCGGAATTTTATCCCCAGGGGCTTCCCTGCTTCATCAAGATCAAACTTCACTTCTATCTTTTCAAAGGCAAAAGCACCTGAAGCAAATCTTTTTGTACGGAGTTGTTGTGCCAGCTTATGAAGCACAAGCACCTCCTCCTTCATATCACCCTCTTCAGTATCAATTACATGCTGTGCTTCATTATAAGAGAATCTTTTATCGGAATTTATAATTGTCTTCCCAAACCACTCATTGATCACTTCTGACTTATCATTCAATTCAAAAACAACAGCGTAGGTAAGCTTATCTTCGGCAGGACTAAGTGAGCAAATATGATTCGAAAGCCTTTCAGGAAGCATAGGGACCACCCTGTCAACCAGATAGATAGATGTCGCTCTCTGTTTTGCTTCTTCTTCCACCAGAGAACCAATTTTTACAAAGTGGGTCACATCTGCAATATGAACCCCCACTTCCCAGTTGCCATTATCGAGCTGCTTAAGTGACAGTGCATCATCAAAGTCCTTGGCATCGACCGGATCGATAGTGAATGTTGGTATCTGCCGGAAGTCGCGACGAGCCTTAATATCATTTTCTGTGATCTCACCGGGAATTTTCCATCCATCGGCTTCGACCTCTTCTGTAAAATGGTAGGGAAGCTCAAATTCAGCAAGGATCGCATGCATCTCAGTCTCGTGCAGTCCCGGATATCCAAGAACGTTAATGATCTCTGCCACAGGATTTTTTGATTTCAGATCCCAGTCTATCACTTTAGCAACTGCCTTCTGACCCTGCAATGCACCATTAAGCTTTGATGATGGAATAAACAGGTCGAAGGGCATATTTTTGTTATCGGGGATAAGAAATGCAAAATTGGGCATGATCTCTACCGTTCCGACAAATGAGGTCCGCCATCTTTCGATGATCTCTACAACTTCGCCTTCCGGCCTTGCTCCTTTTCTCTTTGCATAAAGCCACACCTTCACCTTATCACCGTGAAGGGCGGTTTTCAGGTTTTTTGCAGAGACAAATACATCGTCCTCAAGATCGTCGGTTGAGATGAAACCATAGCCACTACGGGTCATATCAACTGTACCGGTGATATATCCCCGGCTGACCTTAATCCGGTATTTACCATGATATATCTCTTGTACCCCTCCCTGCCTGGTGAGTTCTCTTAATATATCTGATATCATCTGCTTTGCCGGACTATCGGTAATATTAAGACGTTTTGCGATCTGCTTATAGTTGAAACCCTGCTCGGGGCTTTTGGTCAATGTTGCAAGTATCTGTTCGGTAAGTGTCTCCCTTGATATGTCAGAACTTTGTTTACCCTTTCCCTTATTACTCATAATTCAGTTTTTGCGAAGGTAAGAAAAGGAACCATAAAATTTAATACATTTGGTTTATAATTGGAATGAAATGACAGGTTTGAAATCGATCCTTTCCCATTCACCTTCAGTAGTTACCAGAAAAACCGGAAATGAATATGTTCTTGTCCCTATTGCCAATAACATAGCGGATATGAACAGCGTTTATACTCTGAATGAAACAGGTGCATTTATCTGGGAACATATCAACGGGAAACGAAGCGTCGAAGAAATTATCAGTGCCTTAACAATGGAGTATGATATTGATAATACAATTGCTTCAAAGGATGCGTTTTCATTCATTGAAAATATGAGTAAATATCTGATTATCAGTGAATAATATAACATTTATATAAACTAGTTTATATTGCCCCTAAGTGTTTTACCCCCAACCCTCCTTATAAAAATGCGTAATTATAATTTAAATATTGCGGGGTATAATATCGGGTTTGAAGCATCAGCTAACGGGCCGGAGCTTGTGCCTTCGGTAAGATTCCTCAGAAACATAAGTCCCAACAAAGACTTGGACATCATGATACGGATCCATTCCGGGACATTTGTTCTTCCTGAAAAAGCAGAAAGGGTTTTTCATGCTCCTTACGTTGAAGAGATAAATGGCATACAGATCCGGCACAAGGCCAACTTCTGGAGTGTCTGGAAACATCATTCCGACCTCTATATCCGGACTATCTTCCCCCTCTCCTCTTCAGAGAAAAATGCAGTATTGAAATTTTCGCTCACAGAAATGGAATGGGATCTGTGGGTCGATGGTGCCGAAAAAGAGACTGATCCGTTTGAGTATCCTCTCGACGGTCTGATACTTTATTACCTCACAGTTATTCATAGCGATATAATGATACATGCATCGGGGGTAAACAATAACGGGCACGGTTATCTCTTCAGCGGCATATCAGGAAAAGGCAAATCCACAATAGCTAAGCTCTGGGATAAAACCGGGGCAAAAGTAATTCATGATGACAGGCTTATTTTAAGAAACGCTGGAAATGGATACAGGATGTTTAATACTCCGGTCTATAACAACGATGAACCCCATGAATCTTTACTGAACAAGATCTTCATTATTGAACATGGTATTGAAAACAAGCTGGTACCTGTAAAAGGGGCCACCGCTGTCAGCCTGGTTATGGCAAATTGCATTCAGCATAACTGGGATTCCGACATCATTGCACGGCTTCTGGGCTCCATATCGATAATGTGTGGAACAATTCCAACCGTCCACCTTTATTTCAAACCCGACAGAGGCATAATTGATCATATACTCGAAAATGAATAATTTCCGGAATAATCATACCATTGTGAAAGATATCGGGTTAACGCTTCTCTCCGAAGGAAAAACCATCAGGATTAAAGCTTATGGTTACAGTATGTATCCCTGCATAATGCCGGGCTCATTGATCCTTATCGAACCTATACAGTTGAAAGGAGCACCTGTTCCTGGAGAGATAATTGCAATACGGAGAGAAAACGGACTGGTGGTTCACCGTCTGTCTAAAAAAGTTACAAAGAACAATGTTACCTGGTTCATAGCAAGAGGAGACAGTAATGCATATACCGATAACCCGGTAAAAATCGATAAAATAGCAGGCAGAATAGTACGGGCGGAAACTACCGGGGAAAATCCGGTTCCTGCTGATATAAAGATAAATACCAGGCCAAACTATTTTTATAACAGAATTAGAGTAATAGGTTTACTTATATGGAAGAAAATCAAATAATTTTACCCCCAATCCCCCCTAAATGGGGGCTTATAAAAAAGAGGGATTTCAAAACCCCCTTTATAGGTGGGGGGGGGTAAAAAGAAGAGGATAAGAAAAAAGAGATGAGGGAAAAGATTAAATTATTCAGGGAATCATTGAGGCTTGTCTGGAAGAGTGCACCGGGATGGGCATTTGCAAATATTGTCATTTCTGTAGTCCGGAGTTTCCTTCCGCTTGTACTTGTCTGGCTCCTGAAGATCCTGGTAGATAACATTACTAAAGCCTCAACAACAGGCTCCGGAATACCTTTTGATAATGTTCTGTGGATGATCATTGCAGTGGTGATTGTCTATTTTCTTGATGAAGCATCGTCGGATTTCAGTAATTATGTCCGTAAGAAGCAATCCCTGAAACTTGAGGTGTATATGTATGGACTTTTACACGCCAAGGCGATAAAACTTGACCTTATCAATTTTGAACGCTCCGAATATTTCGATTGTCTGTCGCGTGCCTCGGGGGAAGCCCCCTGGCGCCCGAACAGTATTCTAAATAACCTCGTAGCCATGCTGAAAGGCCTCCTTTCATTACTGCTGATGGCGGGTCTATTAACAACTCTTCACTGGACACTTGCGGTACTTCTGCTCGTTGCAAACATTCCGGGGATCTGGTTGCGGCTTCATTATACCGATATCCTCTATAATTTTCACCGGCAGCAGACACCTGAAGCGAGAAAATCTGCCTACTTCAACTGGCTGCTTACCGGAGACAGGCCTTCAAGGGAACTCAGGTTGTTCGGACTGGGAAATTATTTCATCGGCCTCTTTAAAACATCCTTCCTTAAACAAAAAGAGGAAGAGATAAATATTATAAGAAAAAGAACACTGATCGAACTTATTTCTACCCTGTTTAAAGCATCAGCATTATTAATTACCCTCTTGTTTATCGCGCGCCAGACAATCGGCGGAAAACTCTCTCTTGGACAGATGGCAATGTTCCTGCTGGCATTCAGGCAGGGTATGATATATATCAAAGATCTGCTCGGCTCACTGGCAGGCCTTTACGAGGACAGCCTTTTCATCGGAGATACTTTTGAATTTCTGAATCTGAAAGAGTATGTCACTGCTAAAGAACCTGCAATTGTGCCCTTCCAGTTGAAGAAAAAAATTGTTGTTGATAATCTTTCCTTCACATATCCCGGAAATAACTTCAGGACTATTAATAATGTCTCTTTTGAGATAAAAAAGGGAGAGATAATAGCCCTGGTCGGGCCAAACGGTGCAGGGAAAAGTACACTTGTCAGGTTGTTATGCAGGCTTTATGATCCCGATTCGGGAGCTGTAAAATACGATGATAGTGATATCAGGAATATTGATCCTGAAGAGTATAGAAAACTATTTTCAGTTGTCTTTCAGGACTTTATGCTATACAATCTCACTGCCGGCGAGAATATCCGGATGGGTGATATTGAGGAAGAAAACCCTGAAGGGAGAATAAAAATATCGGCCGTTACCACCGGGGTTCATGAAATGATAACCAACCTTTCAAAGGGTTATGATACAGTTATAGGGAACCTGTTTGACGACAGTAGCGAGCTAAGCTGGGGAGAGTGGCAGAAAATTGCCCTGGCAAGAGCTCTGTTCAGGGATGCCCCGGTTCTGATTCTTGATGAACCATCAAGCGCCCTGGATGCTGATACAGAATATGATATCTTCAGCCGGTTCAGGGAGATAGTAAAAGGCCGCACATCAATTCTCATCAGTCACCGCTTTACGAATGTCAGTCTGGCCGACAGGATAATAGTCCTCGATAAAGGTGCAATAGCTGAAACAGGTACTCATGATGAGTTGATGAGGAGAGGCGGGATATACTTCACAATGTTTACAAAACAGAGCAGCAGGTTTAACAAATGAACAGTGAATCAAAGATAAGGGATGAAGAGATCCTTCTGCTGGGATTATGCCGGCTGGAATTCAGTGATGAGGATTTAATAAAGATCAGGTCTCTTATCGTTGGCGTTACCGACTGGAATTATTTCAGCGCTCTTTCTAACGCTCATGGAGTCGTTGCTCTGGTATATCATAATCTTGAAAAACACCTGCTTCTTAACGGAATCCCGGAGGAGATAGTTACTTTTCTCAGGGGGGCATTGATGAAAAGTCTTAGCCGGAATGCCTTTAATACAGAAACTATGGGTGAGGTTCTCCGGTTGCTGAATGAGGAGAATATCAAGACGGTTCTTCTGAAAGGGCTGGCTCTGGAGTTTTCTGTTTATGGCAATGCCGGGCTCAGGCAAATGTCAGATGTTGATGTTCTTATCAGCAGGGAACAATGTATGAAAGCAAGAAAGATCCTCATTGCCAATAGGTATGTTTCCCTTCGGTTAAAATCGGTTTTTCATGAGCTCATTATTGCAGACATAGGCAAGCATCTGCCATCACTCTTTAAGAACGGGACCTCAGTAGAGATACATCATGAACTGTTCGGGGGCAGAAAAAATGTGCTGACGAGGATGCTATATGATACCTGTTATGAGATTGAGATAAAAGGGAGAAAAGCTTATATTCCCATGCCGCAGATATTTTTCCTATATCTGGTCAGGCACCTCTGGTTTCATGAGATGAATAATGAATCGCAGCTAAGGTTATATACCGATCTGGTTGTTCTGATTGAGAATTACCGTGATGAGATAATCAATTCCGACTTGCTAGTGCTTGCTTCTCAGGCAGATATATCTGAGATACTTGCTTGCCATATGGAGTCTTTAAGGGTTATGTGGGGAATTCCGTTTCCTGGCTGGATAGACAATTTTATTGAAAGATGGCATAAACCTGACTCGATCAGTAAGTTTATTTTCTTCCTGAAAAGTCCGAAGGATAATCCACCTCTGGACAAACCCCGGTATTACCGTCATATTATAAGTGACATACCCGGATTACATCGTAAGTTTTTGTACCTTCTAGGAGATATCTTTCCATCGGTCAGTTTTATGAAAAACAGATACGGATTATCCCGTTCGTGGAAAGTTATATTCCATTATCCTCACAGGATAGGTAAAGTATTGTGGTTGTTTAAATGATGAAGTTGCTCTCTAATGTTCTTTATTGTTCATTTGGCTGAGCCGAGCTCATGAAAGATTATCCTTTGGAATGCTGGCGCGGATTTGCAATCCCTGCCTTTCGCCCTGTTCGCGCCATTTCCCTATTTCCTGCGCAATCGTCTACAAAATGCTGTAAACAAAGAGTATGTGTATTGGATTTAATAAGGCCTCTTTTAAATCGTGACTTAATTTTCAAGGATAATCCTTTAAAATTGATTTATTTTCAAATAAAACCTCAAATAATTCAATATTTATTTGGTGATTACCAATTTTTTTGTTTAATTTTATAGTTGATGTGACTGCAAATCACAAATATAATTCTGGCAATAATGAACAAGTTTCAAAAAGAGACGTTTAAAGTCCGGTTATTAAAACTCGCGACGTTAAAAAGCACAGGCTCACCTTCAGATCTCGCTTTCAGGTTTGAGATAAGTGAGCGGAGTGTGAAGAGGATTGTTAAGGAGATCCGGGATGATGGAATCGAGATCAGCTATAGCCAATCAAGGATGTCGTATGTGACAGGAGAAAATTATCAATAATATGTTGTATAACATATTGATTATCCATTTTTCTGTCCCCGGCTCTTTTTAATATTGTATTATAGTGTCAGTGTCATTTAATTGAGCATGGGTTTTAATTTAACTAATATTAGCACCAGCATGTGGTTTTGTCATCAGAATTTTAGGGGTAACATTGATTTAGACCGATCTGATTATTAAGGAAGGTCTCGCTGCATTTTTTACCTTTAGTCACGTTCCTTATGAACGGATGGTCATTCTGACCTGGAACTTCGCCCCCGAAAGACAGTGCTAAGTCTTTCGGGGGATTTTTTTTGTGGGAAGAGGTGAAGGGGTGACTGGGAGAATCGCCGATAGAATGGAATTCATCATACTCTTATTCAGATGTAGGTCGAAAAAAGATGTACATTGCGGAGTTTGCGGTTTGAAGAAGGAATACCCGTCTGCCTGCTGACAGGGATTTCTACAAAATGTATCCCAAACTATTGTAATGAGTTCTGTTACAAAGAGAATATATGATATTTTGATAAACCATTGTATGATCGAGATTAATAGCCTAATTAACTGTCAATTATAAGAATGTTGTCAATCATTATCAATAGTCAAACTGTATTATTTCCTGTTTTCAGCGTTGCAACACCCTAAAATATTTATTACTAAAAAAAGTTAGTCATACTTGTTTTTAATCCATCATTTTTTTCTGCTGAAATCGTTTCTTTTCATCTCTCTATTCCCCATGAAC
>Ga0315273_10000628_pt1 | contig 37915 bp, 35 predicted proteins | sample YL17G02_0_MG_FD_205753 | JGI IMG/M metagenome (GOLD analysis project Ga0315273, IMG submission 205753) | Sediment microbial communities from Yellowstone Lake, YNP, Wyoming, USA - YL17G02_0 | ecosystem: Environmental > Aquatic > Freshwater > Lake > Sediment | place: USA: Wyoming | collected...
TTATTCGGCCATCATCCCCTTTTCGGAGTCTTTGCCCCAAAGCAGTCGTTGAAACTCGCGGGAGGTAATTCCACCGACGTCATCATTTCTTCTCGATATTTCGGATTTCATCTCCACTTTCGCGAGGTCTATTTTTTCGGGGTCAAAACGGGGAGTTATTAGAATATCAGCAAGAATGCCGAGCGAAGCGTCCAGGTTTTCTTTAAGACAGTTCAGATAAGCTCCACCGGAATCGTCGCCGATATAAGTTTCCACAATAGCCGCTACTTTTTCCAGCTTGAGATCGATCTCATCGCCGCTCATTTTTATAGACCCGCCCGTGCGCATCACTGTTCCGGTAAGCGACGCAAGGCTGGCTTTATCCGCCGGGTCATAATATGAGCTTACTTTTATCAGCACGGACATCTCGATTAGCGGCAACCTGTGATCCTCGATTAAAAGCATCTTCAGTCCGTTCGGGAGGACAAACTTTTCAGGAATCGGGATGTTCAGCTTGGATGCCGGAGGGTATACGATCTTGGACGGATCGTACTCCGTCGTCATTGCATTCAGTGCCGGCGCAAGCAAAGCGAGCGCAACGGCAAGCGAAAGAATGGATAACGCGATCTTTATGGACTTCTTATTTATCATTATTCCTTCTCCTTACTTTGTTTCCTCGGTTTCGATCATCGCTACTGTTCTGTTCTTTGTAGTCATATAAGTCTTCGCGGCGTTTTGGATATCATCGGGAGTGATTGCGATAATAGCATCGAGCTGTTTGAAAAGGTTTCTCCAATCGCCGGTGTTGACCTGGTACTGAGCCAGATTGATCGCCATTCCCAGATTCGAATCGAGACCTCTTATCAAATTAGCCCTCGCCTGAGTTTTGACTTTATTCAGCTCTTCAATGCTGACTTTTTCATTTTTAAATTTTTCTATTTCTTCAAGGATAACCGTTTCTATTTCCGCGGAAGTTTTGCCCTTTGCCGGTACGCCTCCGACCAGAATAAGTCCCGGATATTTATTTCCCGGAAGGCCTGGGAAAGCGAAGGTGAAGACCGCAGATTTATCCTTTTTTACCAACCGTTCGTAAAGACGCGATGTCCTTCCGTCTGCAAGGATGCTGCTTAGTAGGCCTATAACAGCCTCATCTTTGTGCTTTTGTTCCGGTTTATGGTAACCGATCAATAGAAAAGGCTGTGACTTTTCATTGATGACCATTTTTCTCTCGCCAATCTGCTCAGGCTCGATGGTTTTAGGCGGGATAGGTTTATCCACCTTCGGCATATCACCCCAGTATTTTTTAATTTGACCTATCATCGCTTCTGGATTAACGTCGCCGGCGATGGCGATTGTAAGGTTCGATGCCACGTAATATTTATCAAAGAAATTTTTTAATTCCTTGATGGTCATTTGCTGAAGATCGGACATATGACCTATAGTTGGAACTCCGTAGGGATGTGCTTTGTATGCCATTCCGAGAAATTCTTCCACAAGCCTTCCGATTGGATTACTTTCCGTTCTCAATCTTCGCTCTTCGATTATTACATCACGCTCTTTGTAGAATTCGCGGAATATCGGGTCTTTGAAGCGCAGCGATTCCATCATAGCCCATAACTCGGCTTTGTTCGACGGAAGGCTTATAATGTAAACCGTTGAATCAGATCCGGTTCCAGCATTCAATCCCTCTCCGCCTTCGGTTTCGAGAATCTTCGAAAATCCATCTTGATCAACGACTTTGGAATGCTCATCCTGAACGTCCTTGAATTCTTTTTCAAGTTTTTCAATCTTTGCTTTATCGGGGTTGAATTTCTTCTTTTCGAGGGATAATTCGTCATAGATGGCATCCATTTTTTCGAGAAGGGTTTTTTCTTTTTCATAGTCGAAAGTACCAATCTTCGACGTTCCTTTGAATGCCATATGTTCAAGAATATGAGCGAGACCCGTTGCACCGACAACTTCGTTGGCGGAGCCCACGTCCGCATATGTGTTGAATGATGCTACGGGAGAAGAATGATCCTCAAGTATGATAACACGCAAGCCGTTATCGAGCGTGTATTCATGAATCCTCTTTTCGTATTGAGCCAGACTTTGACTCAGGGCTAACGACGAAAAGAAAAGTGCGGCTGTAAAAAGGACTGCAAGCGTATAAAATCTCCTTACGTATTTGCTCATAAACACCTCCTTGTAAAAAGTTTCTTCGGCATCAGGATTTCAGTTTGCTTGATCCCATTACCTTATACGTAGTGCCTACCAAAAAAGTTTGACCGTCACGCTATAATAAAATAAAATAGAGTCGTCTGTCAAATTAAAGGAGAGGAAATTTCAATGGCAATAAAAGTGGCTATAAATGGTTTCGGGCGAATAGGCCGGACTGTTCTGCGTTCGGCCGTTGATGACCAATCATTCGAGTTTGTCGCAATAAACGACATAACTGACGCTCATACCCTGGCGCACCTTTTAAAATACGATTCGGTTCACGGAAGATTCAAAGGTAATGTAAAAGCGGAAGATGGCTTCCTCGTGGTGAATGGGAAAAAGATAAAAGTTACGGCGGAAAAAGATCCGGCGAACCTGCCTTGGAAAGAACTTCAGGTTGAAATTGTCCTGGAATCCACAGGTCTTTTCAGGGATCGCGAAAAGGCCGGAAAGCATATCACAGCCGGAGCAAAACGCGTAATCATTTCCGCTCCGGGAAAAGACCCGGATTTGACAATGGTGCTCGGCGTCAACGATAAGGATTTCGATCCGGCAAAGCATTTTATTATCTCCAATGCGTCATGTACGACAAACTGCCTTGCACCCATCGCCAAGGTTCTTCATGATAATTACCGGATAAAACATGGATGGATGACGACGGTTCACGCTTATACGAATGACCAGAAAATCCTCGACCTTCCGCATAAAGACCTGCGCAGGGCAAGGGCTGCGGCTCTGTCCATGATTCCGACGACCACCGGGGCTGCAAAAGCTGTGGGGTTGGTGCTCCCGGAGCTGAAGGGCAAGCTTGACGGTATCTCTATCCGCGTCCCAACGGCCGACGTATCCGTCGTTGATCTTGTCGTTGATGTTGAAAAGCCGACAACATCCGAAGATATAATCATAAAGATGAAAATGGCTGCCGCTGGCCCAATGAAAGGATATCTTGAAATCTGTGAAGAAGAACTTGTTTCAGTGGATTTCACGGGGAATCCGGCTTCCTCGATTCTGGATGCTCCATCGGTGAAGGTCATTGATGGAACGATGGTGAAGGTTCTGGCGTGGTATGACAACGAATGGGGCTATGCCTGCCGCTGCAGAGACCTGATAAAATACATTGCGTCAAAAAACTGAAAAAGCGATAAATTGTGACCCAATCCCTGCCCGGGAATAAAATAGTGGGCGAACGAAAAAAACAAATCAAGATAGGGCTGTCAAAAAAAAAACAGTCCTATATTTTTCTATTGCCGAATATCGAGATAATTATCTGTAAAAAAAGGGGGGAAGAATGTTCAATAAAATTTCAGTCAGGGATATTGATTCTAATAATAAACGCGTGTTTTTGAGAGTTGATTTCAATGTTCCTCTCGACGACAAGGGAAACGTTCAGGATGACCTCAGGATCAGGGAAGCTTTGAAAACAATCAATTACCTTCTCGAAAACAAAGCGGCTGTTATCATAGCTTCCCATATGGGAAGACCGAAGGGCGAGATTGTTCCCAAACTAAGCTTGAAGCCGTGCGCAAAGAGATTGTCTGAATTGACAGACAAAGAAGTAAAAATGGCACCGGATTGCATTGGCGATGAAGTGGAAAAAATGGCATCTGAGCTCAAGCCAGGAGGTCTGTTGATGCTCGAAAACCTTCGTTTCCACAAGGAAGAGACCGATAATGACGTCGAATTCGCAAAAAAACTTTCTGAAATGGCCGAAGTTTATGTAAACGACGCATTCGGCGCAGTCCACCGGGCGCATGCCTCAGTCGAGGCGATAACACATTTCTTCCCGGTCAGAGCCGCGGGCTTCCTTATTGAAAAAGAGCTAGAGTATCTCGGCAACGCGGTCGAAAACCCGAAGCGGCCGTTTGTAGTGATTCTTGGAGGAGCGAAAGTTTCCGGCAAGTTGGAGCTTATTATTAAACTTATGGAGAAATGCGACACAATTCTGCTTGGCGGGGCTATGGTTTACACTTTTTTGGCGTCTAAGGGGAGGCCGACAGGCTCCAGTCTTGTGGAAAGCGATAAAACTGAGAACGCCGGGGATATTTTGAAACAAGCGAAAGATAAGGGTGTCAAACTGGAACTGCCGCTGGATCATCTGATAGCTAAAGAACTGAATGAACAATCGGAGACGAAAATCATTGATGATACATCGCAAGGGATTCCAACCGGCTGGATAGGTGCGGACATAGGTCCGAAAACGATTTCGAAATATTCAGAATATCTAAAAAGCGCAAAAACCATCGTCTGGAACGGACCGATGGGTGTGTTCGAAATTTCGGCATTTGCCGGCGGAACACTGGGGATAGCGAGAGCGGTTGCCGAGAGCGGTGCTATTTCAATCGTCGGAGGAGGAGATTCCGCCTCAGCGGTCAAGAAAGCGGGTATTACGGATAAGATTATGCATATATCCACAGGGGGAGGAGCAAGCCTCGAATTTCTTGCAGGCAAAGAGCTTCCGGGGATAATAGCTCTGAGCGATAAAAAGTATTAAAGTTTAATTATAGATAATCTGTGAAAAGGAATGAAATGAGAAGACCGATTTTTGCAGCCAATTGGAAGATGAACAAGACAATTGCCGAGACTGAGGAATATATCGAAAGTTTTGCGGAGCTTCTAATAGGAACCGAGCATTATCCGGAGATAGTATTGATTCCTCCATATACTGCACTAGCTTATGCAGGAAAAATACTTGATTCAATGGGGATAGGCAAGCAGGCGCTTTTAGGAGCTCAGAATCTTTTCTGGGAGGATGTCGGCGCATTTACCGGCGAGGTTTGTGCGGAAATGCTTGTTGACGCTGGTTGCCAATACGTAATAATCGGGCATTCCGAAAGACGCCAGTATTTCCTTGAAACAGATGAAATAGTTAATAAAAAGATCGCCGCGGCGCTCAAGTCGGGATTAAAACCGATCATCTGCATCGGCGAGACGAAAAGTGAAAGGCAAGGCGGCAAAACTTTTGCTGTTCTTGAGAGCCAGATCAAAGAATCTCTCGATTTTTTCGAAAGCAATGATCTCTCGGATATTGTTATCGCATACGAACCCGTATGGGCAATAGGTACAGGCCTTACTGCGACGCCGGAACAAGCACAGGAAGCTCATCTGTTCATCAGAAATCAGATCAAGAATATGTTCGGCTCGGATTTAGCTGATAATATCAGAATACAGTACGGCGGTAGTGTGAAGCCGGATAATGTAAAGACTATAATGATCCAACCCGATGTTGACGGCTCGCTCGTGGGCGGAGCGAGCCTCGATCCGGACTCGTTCTTCCGTATAATTTCATTTGACAGAAAATAAAAACGATGTTAGTGTGCAATTTCTATTGAATTTGATCCAGGAGTTGAAGGATGACTGCGTTATTGATTGTTGTACATATTTTGGTTTCAATCATATTGGTTTTATCGGTGTTGCTGCAATCTGGAAAAGCGGCTGATCTGGCTTCGGCGTTCGGGGCTCAGGGCAGCCAGACCGCTTTCGGAATCCGCGGAAGCGCGACATTCCTTGCGAAGATGACAACCGCTGCGGCAGTAATGTTTATGATCACTTCCTTGGCACTCGCGATTGTTTATTCACAGGGAAGTTCCTCTGAAGTATCCGATGTTGCAAAAGAAGCGGCGAAAATGGAGCAAAAAGCGGGAAATGATAAGTCCCAGGCTCCGGCAACAGCTCAACCGGCGGCTGAGAACGCGACCACAACTTCCCAGTCCAACAAGACTGTTCCAAAATAGACCTGACCAAACGTTTTTTGATGTTAATCGTGCCGAAGTGGTGGAACTGGTAGACACGCTATCTTGAGGGGGTAGTGGGCGACGCCTATGGGGGTTCGAGTCCCCCCTTCGGCACCATTTAATTATTATGATGTCCAAGAGTTTCAAGAAAGACGAATTCACATATAATCCCGTTAAAAGACTCAATACTGCTGTAGTTAAAACCCTGGATCGAAAAAAATTTCCTTCCACAATACTTATAATCTTAAGTTTGCTGCTTTATGTTACAGCCGCGGTAATTTTCGCAATCTCCGACATCAGGTTTGCCGCAGTTTTCTTGTTGCTCGGAGGTGTATTCGGACTAATCAACAATCAACTCCAAAGCAGAAGAGGATTCTCCATCGCAGCTGACTTTTTCCTCGTCTCAGCGTTGGAACGGTATTCGGATATCTTTATCTTCATAGGATTGATCTATAGATATGTCAGGCTCGATGAACTATTAGTCTCGTTGGTTGCAACCCTCTCTCTTGTGGGCTGTATTCTGGTAAGCTACACCGGGTTGCGAAAAGAACTCGCAGATACCAGGGTCACGCTCGGTTTTATGAGAAGGACGGAGCGGATAGCGATCATTATAATTGGTGCATTTTTAGGACATATGATAACTGCGCTTTATATTATAGCCATCCTTTCAAACCTCGATGCTCTATTAAGGATTTTTTACATCTACAAGGTACTGAAAGCCAAATCCGCGTAACAGACTACCTGGGCGAACGCTTGTGCGATTCCGATTCATTATTGAACCTTGATCATTTCTTGTTTCCGAGACACAGGGAAAAAGGTACGACTTTTGATTATCTTTTAATTTTTCTTGATTTTCCGCCGGGCGCCGCATTTGCCAATTCCAACTGTTTTACCTGGTAAGACTGCAACCATCTTTTAATTAAAACTCTAAGAACGGCAGCAGACGGTACGGCGATTAAAATTCCGATTATTCCGAAGAGCTTACCGAATATCATAAGTGAAAGAAGTATAAAGACAGGATGAAGCCCGACTTTTCTTCCAAGAATACTTGGCGTCAGATACATCCCATCCCATATCTGCTGGGCTGCATAAAGTATAAAAACCAGCAGGATTTTTGTGAATGAACCGGTTTCCGCCAGTGTCAGCAAGAGGGCGGGAATCACGCCTACAAAAACACCCATATATGGAACGAAGTTTACTGCGCCGATTAATATTCCGAACATCAGGCCGAAAGGAACTCCGATCAGGATAAATCCGATGCAGTAATAAGAGCCGACGACGAGACAGATAAGAAGTTGACCGCGAAGATAACTTCCAAGGACCGTATCTATTTCATTGACAAGACTTACGATTTTGTCCTTTTGCCTGAACGGGAGGTGATTCTTTGTCCAAGACCTTATTTTATCAATATCTTTTAGAAGAAAGAACGTGAAGATGGGAATGAAAATAAGTTTGATCAAACCGAGGATGAAGCTGAGGAGGTTTGTGAATGTGTTAAGAAAAATGTTCGTAGCGCTTTGCGCGATATCCGGCAGCTTTTTCTCCATTTCCGAGCTCAGGCTTTTTATAATTTTATCAACCTCGATCGGGTATTTTTCATGAAGCTTCTGAATATGGGGTTCGAGCAGGGTTTTAATCTTTTCGACATAATCGGGGATGCTTTTAAAAAAGTTCAGGACTTCGCCAAACAGCTTTGGTACAAAGTAAATCAATATCAGAATGAAAACTACAATCAAAATTAACACCAACAATCCAGAGATCAACGCTCTTGGGAAGAATGGTTTTGACAATCTGTCAACAACCGGATCTAAAACATACGCAATGACAAACGCCAGCACCAGAGGGAAGAAGATCGATCTCATATAATAAATCAAAAATACAGATGCGCTGAACGCAGCGATAATCAGAACCAACCTTACCCAGGGATTTATGAAGACGGAAGACAGGCTGGAATTTGAGGTTTTATTCATGCAAATTTCTCTAATTGGATCATCCCGGACTTTACATATTTGTAGCCTGAAACAATCGTCAATACCGTCGTGATAGCGGCCGAGATATCGAAAATCAATGTGTCTGCTTTAAGGAGATTTAAAAGGATTAAAATAAAAATTGTAAATACCTGGCTGAAGGTGCATATCTTGCCGAGGGGAATAGGATTAATGATCAACCTTTTGTTAAAAGCTTGCAGTACCCAACAACCTGAGACGATCAGAATATCTCGCCCGATTACAAGCAGGGTAAGCCATAACGGAATTGTGAATGCCAGCGAGGGATGCGGTATTGTCAGCATTACGTAGGCGGTGGTCATAAGAAGTTTGTCTGCGGCAGGATCAATAAATTTTCCGAATTCGGTCTGACTCTTGAGGTGCCTGGCAAGCAAACCGTCCAGCGAGTCGGTTACGGCGGCCACGAAGAAAAGCAGGAGTGTGATGAAAAGTTGGCCTTTTATCATAGATAAAATGAAGATCGGGGCGAGCAAACATCGTATCACTGTCACGAAGTTGGGAATATTTATTATCTTTTCTTTTATCTTCGGGCTTTTTACTTTCAAATATACACCTTTATGGTAAACCACCATAGGAATATCAATGACCGCATCATTTTATCATTTTTAAAAATCTTTACAATTCATCCTCTTCCCCTGGATCATTCTCAAATCAGAAATCTACGGTCTTCCTTTTTATCAATGGCTGCAATTCATCCAACCTTAATACAGGGTAGGGGAGCAGTTCGCTACCCCACTGGGTTGTAAGCCAGCTGTCGAAGAAATTCCAGGCAAGAAGGGAATCCGAACTATCCGGCTCAAGAAACACGGCAATAAGGCGGGCGAAGGGTTGAGCCATCGAGACAAAGTAGCTTCCAGCTTCGATCTTTCCCTCATCATCCTTCCATTCCCCTTTGACGATTGTCTGCCAATGTCCTTGATTGAGCTGGGCGTTCGTCTTAAGCTCGGAAATGACGAAGCGTTTGAATTTCATTCTTGTATCTTTCCCGATTTTCTCGACCGTTATGCCGTGCATTGAAAGATGCCCGGCCACCCTTGCAGCGCCAGGCGGAAGAATGTAACCAGCGGCATATGTCCTCTCGGCCGTCGGGACGAATTTATTAATTAAAGGCACGGTAAAGGTTTTCTCTCTGACGGGGATAAATCTCGGATAAACATTTTCTTCTTTTCGTTTTTCGACCTCAAATCCCTGAATCGTCACCGTTCCTTCCGCTTCCGCTTTGTAGTCGAGGGGCATTTTGGGTCGTTTATCATATGGCTCCAAAGCCATTGCGGAGGTCTCCGTGTCCACTTGATGTGCAATTTTTTGCATCGTCTCGCTGTTTCGCGCAATATATTCGATTGAGCGAAGCAGGAAATTATAAGAAGCCATTATTCTGGTTTTAAAGTCGGCATACGCATAGGCTTCGCAGAGGATTGAAAATCTTCCCCTGAAAGGCACATATGAGGCGTGCAAACGCGCGGTATCCGGGAAGGAAGCCCACCACCCCAGGTCAGGTTTCAGATCATCAATATAATCCCCGTAAGGCAAGCTGAGCAAGCCGTCTTTTTTAAGTGTGTCCGCAGCAACTTCCGGGAGCATCTTATCCCACAAATAATCTATTATCGGCGCGGCTATAATAGGCGCCTTGGCTGCCAGATAAGTCATATTATGTTTGTGAAAGGATCCATTCGTCGTGTGCATATCGAAGGTGATCAACGGGTCCCATTTATTGAAGATATTTTCGATGGTCGCTCTCACTTCAGGGGTATCAACCTTGACATAATCCCTGTTGAGATCGAGGTTCTGGCTGTTTTGCCTCGTTCCGACGCCGCCCTCAGGCGTCTTTATATGCGTCCTGTTTGAGATGGATATGCGATCATTTCCGTCGGTGTTAAAGTTTGGCACGATCAGAAAAATTATTTGTTTCGGCAGGTCTTTGAGCTTGCCTAAAAGCATTTCCCTCATCAACATCTGAACCGCGTTGCTTCCCGCCACCTCTCCGGCATGAATATTTGCCTGTATATAAACTACAGGCCGGGGATCATATTTGGCGTTTGCTGGACCGGAAGGAAGCGGGTCTCCGATTATTACCAGAAGAAGCTTATGTCCTTCATTGGTGTCTAAAAGATTTTGCACAAGAATATTTTTCGAACGTTCCTGCAGGGTATTTATAAACGCCGTGATATCCGCGTCATTGGATGTCTCTTTAAATCCGCTCGCTTCGGCGCGGGTAAGTGGTTCGTCCGTTGGGAAAACGAACATACTGGCCGCAAGGATTATTATTGAACTGAGGATGATCGTTCTTTTCATCATTTATATCTCTCCTTATATTGAATATATTTGGTTATTTCTTCTCGATATTCCCGAAATATGAAATACTGCAATCCGGCTCTTCCTCCACCTGGACTGATACCAGGCAGGAGCCGGCATTGATCGCCGAAAGCCGCTTGAAAATCAGCTCGGCGACAGCTTCTGCAGTCGCCATATTCTCTTTCACTCCCTCGATGTCGTTGAGATTTCCGTGGTCAAGATCACTGACGGTATTTTCGAGATTTGAAAGGCGATGCTCAAAAAGCCCCTGATCGGTGGGATTAACAGCTGCCCAGCGGGCGGTGACAGCCCAGCTGTGACCATGCAGTTTTTCGCAACAGTTTTTTTTCTCCAACACCGAATGAGCCGATTCGAGGCTGATGCCTGCAGTGAACTCAACTCGATTTGTCATCTCTACCAATCCTTTCGAGTTCTTCGAACGCTTCGATTACCATATTCGTTGAAATATGTCTCATACAGTTATGATGTTTCAGCGGACATTCTCTTTTCAAGCAGGGAGAACAGGGTTCATTCGTCGTTACTATCCTATACAGCCCGCCGGATGGCGACGTGGAGGATGGATCAGTGGGGCCGAAGATCGCTACTATCGGCACGCCGAGAGCGGACGCAATATGCATCGGCCCGGAATCATTAGTCAGAAAAAGATCGCAGGAAGCGATTAACTCGATGAGTTCGGAAAGAGACGTTTTTCCAGCCATATTGATTGCCGACGGCAATTCATCCGTTATAATATTAGCAGTCTCCGCTTCTCCGCCTTTTCCGGCAAAAATCACGATCTGATAATTTTTTTTTATAAAATGCTCCGCTGCCTCTGTGAACCGCTCGGGAAGCCATCTTTTTGCAGAGCCATAAGCCGCCCCTGGATTGATGCCGATTGTTGGCTTTTTGGGAATCCAGCCATTATTTGTTAATACCTTGGGTGGTGCGACGCTCTTTCTTAAAATTGGCATTCCCGGATCATTTTTTATTTCGAAAGCCTTGCTTATGAGGTTGAAATAATAGAGGCGATGATGATCGACGGTTTTTCCATCGGGCACAACGATTTTTCCGGTCAGCAGAAATCCTCTTGAATCTGTTGAATAACCTATCCGTTGTCTGATGCGCGTAAGGAAACCTTCCAACGCGGAGGAAAAACTGTTTGTAAAATATATGATAATATCAAATCCGAAACTGCGAAGTTTGTGTGAATTGCCGAGAACATTCCGCTTTTCGAGAATAATAAGCTGCTCTATATGAAAATCCGTATATCTATAAATATCCGCGCAATGAGAATTCGTGGCAACCACAAGTTTCGCGGATTGAAAATGTTCCCGGATGGCTTTCAAAGACGGTAACGCCATCAAGGCATCGCCGATCCAATTCGGCATCCTGACGCAGATTTTTTCAATTTTATCAGTCATAGGATCTGTAAATCGGCTTTTCTCCCTCGGGCCTGGTATTCCATCTTTTATGCATCCATAACCAGTATTCGGGATATTTTTTTATAAGGTTTTCAAGATATATAGAGCATTTTTGCGTAAGGTCTCGAATATCTTTTTTATGATTTCCGGTTTTTTTTATTTCTATCGGTGCGTCAAAGATCAGTTTATATTTTTTCTTGCCTTCAGGGATGCAGTATGAAGGGATGATCGGGATATTATATTTCAACGCCAGCATGGCAAGGGTGGGGGTGGCAGAAGCCTTTTTCCCGAAGAAATCAACAAAAACGCCTTCCTGCGCGATCTGGTTCTGATCTGCGAGAAAACCTATCAGATATCCGTTTTTGATATAACGGATCATGTTTTTTATCGCATTTTTCTTATATATTACAACACCGCCTGAAGTAGTTCGGCATTTATGCAGTTCCTTTTCGAGGAGAGGGTTATCCGAATAGCGGGCAACAACGGCTACTTTGTACCCAACGGCGGAGGCGCCAAGCGATAGAAATTCCCAATTCCCGAAATGCGATGCCATAACCAATATCCCTTTTCCATTATCGTATGCCTCTTTAAAGCATTGCTCTCCCTCTATTTTATAAATGAGTTTTCTCAATCCTTTAGGTTTCAAACGGTTGAAAGCGATTATATCGGCAATCATTTTTCCGAAGAAACGGTAGCAATTCTTCGCTGTCTTCAAACGCCATTCAATTCCATTTTCAGGAAAAGCGATCTCAAGGTTTTTCAACGTCACTTTTCTGTGGCGGGAAGAGAGATAGTAGAACAAGATAGCCAGGGATTTACCCGCGAATTTGCGCAAAACAGCGGGGGAATAGATGAAGGGCAAGGTCAACAATTTATAGATCAGAAATTCTATGCGCCATTGAATCTTTAGCATGTTAAATAATATACAGATAGAAGCGTCAATATCAAAGAGAAAAAAACAGGGGATCGGATTCGATCCCCTGTTTGATATTCGAACGTCAGTTATTTAAGCAGGCGGCTGTATTTCTTTTTGCACTTCTCGATGATATTGTCTTTATTAGCGCCGGCTGGAACGGTTTCGCCCTTGTCTTTCATGATCTCGACACGGCGGTTCAACTGTCTTGTTTTTTCGGCGTTGTTGCTGTATTTCGGTTTATCTTTGCCAAAGCTGATCGTATTGATTCTTGCGCGATCAATTCCGTGTTCAACGAAATATTTAACCACGGTTTCGGTACGCCACCAGCCGAGGCAGATGTTGTAGTCTTTGGTGCCGAGGAAGCAGCAATGTCCCTCGAAACGGATTACGAGGGATTCGCAAAGCTTCATCTTCTCAATAACGCGATCGAAGACTTTGTAAGCTTCTTCCGTCGGTTCGCGTAGGATGTACTTGTTTAGCGGGAAGCGAACTTCACCAGTTAAATCCGCATCGGTGATGGTGAGGCATGGATCTTTTTCCACTTTGAGTTTGAGCTCAGTGATTACGTCGCAGCCGATTTCGCTCTTTACATTCAATGTGATGGTCGCATCGCCTTCTGTGGCAGTTGTCAGATCCCATGTCGCTTCGGCCTGGTTGGTCATCGGAGCGATTGTGCCGATATCAACCTTCCAGAAGTAAGTCAGCGGATAATCGCCGGGATTAGTGATCGAGGCGCTTACGGTATATTTCTTCGTTGCGTAAACAACGTCTGAGTTAACCGACAGGTTTACTGTCGGAGGAGCGTATGCCCTTACGGTCATTTCCTTTGTTTCGGTACCTTGACGCCCGTCATCAGCAGTAACAACTATTCTGTAATCACCCGGCGCATTCGGCGTCCAGGAGATGTTGCTTCCGGTTTCGGCGAGATCCTGTCCGTTTACACTCCAAGTATACATGACACTATCGTCATTTTCATCTTTTGCAGTAGCTGATAAACCATGAGGAGCATTGACGCATGCAGCGGTCCCGCTGTCCATGTTGATAATTTCGGGTGCGGTATTCATGCTCGGACCAACTGTTAGCATCAAGCCGGCACCGTGAGGGTTATTGGCGATGTCGGTGTCGAAGGCGACGTTAACCTGGTATCCGAAACCAAGACGAAGATCATACTTAGGGGCGATTTCGAAACGTTTCTGGAAGCCGACGAAGACATCCATCGGAGCTGCCTGCGGGAAATCGTCATCGTTCAGATATGCGATACCCTTAACTTCACCGAGGAACTTCAATTTGAGTTTCGGCTCCAGGGTCCAGCCGATGCCGAGGCCATAGCTGAGCTCGTCGCTCAGTATGCCGGTCGTGATGCCGTCAGGTGTTCCGATTACTGTGTAGCCGACATTTGCAGCGGCTTCGAATGTTTTGGTGAATGATTTACTGATGATGAGGTTTGCGCCGAAATCGGTCGCGCTGCTTCCAAAACCTAATTCCCAGTCAGCGGTGGGCAATTTTGCGAAAGCGCGGATGGCAACCGCCGGAGCGGAACCGGTATCGTCAACGAGACGATATTTCAATCCCAGGCGCAGATCGCCCATACCGTTTTCGATGGTTTTGATTGACTGAGGATGAGAGTTAAGTGTTTCTCCAAGTTCCCAGCTGCGAAAAACAACCTGGGTGATTGGAGCGAAAGAAGCGGCCACTTCGAGGTTGTCTATGATACCGTAGGCAAAAACAAGGTTCCAGACGTTTGTGTCGAAATCCGTTGTTTCCCTGTCATAATTATTGTAGACAAGGCCGCCGCTGAACATACCCTGGGGCAATGTATCGCCAAGGAAAATTGTGAAAAGACCTGTTTCACCTGTGAAGGTGGGATCAAGGTCCTTGTTTGATTGTTCCGCCCAAGCAATTGGGAGTATTACCAGAAGGAGGGCGGCAGACATCAAAAATAAACGTGTAAGTTTCATATCATTACTCCTGTAGGTTTGAAGTTTGCCTCTACCAAAAATTCCTTTGTATACCCCTATATAATAAGCAATATTGGGTTTGATTGTCAAGAAATATTTAGATGCAAAATATGATTGAGGGTTCTCTTGTGCTTATGGCAAAAAAGATGAACTCGCTATTTTATTTTCATATATTGCACAAGCAATAAAAGATTGCTTTAATTCTATATCTGAGATTGGTATAATAACCGAAGAAGGCATATATAGGTTATGAATGAAATCCTATTGGGAAAGGTGCTCGGATTCTCTCTCGAAGAAGTGATCTGGATGTGTACCTCTCTTAAAAAGAGCGGGATTTTACGGCTCACTTCACCAGAGGGAACAGGTCATATAGGATTTAGCGCAGGATATCTTGTGGATATCGTCTGTCCGGAGACACCGAAGCTTGGGGAGCTCCTGATAAAGCATAATTTCATTACATCCGAGATACTACTACCGGTTCTCGAGGAACAAGCCAATAGCAAGGAAAGGAAATATGTCGGGGAACTACTAATCGAGAAAGGTCTGGTCCATGCGGATACCATTCGGATGCTCCTCGAAGTGCAAGCATACCTTTCGTTGAAAATATTAACCGAATGGAAAAATGTTTTGTATGAATTTACTCCGAAGAATATCGTTGGCAGCGATAAGGTTTCTATCTCATTTCAGGGAATCGAGCCTTTCCAAATAATGCAAATGCTTAATGCAAAAGCATCAAAAAAATAATAGAGATAAATCGGCATTATCCATTCCCATCATCTCAATCGAAGTTACGATCTCGATCAACAGTGTTTTTATAAGGAACGGATTTTTTATAGTAAATAGCGACAATCTATTGGCGCAATCTGTATTATTTACTACATAAGAAATTCAAAAAATTTCAAAAATTACTTTAATTAGTCACTCAAGATTGATAAAATGATTGAGACGAAGTTAATTAATTATGAGCGAAGTTTCTTCAGGAAAAGTTATCGGATTTTCAATCGAGGAAGTAATATGGATGTGTACATATCTGAAGAAGAGCGGAATTTTGCGGCTCACCTCGCCTGACGGAACAGGGCATATCGCTTTCAATGCCGGTTATCTTGTTGATATTCTCTGTCCTAAGGCTCCGCAGCTTGGAGAACTTCTGATAAGGCATAATTTATTAAAAAGCGAGATTCTGCTTCCCGTGCTCGAAGAGCAAGTTGCCTCCAAGGAAAGAAAGTATCTCGGAGAAATTCTTATCACTAAAGGGCTGGTCAAACAGGATGCTATAATGAAGCTCCTTGAAGTGCAGGCTTATCTCGCTTTGAAGATTTTTACCGAATGGAAATATACTCTATATGAATTCACCCAATCTAAAGCGGGCACAACAGATAAAGTTGCGATTTCGTTCCAGGGAATCGAGCCTTTCCAGATATTGCAGATGCTTGACATCAAATCATCCCCAAAAAAATAAGTCTCGGTCGCCTCTTGAAATTACGAGTCTGTTCTTAGAGACTATCAGCGGATGATTTTTTTTTCTGCAAACCCAGTCAGTATTAAAGGCAATTCAAAAAATTACCTTCGTATGTCAGATTACCGGCGAGAACATATCTTTTCCCACGCCGCAGACCGGGCATACCCAGTCATCCGGAAGGGATTCGAAAGGGGTGCCTGGGGCGATGCCAGCATCGGGATCGCCGATTTTAGGGTCATAGATATAGCCGCAAGGTTTACATTCGTATTTTTGCATATCATCCTCTTATTGTAATAAAGAAAGAACCGGGTTGTCCCGGTTCTTCCAAGCAGATGCAGTATTATTTTTCTCTCTTGCCAAGTTCTCTGTCGAGCATAATCAATGCCTGTTTAGAATCTCCGACGAACTTCAGAGTGTCGAGAATGTTCCTTGTTTGCTCTTCTTCCTCTACCTGCTCGGCGACGAACCAGTGAAGAAAAACCTCAGCGGCATAATCTTTTTCATCACGCGTTAATTTAACCAGATCGTTGATCAATGAAGTCACCTTTTGCTCATGCTTATACGCATCTTCGAAGGCTTCGGCTGGGGATGACCATTCCGATTTTGGTTTATCTATCTGGGCAAGTATAACCCTGCCGTTTCTTTCAACGATGTGCTTGTAGAACTTCATCGAATGCTTCAGTTCTTCCGCGGATTGTACTTTCATCCAGTCGGCAAAACCCGCCAGATTCTGATCTTCGAAATATGCTGCCATTGAAAGATAAAGATACGAAGCGTAATACTCTTCTTTCAGCTGTCCGTTGAAAGCATCGGTAATCTTTTTATTGATTTCCATTTTGACTCTCCTTATATTTTGTCTTGGTTTTTAAAAGTCCCTTTTACTAGACGGTGTTTATTAAAAAATAGATGTGATAAAAAGGATTTGTTAACCGCCGTCGAACATCCACCCCTCTTCTTGCATGAACCAATCATGAGGGCTGTCGAGATATTCCTTGGAATTCTGTAGAATTTCGGCATGAAATCTCTCGATATCAGCAAGAATTGCAAAAAGTTTTTCGATATCCGGATCATCGGTTTCATCCGAAAATCTCAAATATTCATTCTGGGATTGTATTTCCATGCTTATCGCGAAATCAATAGCTTTAATATCGTCATCGGTACCACGCGCTGCTTCCGTAATTTTATCTGCAGGCTCTGCAAAAATCTTCTTTAATCTACCATACAGCTTCTCGTTGAACTCACCGGATGTTTTCACGTCCGGCGCCTGATTGCTGATCCACTCTATGTGTTTCGTTTCGTCGTCAGCTAAAGATTCGAACATTTTTCGTGTCAGTTCATTACCCGTTTTCAACGCGATATTTTTATAAAATTTGATTCCGTCATTTTCAAGCTTTATGGCCGTATTTATGACTTCTTCCCTGGTTATTCCCATCGAATCAACCTCCATTCATTTGTTAATTACCGGTAAGATGATGATATAAGTTCACAAACCCTGTGTTGCATTACCTACAAATTATACGCCGCGCGGATTAAAAATAATCCCTTTCCGATATTTATTTGCATATTATCTTTAGTCGCCCGGAGATACTGTAATATAAATCCATTCGTCTCAGATATCCAGAGAAATAAGTCACTGATATTAAGGATGAGTCCTGATGAATGAATAGTTTCTTTGTTTACAGCGCTTGTGAGAAATCAAGCAAGCAGCTTATGTTGATCTATAAAATTGTCTATGCCAGGTCTGCCGATGCTCAAAGAGGTCAGTGAATAGTCGTACTTGACCGGGTCATCGGGGCTGATTTTGCGGAAGCCATCAGTTATCTCGGCTGCCGTTCTATGGTCATTTTGGTTTTTTTTGGTCAATCCAAGTGCCAGACTCAATCTATGGATATGCGTATCAACAGGGTAAATGAGCTTTGCGGGCGGGACGCCTTTCCAGCCTCCCGGATCAACCTCATCGTTTCGGATCATCCATCTTAAAAAAAGGTTCAACCGTTTGAATGCGCTCTTCTTTTCCGGGTCCGGAATGAGACTGTTTCGGCAAGGAGATGTTTTTAAAAGTTGACGGCTGAAATTGAATAAGGCGTGAAAGATATCTTTGTCCGTCTCCTGATAACCTTCCATAAAACATTGCTCAAGTGAACCGAACTCCATTAGGACATTTTTTATTCCCTCAAAAAAAAGAACCATTTCCTTCAGTGTCGTAAACCGGTGCTTGAATCCATCAAATATTTTTACAGTATCTTCGGATGATGTATTTACTATGAATGTACGGGGAGAGGGCATTTTTAACAGGATTGAATTCACGCTTGCTTGTATCTGAGCGACCCTGCCGTATGCAAGTGATGACGCAATCAGACCGACAATCTCCCTGTCCTTGATATCATCGAATTTGTATAGAAACCTGAGCGGATCGTTTGTAACCAGCTCTCGCCGATTGTATACCCGATAAAGTTTTTCGAATGATTCCTTATTAAGTTTGTGGGCGACCTTTTCACCTCACGAAATTGCTGATTTGCGGTGAAATCAGGTTTTTCTACTTATTTTCATTATAAAAAAAATGCCCAATAACATAACTTATCAGGCATTTCTTTAAGCTTTGCTACGATGTTGTTACAGTTTTTGTTTTCCAGAAGCGGTGATGCAGTATTTGCATCTCTCGGGACTGTCCACAAGGCCGGCGTCCTTCAATTTTTTCATCTTAGATGCCAATTTGGATTTCTCGATTCCGCTGGCTTTTTCAATTTCGCTGTTGCCTGCGGGGTCTTTCATCTTCGAAAGAGCCTTGAGTATGGATTTTAAATCTCCATCCAACACAATTTCTTTTGCCATTTTTTACCTCTTTGAAAAACTATAAAATTATAATGCCCGCTTCAGTAAACGCAACAAATAATTAAGGAGTATTTTATCTAAAACCTATTTCTCCCCGAAAAGAAGCGTTCCTCGAACATCAATATCTTCAATTCTATAGATTTTTGCATTCTTTCTGGGAGTTATAATGAAAACCTTGTCCTCGAGTTTGCTTACGAGAAACTCAGCATTTGTAATCTTTATTCTATAGGAAGTATCTTCCTGGGGAAAATTGAGATCGGCAAGCCGCGGATATGCGAAATCCTCTTTATAAACGATATCCTTATACTTGATCTCGGCGAACAAGCTCCCATCGCTGGATTGATATGATTTTACACCGTTGATTGCAGCTGCTTGGGGATCGATGATAACGGTAAAACGTGCTGAACCGTTTTGCGATGAATATTCGGCAATAAGCGAATCTTTTTCGACGTATAATCTTTGTGGATTCTTCGACAGGTCGAACCCTTTGCCCATCAGGGCAGGTAGGATTTCTTCAGGTGTGAGATTTATCCCCAACACCTTGATGATGTTTTCCGTCTCCGCCGATCCGATAAACAGGATATTTTCGGAAGGATAATACAACCTTATTAAATCCTGCGAGAGAGTCATTATTGCCATGGTAGTTCCGCCCGGCGATATCAATTCCATACGAAGTTTATCGGGAAGCGTGAGAGCTAGAAGAGCTTTAATCGAACCCTGTTTGCCTTTGATGTTTGCCGTAATTCTGAAATAGCCTCTTAATGTCTGAATGCCATCCCATTTCAGGCGGACTTGATCGAATATTCTGCTTTTATCCTGTTCCGATGATAAAAAAGAGAGATCTCCTTGCCTGGAGACGCAAGACTGTAATGAAATCAGAAATATAAAAAACAGAAGGGGGAAAATATTATTTCTTAAACTTGTCTTCGGCGGATTTGATCTTGTCCAGTATTTTTTCATAGTCCAGATTCGGATTGTCTTCCTTGAGAATTTTTTTCCAGGATTCAATCGCTTCCTCGATGAAATTGATTTTATAATATAAATCACCGAGATGATCGTATATCTCTCCGCCTTCGACTCCGGCCTTTATGGCTTTTTCCAGAAAAAAACGGGCTTTAGCGTAATTGCCCATCTTGAAATAAACCCAACCGAGAGAATCGAGGTACGCCGAACTTGTGGGATCAAGTTCGAGGGCTTTTTTAACGAGGTTTTCCGCTTCTTGAAGGTTGATCCCCTGGTCTGCCCACATGTACCCCAAATAATTCATTGCGGCGGAATTCTGGGGTTCCAGCTTTATGCATAATTTCAAAAATTTCTCACCCTCGCTGAATTCCTTCAGTCGTTCGAAAATGCAACCGAGCTGGAATATTATATCCGTATCCGAAGGATACTTCTTATAAAGCTCCTGAAGATAGTCCCTTGCGTCTTGATATTCGTTCATGCTCATGAGGAGCCTGGCTTTCGCGGTCTTATATTCGATGTTTATTTTATCGGCATTTATCAGCTTGTCTATTTCCTTCAATGCTTCCGCATTTTTGTTCTCTTTTTGAAGCAATTGGCAATTCAGAATTTTAAGGTCGTTGACTTCTTTGCTGTTCGCGTATTCTTGCAGCGCGATGTTCAGTTCTTTTCTCGCTGTGTCATATTCTTTTCTTTGCATAAGAACCAGAATTATGTAATAGGAAGCAAAGAAATCTTCCTTTATCATTCTCGACTTAAGCAGTTTATCGAGAGCTTCGTCCAGACGATTTTCCCGTGCAAGTATATATCCAAGCTGTTTGAGCATTACAGCCCAGTTATCCTTATTAATTTTCGCATCTTCGGTTTTGGATATCTCTTCGTCGAGATATCTCAAGGCTTTCTCTGCATCGTCATAGTTCTTTAATTTAAATGCTACGTCAGAGAGCTTGAATTGTGTTGTCAAGTCTTCCGGGACTTCCTCTGCGAGCTGCTTATACAGATATAGAAGCGACCGGAAGTCTTTCTTCTCATAAAACAATTTTTCAAGGTTTTGCACGGCAACGGGATGGGATGGATAATGCTGAAGCAGTCTTTGCAGATAAACAATCGCATCATCATTCTTTCCCTCTTCAAGCAGAAGGAGGGAAGTGATTCTTAGTGTAAGTTCATCAATATCTTCAGGGTGATATTTAAAAACATTTCGGAAAGAGCTCAATACTTTATCGAGGTTTTCCTGCTTTTCGTCTTTGCGGAATAAATCCAGGTATATCAGGCCGAGCAGACGCCATGCCTCGTAATCGTTTTCATTTTGCTTCAGAACGGATTCGACTTCTTTTTTTGCCCGCTGGGCGTCCTTTTTTTCGAAATAGAGCTGCGCGGCGACAAGATGAAACTGGGAATTATCCGGATTGTTTTTCAGTAATTTTTCGATGGTTTCCTGGGCTTTATCAAGATCGCCTTTTTGGATATTTATTATTGCTGAACCGTAAAGAAAGTATGTTTCGGATTTCCGTTTGATTTCGGCAAGATCATTGCTCGAATCTGATCCGAAATCGGTTCCGGAGTTTTTATACCGGTCATTTTTCGAATTTTCGCTTGCCTGATCCTGTTGACTTCTTTCAGGATTGAGCGACAAAAGGTTTTTGACAGTTTCCGCATTTTGAATTAAACCCAGCAGAAGGGATATGCTGAAAGAGAAGAAAGATAGAATTAACAGGAAAAAGAATCTCTTAGTCATCTAAAATATCCGCCCATATTTCATTATGGCATCTTTCAGATTCAACGTCAAGTTATTGAAAACATTATCCATACAAAACAAGCAAAATAAGTGTCTTTTTCCGGGAATTCTCCGGTTTTGATGAATAATCAATTAAAATCCAATTCGATTTCACCTTTATGACATAATTTTTCTTTCCAAATAACAGTAGTGGATTTTAAATGATTGTATTTTTCGAGGATACTTTCCGGATCGCAGCCGGGTGTGGTCTGATTGCATATAGCGGTTGCATAGGCGTCAGCCTTTGTCGCATTTTCCGCGACCACGGTCACTATATCGGATTTGCCCTTGCTGAACGAATGGCCGAATCTCCCTGACGATGACGCGATGCCGTAATAACCGGGTGGGATTTTGAGATATATTTCCTGCTCGAAACGCCCCCAGCCCGGATATATGCAGACCCGGCTCTCTTCTTCAGATTTAAAAGCGATGTCTCCACCGTTTTCTATCCATATATCAGGGGATAGCTTGCCGGCTTCAGCAGCTAATTCATCTGCAAAAGCTCCGGCAACGGCAGCCATAGGGCCGACACCTGCTTCACGGCTGTATTCGATCATTTTATCTATAAATTCGACACCGGAAGCGATTTTCCACGGAATGTGAGTTTTTTTAAATTCGGGATTTGCTGCGATATAATCTCCGAGGGCGGTGTACAGTGATATGATCTTATCGTTGATTAGCGATGTAATTTTTTCCTTTTCAATGTGGTCTTCCCTGAATCCTACCGAGAGGTTGGAATGTCTGTATTCGATATTAATCCGCGAAAACCTGCCGTGTATAAGATTTCTGTAATGCACTTCAGTTTTCCGGAAATTTCTTAACGCAGCCTTCGATGGGTAAGCTTTTAACAGGCGTTGAAAGAAAAAATTTTCCATTCCTTATCCAATCCTGAAGAATCTCTGTAATATCGGTGGATGCGTGGATATCAGTCATTGTCCTTGATGGAACTTTCCTGCCGGAAAGCTCAACTTTACCGCTTATCAATTCTTCATAGTTTACGAAACCAATGCACTTTCCCGTGGCATAATCCATCAATCTTGTCTTGATCTGCTTATTTCGAATCATAACCGATTTCGCTATATCTTCGTCCATCACGGGGATTGCAAATCCCATTCCGAGGGAAATTGTTATCCCATAACCTGGGATAACGACGGGACGGATGAACTCCGGTTTCATTTCCTTCAAGTTTCCGATAAGCGCCAATGTTGCCCCAGGGCCTATCGGCAGACCCGTATCAGGGTCCTTCTCCTGTATCGCATTGAATTGTGTTCCTTCCCATGAAACATAGCCTGTAGTGCCGCAAAAAAAGAATGCCGTTCCAATTCCGATTGTCTTCAATCCGGGATCGTTCAATAACGGCGAAATCTCGCCCGCACCGGAATAGTTGACGTTGCCGAGACGGGGATTAAGCTTTCCCATATAAGTATGAAGCGTTTTTTCGGACGAATTTGCCGCGGCGTTATAATTCTGATAGCAATTACGGGGGTTGAAAAAGAATGCCTGGTTGATCTGGTCCAACCGGAATTTTCCGTCCAGGTTACTGCGAGGATAACAATCGGTGGGTGATCCCTCGGCGGAGATTTTTACAGGCAATCCTTTGACGAGCTTATGAATCACATGCGCCCCGCCGAACCTCGGATTGTCCGGGCTTTGCTCCGTTGCGCCGAGATAGATGTCAACCGCTGCGATACCGCCATATGCCGGAACCCCGTCCAGGAAGACCTTTTGCATCTTCATAGGCGGCCGGGTATGCCCCATATTCAGGAAAACACCGCTCGAACACATCGGGCTGAATGTCGCAGTCGTTACCACGTCAACCTTGCGGGCGATTTCAGCAGGACTCTTTTTTTCGGCGAGCTTCTTTACTTCTGATGCGGTGAGCACGACCGCTTTTCCCTTTCTGATGCGCTCATTGATTTCTTCGATTGTCTTCACTGAAGAACTCCTTATGAATAGCTCTGATTGCTTTCAAGCAGAATTTTTTTTCGATTATGAAATAAATCGCAACGCTGGACGCTCCCGCCGAAATTATCTGGATGTTGATATTGCAGTCCGAAACGGCTTTGAACACCCTTGCGGCGATTCCGGGCATCTCCAGCATTCCTTCTCCGACTACAGCGATGAGGGCGATGCCTTTATAAACGGCGGTATCGTCCACGAATGAAATCTTCTTTTTTATCAGTATATCGTAGCTTTTCTCCAGGTCCTCGCGGCTGAAAAGAAAATTGATCGTAGTTTGGGAAGTTATGATGGATTTGATGTTTATACCGGCATTATTGAGAGCCGACGCAGCTTCGGCGATGATGCCGGGTTTAATGCCTACGCCGGGACCACGCAGCTTGATAATTCCCACATCCTCGCTATGTGTTACACTTTTAACAATGCCTTCCCTTATATGCCGCTTTTTCTGGATGAGGGTGAGAGGTGCAAGGTCTTCGGGGATATCGTTGATATCGTAGATTCGAATCGGAATATTCTTTTCCATCAGCGGTTCGAATGTTCTCGGATGCAGAATCCTGGCGCCGAAGTATGAAAGCTCCGCGGCTTCTTTATATGTCAGATTCTTTAGCTGAACCGGGTCAGCGATGATCTTGGGATCAGCGCTCATAAAACCAGGCACATTTTTCCAAAGATCTACGGAGACGGCATTTATACAACGGGCGATTGCAGCAGCGGAATAATCGCTGCCGCCCCTGCCAAGCAGTGTAATCTTGGATTCCTGCGAAATGCCGTAAAAGCCCGGAATTACATAGATATTGGAACCTTTGATGGCTGCTTTGATTCCCGAAGCCGATCTTTCGAAATCAACGGTGGCGTTCCTGAAAACACCATCTGTGAAAAGCCCGATATCTTCTGGAAGCAGTTCTTCGGAGTCGAAGCCGTTACTCTGAAGAATTGCATTCAAAAGGTAAGACGAAATCCTTTCGCCGTAGCTCAACACAAGGTCGGATACGAAATCCGGAACCTCCCCGAGGTAGTGTGTTCCGAGAAGATATTTACCGAGAACATTCAACCGTTCCGCTATGCTGTCCATGACTTTATCCTGAGCGTTTTTATCATCTATCGCAAAAATGACTATCTTGCGATGTTTATCAAGGAGGGTTTTTAAAAGGGCATCAATTGCATTTTCATCTTTTTTTATCTTTTCGAAAGATTTCGAGAGAAGGTCGGTTATGCCGAAGAGCGCGGAGATGACGATGACTATCGGGACATCATAAGATTTGATTACTTTCAGCAGTTTATTGATGTCCGTTCTGGACTTCAGGTTCGAGCCTCCGAATTTGACTACAATTCTTTTCATAGCTTGTCACCGTAAATTTTGATAAAGGCTTCAGCGTTTTGAATCGAGCCTCCGGCGGCGCCCCTTATTATATTGTTGACGACAAGAACGAAACCGATCTTGTCTTCGATCTTCCTCAATCTGCCGACAAAGACGGGCATTCCCGGAGGCGTGCCGTGAAAAGCAATTTTCGGTTGAGGGAAATCGGCAGCTGGATCGTAAATGATGGGTGCTGAGGGAGAGGATGCCAAAGATATCTTATCCATCTTGAAATTTTTCCAAAGGGCGATGATTTCTTCCGGTTCTAATTTCTTTTTTATCTTCAACCACACAGTTTCGAGATGGCCGAACAAAGTTGGAATTCGGACGCAAAACGGAAAAATGCCCGGCTTGATGCCGACGATCTTTTTTATCTCGATATCCACTTTCATCTCTTCGTCTTTTATGAAGGGAATCGCATTGCCTGTTATATCCAGCGTGGGAACACCGGGATATCCGGCCCCTGAAACGGATTGATATGTTGAGACATAAAGCTCTTCAATCCCCATAGCTACAAGGGGGAAAATCGCGACCGCCAACCCCGACACGCAACAATTGGGATTGGTGATTATAAACCCTTTCGACGGGAAGCCCTGCTTTTCGATGAGCCTGATCGAGTCGAGATTGACCTCGGGTATCAGTATCGGAACGTCATCTTCATAGCGCATCGCACTCGAATTGGAAAATACGAAAAATCCATGATTTCTGAGTTCCTGTTCCATTCCCTTTGCCGCATCACCCGGAAGGGCGCTGAATATGATTCTGGCTCCCGCCTTTTTCATTTCCTTGATATCCATTTTACTGAAACGAAGATTTGCGATGCTTGCAGCCATTTCAAAGGGGAGCTGCCATCTGACTGCGTCTTTATAATTACTGCCAGCTTTTGCGTCCGATGCAGAAATATAAACGACCTCGAACCACGGATGCCCGGAAAGCAAGTGAACAAAGGCTTGTCCGACCAGCCCCGATGCGCCGACGACTCCAACTTTCATCTTTTCCATTGTACCAACCTAAATAATAAAAATTCTGATTATTTAAACGCAAAAAATTCTAAAGTCAAAAGAAACATTAGCTCGATAAAATGTAATAATCATATGTGTAATATTATTACGAATCGAGGGTGTGCCATAATTTTTTACGGACATTTCCCCACTTGTTTGCCAGAATGAATGATAGGTGATATTATTTATTGAGATGAATGGATTGGTTTGATATGAGAGTAAAGTGCCCACGATGCGGATTGGTCAACAAACCCGATGTGGAAAAATGCCAATCATGCGGCGAAGACTTTTCGGGCCTTCTTGGTCTCGATATAGAGATGCCAATTAAGGAAAGACCCGCACAATCGGATCCTCTTTCAATTGATAATATAAAGATGAACCGCCGAAGGGAAAGAGCATCCGCGCAGGATAGCGCAAAAATCGAGCAAAGACCTCTTGACCTTGACTGGCGTGAAGAGCTTAACCGAAGAGTCCACGAGATAAAAAAAGAAAGAGTCGGCAGAACCGGAGGGCTTCCAAAGGATGCTTCGGCTGGAAGAACTAAGGAAACAAGCCGGAGAGAACCTGATAACAGAAGCGCGGCGGGGTTGCGCGACGAAATAAATAAATATGGATTATCCCGCGATAAAATCTACGATGAAGAGGATGAAGAACGGGCTGTAATCGGAAAATCCAAAAAATACCGGTCAAAATCGTCGGAAGTTTTTGATGATAATCATAAAGAAGAATACGACTATGACACCGAAGAATTCGAAGGGGGATTGGAAACCGAACCGCCGGGCGAAGATTATGGAGATATCCGATATCCTTCAAGGGCTGATATCCCGGATGATCGGAACGAAGCTGAATCCGATATTTCCCATCAACCTGTCCCAAGCGACCCGGAAGATGTTAAGCGTTTTATAGCCGAGAAGGTGGCCCGAAGAAAAGCGCGGAGCGGCGATTCCGGCAGAACATTATCTGAAGAATATGGATATAAACCCAAAATACGGGGAAGGACATCCGAGACCGACAGGGTATCCGCTCGAAAGCAATCACGCGCTGACATCGATATCGAATCGCCGGATTCTCCTTACGATTCGAGATCCATATACCGCCCGATGGAAGATGAAGAACCGCAGACTCCTTCCGACAGGTTGTTGTCCGAAGAAACGAGGAGCCTGATAAATTCAAAGCGGATTTATGCCGGGCTGTGGGATAATATTATTCTGCTGATAATTTCGTTTATAATCATCAAATTCGGAGCGAGCGCAATAAACGTCACAATTTCACAATTATTCTTCGCTTCCTGGCAGAAATTGCTTGTTTTTTATCTTCTCCTCAGCGGTTTTTATAATACTTATTTTATAGGAAGCAACGGCCAGACAATAGGCAAGATGTTCATGCATATCAGACTTATGACCGTCAAGGGAAAGCAGATAAGTTTCACCAAGGCATTTATTCATTTTATCTTATCCGTCATAGGAATTGCGTTCGCAACGATCGGGTTTTTCTGGCTGCTGTATAACAAGGAAAGCAGAAACTGGGCGGATATTGTCACCGGAGTGAAGACTGAATTGTATCGGAATTAATTCTGGACAATTTTCGTTAAAAATTATGAAAGATAAGGAAGAGTTTATTAATATGCAGAAAACGATATCAACAACAATTCTTGCCGTAAGGAAGGATGATAAAGTGGTCATGGCTGGCGACGGTCAGGTCACGCTGGGCGAAACCGTGATGAAAGCCGGAGCGCAAAAGGTAAGACGCGTTCATGACGGGAAGGTGCTTGTCGGGTTTGCCGGGGCTTCCGCCGATGCTATGGCGTTGCTGGAGAGGTTCGAAGGGAAGCTCGAGGCATACAAGGGAAACCTCGGCAGGGCGGTCGTCGAACTTTCAAAAGACTGGCGCACGGACAAGGTCCTCCGCCGCCTCGAAGCGCTGATACTGGTTTGCGATAAAAGCGAGACATACCTCGTATCCGGAACGGGAGATCTTTTCAAACCGGATGACGGGATAATCGCGGTAGGGTCCGGCGGACCTTATGCGCTTGCAGCGGCAAGGGCATTGATTAAAAATACGGATCTCTCTGCGAGGGAGATTGCGAGCCAGGCGATGGATATTGCAGCGGATATTTGCATATACACGAACAAGAATATAACAGTTGAGGAACTTTAATGGCAGCCAATGAAGAGAAACTCCTTTTGGCGGAGGAATCCGTGGAAGGGAACCTCGATTTGATGACTCCGCGGCAGATAGTGGCGGAGCTTGATAAATATGTCATAGGGCAGGAAAAAGCGAAACGCGCTGTCGCGATAGCGCTGCGGAACAGGATTCGGAGGCTGAAGCTACCGATTGAGATGGCAAACGAAGTTGCGCCAAAAAATATTATAATGATAGGTTCCACAGGCGTCGGGAAGACCGAAATAGCGAGAAGGCTTGCAAACCTTGCAAAATCGCCATTCATCAAGGTTGAAGCGACAAAGTACACTGAGGTCGGCTATGTAGGACGCGATGTGGAATCCATGGTGAGGGACCTCGTAAATCTTTCAGTGAGTATGGTGAAGGATGAGATGAAAGAGCGTGTCCGTCACAGCGCAAGAAAGAGGGCGGAGGAAAGGGTTCTCGATATGCTTCTTCCCCCTTCCAAACACCCGTCTCTACGCGATGAAGACGCTCAGGATCAATCGCAATCAACCCGCGAAAAACTTCGCGAGCAGCTTAGGAAAGGCGTGCTTGCGGACAGGACGGTTGAGATGGATATCCAGGATCAAACCGTTCCTCATATGGAAATAATTACAGGCTCCGGCGTCGAGGAGATGGGATTCAACGTAAAAGATATGTTTCCGAATATATTCGGAAAGACCAAACATAGAAGGATGAAAGTATCGGAAGCATTCGAACATCTTGTAGTTGAGGAGGAAAACCAGCTCATAGACCAGGAACAGGTAAGCAAGGAAGCTGTCAAGCGGGTTGAAAATTCCGGCATTATATTCATTGACGAATTCGATAAAATCGCCGGCAGGCATCATACAACAGGCCCGGATGTGAGCAGGGAAGGGGTTCAGCGAGACATCCTGCCGATCGTGGAGGGGACAACCGTTCACACGAAACATGGTATGGTGAAGACAGATCATATCTTATTCATTGCCGCCGGTGCGTTTCATATGACAAAACCTTCCGATCTGATCCCCGAACTGCAAGGGAGGTTCCCGCTCAGGGTTGAACTCGATTCGCTCAAACAAGCCGATTTTTTCCGGATATTGAAGGAACCGAGAAACGCCTTGACGAAACAGTATCAATCCCTCCTCGAAACCGAAGGAATACGGCTCGAATTTACTGATGACGGTCTTGAAAGGATCGCAGTCCTCGCTGAAGAGGTCAACGCCCGGACAGAGGATATCGGAGCGAGACGGCTTTACACGATAATGGAGAAACTTCTCGAAGAGCTTTCGTTCCTCGGAAGCGAAATTGCCGGAAAGCATATTATCGTGAACAAGGAATTTGTGGACGAACAATTGACGGAACTCGTGAAGGATTATGATCTCAGCAAATATATTTTATAATCTCAGGCGCTGTCGCGCATTGCTTTCCACATTGGCGGTATTAATTGTTTTGCAGTCCTGCGGGAACAAAACGAATCCGCTGCCGCCGTTGACACCTAGCATCAAGCAACCGGACAAACCTACACTGATGCAAAGGGGCGATTCCATCGTAGTCAAAATCGCGAATCCATTCGCCGCCCGAAGCGACAACTGGAGATTGAAATTATTCAGAATGAATAAAGTGGTTCTTCCAGCTGCGAGCGAAAATAAACCGGAGGGCCTGGTAAAAAATACTGGAAATAATCGAGAAGCATATGATGTATCCAAGCCGAATGCTGATTTGCCCGCCGCGAAAAAAACGCCTGATGTTGTTATTATCTCATCCGATGAGTTCAAATTCAGGAAGTCATATCCTGAACTTCCGAAGATTGATATAAAACAGTTCAAAGAGAGCGCTATAAAAATTTTGGAATTAAGCGGAAGAAATCCTGGTTCTGCTGCCCCGGCGAAAGAAATAACATATGTTGATCCGAAAAAGTACGATCCCCGGAAGATGCACCCGGAAGCGTTTTATTATGCTTTGGATGCCGACGATCCGGAGAATGAATATGGGTCTTTCGGCGGCATTTCAGGGATTCTTACCCTCCCCATCGAAGAAGCCCCTGAAATATCAGATTGGAAAGTGGAGAAAAGCTCTCTCATGCTGATGATAAAACCTCCTTCTTCTGTAAATGTTTCCGGGAATACAGACAGATATTTTACCGGCTTCAATGTTTACAAGGGGAGCTGTGACGCGCCTCAGCAAATGGCTGTATTGAATACATCTCTTGCTTTTGTTCCTGAAAATTGGACTATTCAAAATATTTTGAGAATAATCCCATTATTGAAAGAAGACAAAAGCGGCAGCAGCGGCATCGGTTTGGTTTTCAGCGGAAGAAAAGGACAAGAATTAAGACAATCTCTTACCGATGAAAAATCCGCAAAATCCCTGCAAAATGCTGTCTTTCATCTCAAAGTGGAAGCGAGATGCCCTGATAAGGCGGCAGACGGCGCAAAGATAATGTTCGATGACGGCAGGGAAGGGAAACTTGTCGAGTTTGATATAAAAACCGGTCAGGATTGGAATATTTACGAGTCGGATTTCACTTTAAGTGCTAATGCCAGAAAGCTTGATATCGTTTTCTGTCCCGTGGATCAAACACACCTGTCATATTACGAAATAAAACTCATATCCTTGGCCGTTTCCAAGCTGCCCCAGGATACAAGGGAAAAGAAACCGTCGGCTGATGCATCCGAAAAAACTCAAGCAAAGAAACCATCGGATGTTCGAAGCAACGATGTAAAACCAGACTTTTTTGAGCCAGGCACCGAGTTGATAAAGAACGGTGATTTCGCTGCCTTTCCGCTTATGATTATCAAGGACGATAAAGTCTCAATGGAGAAAGATGTATGTTACTCGGCGGTCTCCACATTAAAATTTGCCGATAATTATTATGAAAGCGAGATTGGGATTCAGGTGAAGATTTTCCCTAAAGATATTTTCCCCCCCGAGACGGTCAAGGGGATTTATTCTCTCGCCAAACTGGATTCGATCACAATCTTCTGGCAGGCGAATAAGGAGCCGGATCTTGCGGGATACAATATCTATCGAAAAAGCGGACAGGACGGTACTTATATCAAGATCAATGAAACCCCTGTTAAGAAAACTGAATACACGGATGTCCCTCCCTTAAAAAATACGAAATACATTTATTATGTCGTTGCAGTTGATAATTCTCTGGTTGGGAACGAGAGCAAACCGGGAGAGACGGTGGAATTTATACCTCGATCTAACATCGAATAAAAAGATGGCGATGATATTGAACGGGAAGGAGTTTTTCAAAATTGAAGGAAGCGGGAACGACTTCATCGCGATTTTGGACATCAGCGGTAATATCCGGCGAGACGAAATTCCAAAGCTTGCATTAATCCTCTGTGACAGGAACAAGGGGGTAGGCGGTGATGGAATCATCATCGCGCAAAAGTCCGACAAAGCCGATTTGAAGATGATTTATCATAATTCCGACGGTTCTCACGCAGCGTTGTGCGGAAACGGGCTGAGGGCTTTGGGGCTTTTGTTGCATCGTGAGCAACTGGCCGCCGGGAAAATGAGGATCGAAACAGATGCAGGCGTATTCAACGTCGAGGTAACCGGCGGGAATTCGATTCGCAACAGCTTCAATCCGGCGCAGATCAAAGCGAAGGAGATGGCTATCAAGCTCGATGGCCGGATAATCACGGGCAACCAGATTGATGTCGGGATACCTTACTTCTGTGTTCATCTGAAATCTGAAAGCGAGCTTTCAGAGCTCGATGTAAAAAAAACCGGCGCAATGATCCGCAACCATCCGATGTTCGGTCCTTCAGGTACCAATGTCACTTTTATTTCTAACACGGATCAGCATAGCATTTCCATTAGGATTTTCGAAAGGGGGATAGAAGGGGAGACATTATCCAGCGGGACGGGATCCTACAGCTCAGCTGTTTCATCTGTAATCAGCGGTCTGGCAAAACCGCCGCTGAAAGTGAAATCTCCCGGAGGGTCCGTCGTGATAGGGTTCGATTATAGACAGGATAAAATCGAAAACCCATGGCTCGAAGGCGCCGCTTCAATCGTATTCCGCGGACAATTAATGGACGTGTAAATCTTTGCCTATCACCCCCTTACTTATTTTTTTTGAATTCAATAATCGAGAAATGGATTTTTTATAAAAAAACCTTTTCGTTATTAAAAATCAATAACTAAGACCTTTGAAAAACCAGTATTCTGTCATTCCGGCCGAAGAGCCGGAATCTGATAATACGTTTCTTATCAATTAGATGCCGGATCAAGTCCGGCATGACAAAGGTAAAAAATCCGTATTTTTTAAAGTTCTCTAAGTGCTTATTTGTTGCATCTTACTTGTATGGAACTTACATTGTCGTTACCAATGGTGTTATCGCCGAGCCAATTATCATTCCCTCTGAATGTTTCGCTTTTCCCCTGGTAATTTATGTGCTCATAAAGGGTCGCAACACATCCGGCCGGGACCTTGATGGAGGAAGCCTTGTCGTTGCCTATAACGTTATTCCTCAAATCCGGATCATCTGCCATGAATATCTCTTGCGCGCCGTTATAATTATCATGCTCGAAAAGTATAACCCCTTTAAGAGGAACTACTTCTATAATGTCCTTGATCACGTTGTTGCTTTCATTCGATTCTGTTACCTGTCCTTGTGTGTCGAGGGAACATCCGACATTGTATTTTCCAGGACCCTTTGCTTTCCAGATCCAAGGGACGTAGCCTGATGTATTTATCACACTGTTAGAATACTCACTGTCACCGCCGACAAAAACCATCAATCGCCAGTTTCCTTCGAAAGACCCTCCGATGTTTTTATAAAAACAAACAACCTGCACTTCCTCGCCTTCGGAATACTTTTTCTTGTCAGTGGAAACCGATTGTGCCAATAGGTCCGGCAACTGTTTGGATTTGGTGACCGTGAATTTGACAATGGCTTCATTGTTAGATTCGTTGGATTCCTGTATCTGGTTGAGCGAATCATAAACACACTTGAACTCATGCACGCCGGATCCGAGATTTTTCAAGTTAGATAATACTGAACAGCTCTCCCCGGCCATTGCGCCTTTACACTCTGTTGTTGTGCTGGCCTGGTAATCAATGTATGAAGTGATCCTCCAGTTCTCTTTGAACGCGCCGCCTTTATTTATACCGCGGCAATGAAATTGAAAATTGGTTCCTTCCGATCCTTCTGTTGGGTCAACCATAATAATATCATTTTTTATATCAGGTAGAGGAGCACTTTCAAGCACTTCAAATGTCGCATCCATCTTGTTATTCTGTTCGCTTGCTTCGATAACCTTGTTCAAAGGATCAACTGAACAAGTAAATGTATGGAAACCGGGTTTGTTTGTCGTCCATATGTATTCGGAGTTCCACCAACCTCCCGCTGGAAGACCAATTTGTTTAAATGATTTCTTTTCCCCACCATCTACCGAATAAAGCACTTCAAGTTCCTTTGAATAGCTTTCCCCGATGTTTTTTATTGTGCACATAAATTGCATTTTATCGCCGATGGTCACCGTTTTATTCGCAACACTTGCACTTTCAATTTTGAAATCGGATAAAGATTTTTGACTTGGCACAACGGTAAAATGATAGGAAAATAGATTGTTGGATTCATTTGTTTCGGAAACTGTATCTTTGCTGTCTGCCTCGCAAATCATTGTATGCGACCCGAGGTCTTGGGCAATCAGTTCAGCATCATATTTTTGGTATCCGTCAGCTTTAAAATCGGTAAATTCTTTTGATGCGACTTCTTTATTGTCTATCATGAATGCGGCAAACCATTTTCCCTTAAGAGCACCACCTTTGTTCTGAATGTCGCAATTAAAAGTAATATTTGATCCCTGTTCCGCATTCCCAGGACTCACCCAGGCGTCGGGCACGACTAAATCAGGAAGTTTTTCCACGGATTCCGGTTCTCCGCCGATTTTTATAGTCATTTCTATACGGTTATTGTTGTAATTTCCATCTTTCTGCGAACGGTCGGGGTCGAGCTCGAACCAGACGGTGTGTGCCCCTCCAATTGCTGCCCAGTTAAACGCGAGGGCTCTGTTTTTACCGGCATCTATATGCGCGAATGTCCTCTCGAAAAACCGTACGTCGTCAACACCCCCGACACATAATAAATTATCCACAGCTGCGCCTTCATTATTAAAACTGACGCTGAAGTTAACAGGGTCCCCCGGAGCTGCCGGATCGGGCAACATCGAGATTTTTCCGGTAAATTTAAGATCAAGGCCGCCAAGCGCAGAAAGGCTTGAAACAAGGAAATAAATTCCCACCGATAATAATGTTTTTACTCTCATATCTAAATTCCTCCCTCTATCACATTAACTAATTATATCATAATTTGAAGGAATAAATGTAATATAAATTACATTAAATAAGTTATAATCTTTCGGTCTTCGTTGGCAGTCGAATTTGCACATTTCAGCCGCAAGAAGAATTTCAATCTGATTCTCGAATTGTATTATAACATCTGTAATTAGCGGGCGGGCAAAACCTCCGATGAAGGTGGAATCTCCTGGAGTGTCACTTGTGATAGCGTTCGATTATAAACAGGATAAAATCGAAAACCCATGGCTCGAAAGCTCCGCTTCAATCGTATTCCGCGGATAATTAATGGACTTATAAATACTGCCGATAAGTCATTTGTATGAAGATTGCTAATCTTGTTTAGGCGCTCCAGTTTAAGGATTGACTATAAATTCAACGGTTTTGATATTGTTGGTTTCATCTGATTCTGCGACCTGGTTGGCTGGATCAACGGTGAAGCGCCAGTTGTAAGTGCCCTCGGGAGGGTTATCTTTAACCAAGGTCACCTGATATGTTCCGTTTGGGTCTATTTTTTGCGTTCCTACCATATCCGGTATGTAGATATCAGGGCATTCAAGCGCTTTATAGCGCAGGTATGCCGGACCGGTGCCCTGGTTTCTTATGGTGACGTAAATGTTATACCTGTAGATATTGTTGAATATCGGGCTTTCCGGCGTTACAACCCGTATTTCACTGATAATGAGGTCCGGAGTGCCTCCCTGGGCAAGAGACCAGTTGAAGGTAAACGTATTATTGTCTTCATTCGATTCATCTATCACGTTATCGGGGTCCACTCTCACGGTGATGGTATAGTCTCCTGCAGCCACCTGATTAGGCGAATAGTGGAATGTATGCGGCGAGAACTCCTCTCCCGGCTGGTATGCCCTCCCAGTGTTGATTGCGGCCTTGTGAGGGGTTCTATTGATTGGATCAGTGAATTCGATGTAATTATCCCCCTGCCTGAAAGTCGCAATGCCGTCGCCCTGGTTCTTTAATCTGAAACTAGTATATAGCGCGTCCGCAGTGGTCGCATTGCCAGGTTTAAATTCAAAGCTGTTGATTACAAGATCGGGTTTTTTGACGACGGGTGCCTCAGGTTCTGTTACAACGAATTCCACAGAACGGGAGTTGTTGTTCTCATTGGATTCGGTGATTTTATTATCCCGGTCCACGACGCAGGTCAGGCGATGTTTTCCAATTCCCTGGGCTCGCCAATCGTACTGCGAACCCCCTATCTGTCCCTCACGGAGATCGTAGGACTCCTTGCCGGCAACGATAATATCATCCACAAGGAAAGTCATGATCCATTGACCCTTATAGCTCGCGCCCTTATTTTCCGCCGTGCAACTGAATGAATTCAGAGAACCCTCTTTCACGGAAGGAGTGGCATAGGCTTCGCGAAGGTTTAGATCAGGCAGTTTTTGTTGCTTTTCTTGTTCAGGCTCGTTTTTTACGGCCACATTTATAGTCATTTCTACGCGGTTATTGCTGTAATTTCTATCTTTCTTCGAACGGTCGGGATCCAGTTCGAACCAGACGGTATGAGAGCCTCCAGTTGCGGCCCAGTTAAACACGAGAGTCCTTTTTTTACCGGCATCTATATGAGCAAATGTCCTGTCGAAAATCCGAACGGTGTCAACACCGCCGATACAAAATAAATTATCTACACCTGCCCCTTCATTATCAAAACTGACTCTAAAGTTAACCGGTTCCCCCGGAGCTGCCGGATTGGGCGACATAGAGATTTTTCCGGTAAATTTAAGATCAAGGCCGCCAAGCGCAGAAAGGCTTAGAATAAGGAAATAAACTCCCAGCGTTAAAAATGTTTTTACTCTCATATCTCTATTCCTCCCTCTATACGATTAATTAATTATATCATAATTTGAAGGAATAAATGTAATTTGGATTACATTAAATCAATCAGACCCTTTAGACTTTCGTTGACCTTCCAATTTATGCGTTTCAGCCGAGAGAAGAATTCTCAATCTGATTCTTGAATCGTATTAAAAAAAATGTATAATCAATTTTTCAAACTGCCGCATAATGAACAATTTTCTCAAAAACTTTATTCTTTTCTTTCTTCTTTTCAATTTTCTAAATATTGAGCGAGCTGCGGAAGAGGTTTACTTCAAGGTAAAGTTGAAAGGGCCGAGTGGTGTCGAGCAACAGGTCTATCGTCTGAAAAAGGGCGACTTTTTATATATCGAGCACGATCCCCTCATTCCGTTTATGTACAGGGGCGGAAACCCTGTAACCTGGTACGTTGATCCGGAAGGAAGAATCATCATCAACAGGCGAACCGCGGGTTTTATTCTCGATGATCGGAATCTCGGACTGCTAATGGAAAACAGGGATGCCGAATTTTTTATATGGTCGAATAGAAGCAATCTGCCTCAAAGCGTTTTAAAATCCATAACGGAAAACAATGTAAGAAAGATATTCCTTTCATTGCAGGGTTACAACGGCCCGGGGGAGGATATTGCAAACCTCTCGTTATTGAATGAAAAGCTTGTTTTCCTATCATTGAGGGATTCTACCTTTTCGAGAATCGGTAAGAGCATTGGACTTACATATCTCAACGAACTCGATCTGTATAACAGCAGAATGACCGAGGATGAAATCATCAGAATAATCGGCGACAACCAGATCGTGTGGTTAAACCTGGGAAAGACGTCAATAACCGGGGCTGGATTGCTCGAGCTTACGAAGCTCGCGGCGCTAAAAAATCTGAATATATCCTCGACGCCTCTGGATGACAAATCTCTGGAATGGATCAAGTTCTTCACGCATTTAGAAGTTTTAGACGTATCTCAGACAAAGATATCTGATCGTTTTTTGGAAAAGCTGGCAAATTCCATCACTTTGCAAGAAATCAGCCTGAATGACACAACCGTCTCGGACAGAGGGATAGCATATTTGAAAGACCTGGCTTTCCTGAAGAAGATGAATCTTTCAGGAATACAATTTGGCGAAAATCCTTCGGGACTTTCGTATCTGTCGAATATGGCTCGCTTGCAGATTATCATTCTGAAAAATGCTCAGATAAACAAGAAGGTTCTCGACTGCGTGTCGAAATGCCAGTTGCTTAGGGTGCTGGATATCACTGCGACGGGCGTTAACGATTCCGATCTTGCGAACCTACCCGAATTGGGGACGCTCGATGAACTGTATTGCGGAGAAAATCCATTAACGGGCGATGCAGTCAGGTATATAAAAGAAATTCAAACACTGAAAATCCTCGATATGACGGCAACGGACGTGGGCGGTCCACAGCAGGAATATTTTAAAAGAATGGAAGGACTTCAGATTTTATATGTTGCCGGAACGGACTTCGATGATGATGGTATGACGTTCATCAAAAACCTGCCGAATCTGGTTGAAGTGGATCTGAGCAATACCAAGGTAACGAAAAAATGCATTCCCGATATTCTTAATATGCCAGCCCTGCGGCGGATCTTTCTGACCGGATCGAAATTCTCACCTGACGATATAAAGAGCCTGAAAACCCAATCTCCGGTGTTGGAAGTCTATTGGGAAGAATAAATTCCGTTGTTCAACTTTCTCTGTATTTGCCTTTTCGCCAGTTGCAGAATCGGGGATCACGAAACGAACGATTAAT
>Ga0315273_10000629_pt1 | contig 37903 bp, 37 predicted proteins | sample YL17G02_0_MG_FD_205753 | JGI IMG/M metagenome (GOLD analysis project Ga0315273, IMG submission 205753) | Sediment microbial communities from Yellowstone Lake, YNP, Wyoming, USA - YL17G02_0 | ecosystem: Environmental > Aquatic > Freshwater > Lake > Sediment | place: USA: Wyoming | collected...
TCCGTCGTGGACCCCACGGCCGCTGCCCTCTCCAACTCCTTGATCCCGTTTCCACTCATCCACCGGTCCTCCAACCACCCTCACGTCCTCCCTCAAATTCTGTCTCACTTTTATTGGCACAGAGGGGGGGCGCCGGAGCGTATGCGGCGTGATGTGGCACTTCCAGCCTATTCCGCACGGCTGCGAGCCGAGGACTCGGAACAAGATTAGAAACGCTGAGAAAAGCAAGACATGGTTCTCGAGGATCACAAACGCCAGGGCAAGGTTTTCGCACCACCGCTTACCTACAAGCTTGGCCCGCTGGTTGAGGTGTCGTGGGTTGTGACTATTCTACCCGAACTTGTGTGGCTAGCGCTGTTGCACGACGCACACGGCGATCGCGAAGCTGTCAGGCTGATCACGTCGCTCGCAAAGTTCGCCCGGAGCGCGACTGGGGACGTGCGTCGAAGAACGTTTAGTACGGTAAGCAATTACGCTGATCTCCCCGAGATCGTTCAGCGAACCCTAGTGCACGATCTCGAAGCGTCGAAAGACCTTAAGAAGATACAGGATGCACTCTTTCCCCTGCTTGTCCTCTACCCGTGGTGCCCTCTCAGGTTTCTTCTTTCCCCAATGGACGCAGTGCGGGAGGTGACCGTGGGGGAGTTGACGCGGCTCAGGCAGGTCGTTGCAAGCTTGCACTTCAAGCATACGCGCCCGGCGACCATGGTGCAGGCCACGATGACGTGGCTGGCCTTTGACGCGGACATGCTGGTAGCAGATGTGAGCACATCTCTGGCTCATTTCCCTGAGGTCGAGAAGTACCCGAGTACAGATCTCTCCCAGCGAGTAGCTGCGGGCATTCGTGCGGGGATCTTCATGTTCTTCGAGGGCGCACTAAGTCAATCGACCCCCGCCTGGCCCGCGTACTTCTGGAACAGAGGTCTGGAGGTAGACGACTGCTACTTCGATGGTGCGTCAGGTGACTGATGAAGTGTACAAGGCTATCGAGAACCTCATTGAGGTGTTCGTAGAACAGTCACGGTCCGAGCTTGCTCAGCGATTGACGAAGTGGCAAACTGACCTATCTCAAGCCGAGGTCCACGAGGTGATCGGCGCCCACTTGGCACGACAACACACCTTGGCGAGAGAGTTGGCCCAGAATCCTCGGATCTGGCACCAGCACATCGCGCCCATGATACTGCGCGCAATGGCGGATGTTTACATTTCAGTTGCGTGGATTCTGGACGACCCGGTCGATCGCGCCCGCAAGTTCGTTCTCCACGGGCTCGGGCAGGCCAAGTTGCGACTTGAACACCGTAAGGAAGCGATGAACGGCCGAGAGCCCGCTCCAGACGAGAACGCGGCGATCCAAGCGCTGGAGGACTGGATCGACCACCAGAGATTCACCTTCTTGACGGAGGTAAACGTTGGCAGTTGGTCAGGCATCTCGACGCGTCAGATGGCTGAGGAGGCGGGATGCATTGACTTCTACAATCTGGTCTACAACCCGTTTAGCGCCTGTACTCACTCGATGTGGCACCACGTGGCAGTCTACAATCTGAAGGTATGCTCGAACCCGCTCCATCGCTACCACAGGATCCCCCACGATCCCGCGTTACCGCTTGATCCGCATTACGTATACCTTGCGGGGAAATACTGGCAAAAAACCCTCTCGTCCTTCGATCGAAAAGTCGCTTTGCAGGTCGATCCTCCCTCCGCGTTCAATCGCCTTTGCGGTGATTTGGCGAAGTTGGACGAGTTCGCTACGGACGAAGACGACGCGCCGGGTGCCCGTGGTGACACGCAGCCCGCCCGTTCACCGGGCCAACCAAGGAGCATAGATGTCGGAGAATGACCAGTTCTCAGCCCTGCCCCTGCGTGAGCAGCGAGGTAGCCGGGCACGCTGTCTGTCGCTGACAGAAGATCCTGCCGCTGTCTCGCTTCAAAGTCTCGTCGAACCGTATGCGACAATTGACCCCGCTCGCCACATGTGGATGCCGAAGGGACTTTCGCAGCCGCAGGAAGCGAAGCTCGGTGAGACACCGGGATTTCTGTCGTTCGGCCAGCGTGAGGTGGTCACCGAATGGTGGCTCGCGGTGCGTGGAGGGGCAAACACGCCCAATTGGGATATCGCCTGCACGGCGACCATCGGTGGACGCGAGGGTCTGATTCTTGTGGAGGCCAAGGCGCACGCCAACGAACTGAAAACGAACGGGAAGCCCGATCGGGGCAACGAGGACAATCACGCCCGAATTGCTGCCGCCATCGGCGAGGCGAACCGGGGTCTGAACTCAATCCTTCCCGGCTGGGCGCTCTCACGGGATTCGCACTACCAATTGTGCAACCGTTTCGCCTGGTCGTGGAAGATTGCCTCCCTGGGCTTCCCGGTGATCCTCCTATACCTCGGTTTTGAGCACGCCGAGGAGATGCACGACCAGGGGCCGCCGATCGCCGATGCGGGGGCCTGGGTCGGCTTGGTCAAGGATTACGGTCGAGGTATCGTTCCTGAAGCGGCTTGGGAAAATGAGTTGCTTGTCACCGGCACACCGCTGCGGCCCCTGATACGTTCGCTGCGATTGGACCTTCAGTACGATAAGCGCCCGTGACAGAGGGTCGCCCGATCGAGTGGATCACACCTGTGGGAAATGATCGGGTGATCACGTCTGTGTGCCCTTGTGGTCGCTATCTCCGATCGCGGTCCGCCAGAGCGGACAATCACCTTAATCGGTCGCCCCCGATCTGCCCGCCCTCACTCGAACTCGAGCCCTTCGGAGAACGTCGCGCCCCGCACGCGGTAGATCTTGTCGAGCTCGCCGGGGCCTGTGTAGTCGGAGTAGACGCCGATTGCGAGGTAACGGGTGCCGGGGCGTTTGCCCTGCCATGTAATGGTGCGGGCCGAGAAACTCTCGCCGGGCTTCAGCACCACCATTGAATCGGGGGCGGCGCCGGCGGATCGCTCTACGGGGCGCTCTAAAGGTACGCGTGTCCACTTCAGTGGCGGGGATGTCACTCCCGGCTTCTCTTCGGGCAGTTCCGCGACCTTTGCCCCGGCCCAGCAGTCCGGGTCATCGGACGGCAGGTATCGCGGATCGGCAAAGCAGATTCGTTCCCTGCCGATGTTCGTCAGCGTCAAAAGAAAGCCCGGCGTCGGGCCGCTTTTGTACTCCACCGATGCCTTGAGGGCGCACACTGGATGACTGCTGAGCTGATTGCCGATCTGGTCAAGTTCGGTCAGCAGGCCCGCCATGACCGCGAGGATGGCCATGTCGCCGGTGTTGAAGATCCGTTCGACCTTGCGCGTGCCCTGCTCGAACTTCAGCGTGATGACGGTTGAACCGGGTCCGCCGCCCCTCGCCAAGGGGAGTTCCGGGACAACCGTCTTGACCGCCCTGTCGAGGACTCGGGCCAGAAGCGACTCGGGCAGCTCATCCCGAAATGTCCCGATCGGCTCGCCGGCGCGGTCGCTCTGAGAACGGTGCTTCTCCAAAAAGGCCATGCGGCGCTCACTTTGGATGATCAGCCTGGAGCTGATCTTGCGGACACCCGTCCCAAGAGGCCGGCCGCTCTCAACGGAATACTCCAGCACGAACGGCTCACCCGCCGATGGCGAGGATGTGGATGAGGAAGATTCTCTCTCGGTAGGCGACATGTCTTTTGCTCCCGGCTCACTGGCGGCCCGATGGCACCCGATCAGAAACAACCACAGCGCCGCACAGCAGACCGTTATCGTGACTTGTTTTATCTCCCTTGGTCCTTCGCATTCCCGTGACATTCCGGGCTCCACGTCCCAGCCCGCCGGCTCATGGAGCGACGGCTTTGTACACCCAAGTCTTGCCCGTTTTTGTCTTCACCATATTGGCGAAGTGAGCGCAAATCGTGCGAAAGTGGCGCTTCTTCACGATGTCCATCGTCTGGCCCATGATCGCCGTGGAGTCGATTCCGGCTGTGGCGCCGTCGCCATTCAGGGATGTGTCCAGACCCGACGCGCCGGCGTACTCATCGGGGTTGCCCAGCCAGTGCCCGAATTCATGCGGCATCGTGCCCTCGTCAGGATCGTCCAGGAAGAACAACCCCGAGTTCGACCGGATGTCCCCGTCGGCGATCATCAGCATGCCGGCGGCGAAAGTCGTCTTCTTGGTGAACTTCCCCTCCACTTTGATGGGGTACCGGCAGCAGGCGCTGGTCGTGCTGCTGCACAATTCTCTTTTCACATCGAACTTGCCCGTCCACTTCGTGCCGATCCGGGTGGCCCACGTCGTGATGATCGTCTGATGGGCCGCGTCGTCGATATTCCAGTCCGTAAAGGTCTCGGGCCAGTCCCCGCCGTACTGGCAGGTGAACTTCTTGCTGCCGTCTGGTTTGACACCGTTTTCGTAGAAACCGACGCAGAAGTTGTTGGCGTCGCTCAGGGTGAATCCTGTCGGCAGGTTCTTCCACTGCGTTCCGTTCCAGAACTGGTCTTGAGTCCCTACCCTCTTCATCCAGCGATAACCCGCCCACGCGAGTTGGCCGTCCAGCAATCCGCCTTCTGTCCCTCCGTGAGCGCCCAGTTGCACCACCGACGCCCCCCAGCCCTTCACGTACTCGGCCTCCTCGTCGATCGCAACCTTGTGGTCCACGGTTGTCAGATTGAATCGCGCGTTGCCGACATTGTAGCGGGTCTTGGGCAGACTGGGGACGAAACGGATCTTCAGCGGTGTCGGCGTCTTGACACCGCTGGCCGTTGCGTCCACCTGCATGTCTTCGACAGGGTGACCCCCATCCACTGGCGGCAGCACATTCACGATCTTCCATTTGTACTGGAATGCATTGCCGGTGACTTTCGCCTTGAACGTCGTGACGGCCGTGCCCCTAACGGTATCGGTCACCTGGATGGTGATCTCCTCGTTGTCCGTGTAGTTCTGCGTGGTGCCCCTGACGGTCGCCTCATCGCTGCACCAGGCTTCCGCGGTGTCCCACTTGATTTCAATCACCTTCTTCTCGGGAACGGGGGGCGTGGGTGTCACGGGCTGTACCGGAGGTGCTGCTTCCTCTTCGTCTTCTGTGGGTGCCTGAGCCCTCCCGGCCAAGGTCAATAGGCGGAATTCCTCGGTGATCCGGAGACGGCCCTCCTCCAGCTCCCATGCGACAAGCTCGAAGAGGCGATGGTCGTTAAGATTGGAAAGGTCTGAAGAACGATGCCGCTCCACCACAAGATCGCGCAGCACGGACATGCTGAAAGGGTCGCCCTGAAAGCTCTGAAGAAACGAGAGGGCGGAACCGGTATCGGAAAAGCTCCTTAGTGTAAGAGGATCGACTTCTTCGGAGGAGTCCAGGATCGTCCAATTCCATGATCCACTGCGCAACAACCAGGCCATTTCACTCTCTCCGACCGGGACCGCACGGAGCCGCTGCGTGCGGTGCGACACTGAAGACAATCAAGGCACTTGTCGCAGCCGAGTCAAGAACTGCCCAATCCTACCCCTCCGCCCTACGACGCAGAGCCTCCGGCGACAGAAAACGGCCCCGATTTCTCAGGGCCGTTTGCCGCGATCGCATGGGCCTGTTGAAAAACCCTGTTGTGAGCGCGGACAAGAGTGTCCGCGCCACTGAAGCACAATGATTTGCATCGCAGATGCTGGGGCAGACACTCTTGTCTGCCCGGTTTCTCAACAGGCCCCACATCTCCCGGCAGTGGACGGATCAGCGATTCCCATTACCAGCGGGCTTGTAGCCGACTACCGTCACCGATGCCAGCGAGAAGTCGTCGGTCCTCCGGTAGTCGTACTCGACTTCCGAACGGATCTCGATCCGTTCAAATCCTGCCTTCTGCACAATCCCGAGGTAGTCGTCCTTATCCAGCGCCCCCGCGACACACCCCGCCCAGCGCTCCATGTCCTCCTGCACTTGTGGCGGGATCGCTCCTTTGGAAACAACATCTGAGACACAGAATCGTCCGCCGGGTTTCAGCACACGGTACATTTCCCCAAACACCCGTGACTTGTCCGGGGCCAGGTTGATCACACAATTGGAGATAATAGCATCGACCGTGTTGGAATCCACGGGAAGGTCTTCGATCTCCCCCAGACGGAAGTTTACATTTGCATACCCACCCGCAATGGCGTTCTGCCTGGCCCGGTCGATCATGGCTTCGGTCATGTCAACCCCGATGACAAATCCGCGCTCTCCAACCTTCTGCGCGGCCAGGAAGCAGTCGACCCCGCCACCTGAGCCCAGATCCAGCACCACTTCACCGGACTTGAGATCAGCGAAAGCCGTGGGGTTCCCGCATCCCAGGCCCATCGATGCCCCTTTGGGGACAGATTTCAGTTCGTCTGCGGCGTAACCGACGCTGATATCGGTCGCCACGCTATCCCCACAATCGCATGGACCACAGCAAGATGGAGCGCTGGCCCGGGCGACGGCCCCGTACTTGGATTTCACGCTGTCGATAATGGTCTGACGATCTGCCATGATTGACTCCTCATTGGGTTAGCTTCCGCTGACATCTTTGAGCATTGGACCAAGCAATTCGCGAATCGTTCCCGCAAATTCGTCGGCCTTGACCAGACAGATACAGCAGGACTTTCCTTCCTGTTCGAAGCTGATGATCGCTAACCTGTCGCCGGCCTTGATGTTGGCCCGCTCCCTGGTCTCCTTGGGGAGCACCATCTGACCCCTGGCGTCGACGGTGGTCACCGACTCGACCCGGCAGCAACTGGAACCCGGGCTCGGGGGGACCAGGCATGTGCTCTTCTTCTTGGGCATGCGCATCACCTCCTTAAGGTCTCAGCAGACGCGATCCAAATTATCTGATTTATCTGATTATTCATACTTCACTGAATAATACGCAGGATGTGCATGGTTGGTTGCAGTCTTTTTCCGTGGCGGAGATCTTTTTGTCCGGGAATCACTCCAAGTCCACCACAAGCGTATCGCACTACGGTATAACAGCTTACGCTGACAATCGCGCATTGAAACTTGCCCGAGCCGTGCGGGTGTTCTGTGGCAGGTCTCGGGTTGGTGCGGCCACGGGCGAGACTCATGGGAAGCGAGTCGCCAGCCGATTAACAGTCTATAGGGGACCCCGAAGATGAGGGAGTCCTCATTTCATGGGAGTCGTCTGTGAGAAGAAAGATCAAGGGAACGTCTCGCGAGTATCTTGAAGCGATCTTGGTCGCTGTCGTCATCGCCGTGGTGTTGCGGGCCTTCGTGGCACAGGCGTATCGTATCCCCTCAGATTCGATGACGGATACTCTGCTGGTCGGTGACTTTATCCTCGTCAACAAGTTCGCCTACCATTTCCGTGAACCCCAACCCGGCGATATCCTGGTTTTCAAATACCCGCTAAATCCCTCAAAGGACTTTGTCAAACGCTGCATCGCTGTCGAAGGCCAAACGGTCGAGATCCGCGATAAGACGGTCTACGTGGACAATCAGATGACGCCCAACCCTCCGGGCGTCCGATTTACCGATCCGCACGTCATCAAGGCGGACCTCTCCAACAGAGACAACTTTGGCCCTCTGATAGTGCCACCGGGGTATGTCTTTGTGCTCGGGGATAACCGCGATGACTCGAAGGATTCGAGGTCGTGGGGATTCCTGGACAAGTCGATGATCAGAGGCAATGCGATGATTGTCTACTGGTCATGGGCGCCCGATCCGAATGCACCTCGTTGGGAAAGCCCATACATCTGGCCGCTTCTGTCGATTCCTTTCTACAATCTCGCCCACTTCCCGAGTCGTATCCGCTGGGACAGAATCGGGAATGGGCTGTAAGCCCCGTCATCTCAGATGGCATGACGCCCCGGGACATGGCGGGGTCACTCCCCGTGGGGGATTCAGTGAAGTTGGAGCGGCGATCAACAGGGCTGCGTCAGCAACCCGGTGGTGGACCGCCCTGGAAAACGTACTCGATCAGAAAGATGACATCCATCACGTCGGGCACCTGATCGCAGTTGAAATCCGTCCTTATCGCTGTGCACGCCGGACAGGAGTTCTGGAAAGCACACTCGATTATTCGAATGACATCCATGACGTCAGCCGATCCGGAGTAGTCGAGATCTCCGGGCACGGGTGCGAGGATCCTAATCGTTGCACCCCGCTTTGAAACCGGGGTGATCAACTGTCCCCATGGATCGGAGAAATCAAAGTTCAGAAATGTCGGAAGCAGTTGCACGAGGCCGCCACCAAAAGGATCCGGCGGGCAGCAGACAAAAGCGACCAGACTGACCAGTGTGGCGTCCATGGTCGAAGGTGGAATTCCATGAGGCTTGTTGTCGCCGGTCATATCCGCAATCGCGGTGACACGAACGAGAGTGGGCAATCCCAGGTTCCTCCCCGATACCCATTCCCATGTGCTGGTGAGGGCGCCCTGGGCATCCACCGGCGTTTGTGAGACGGTGTCGATGATCGTATCCATGACCGTGCAGGCCGGGGGGTTGGCACAGATGATCAGGCTCTCAACCGCTACTGTGTCGCTAAAGAATATCATATTCGGACGATCCGCCTGATACTGGATCTGATAACCATCGATCGAATCTCTGAGATTAGTGATCATTACCGGCAGATGGATTTCCTGACCAGGATACGCGAACGTATCCCGAATCGAGACAAAGATGGTCGTATCCTGTGCCCGGCTGGCTTGGGGTGTCAAAGCGACTGCGAGGATGGAGATCAGAGAGAGGCCTGAGAAGAGCCTTGATTTTGCATTGGCGAGACGACCAAACATCATGAACCTCCGGAATTGACGGTTGCGGGACTATTCGATTCGGCGATCAGATGCGAACCCGGTCAGTATGGATTCGCGGCAGGTATCACAAGGGCCAGAAACGCCTCAATCGCTTGCCTAAGTCGAACGGCAGGCGGCGGCCCGAGCAGGATCTGAACCGCAGCCTCACTCAATATATCAATTTAGCGGCCAAGTTGATTCTGTCAACCCCCCGTCGCTCGTTATTTGTCGAACGGCTGACCCATTTCCGTGTTCCCAAAGGGCTTTTGCCTGCCCGGCTATTGGTCCACGATCTGTCGCAATTGGACATTTGGGGTCAAATGCCTTGAATGAGGCTGCGTAGCCCCAGTGCGAATCGGAGTGATTTAGTCCGATTATTTGGGGTATGAGGTATCATGAGCCAGAACGTGCAGAACGCAGCGATTTCGCGCAAGTCGTTGAACAGCATGGAGAAAGGCGGCCTAAACAGCGGCGGTTCTTCAATCAGAAGGGCCATGCGCTCGGTCCGAGTGGCGCAAATCCTCAGGGCGAACCACCCGATCATCGGAAATCTTAGGTCAGGCGACATCGGCACGACCAACAATAGCTGTCTGGTTGGGCGGGGAACGGTTGTCAGGAATACTGACGGGAGAGTTTTACAGGGGACCAACGGTGCGCGATCTGCCGACGGGCGACATACTCTCGCTTGTGTCAATGGTTTATCGCCGGACGGCCTGGCACGTCGCGCGCCATGAGGTTTTGCTTGCAACGGACCGGGCGGGAGATTAGACTGGCCGCCTGTTGGCGGGACTTTGAACGGAATACCTAAGGGAGGAATCAGTCCATGACTTACGTAATCTGCGAACCCTGCATCGGCACCAAAGACACGGCCTGTGTTGACGCCTGCCCGGTCGATTGTATCCACCCGACCAAGGAGGAGCCGGAATTCGAAGCGGCCGAAATGTTGTACATCGACCCGGCCGAATGCATCGACTGCGGCGCCTGCGTTCCGGCTTGCCCGGTCGAGGCCATCTTCGAGGAAAGCGAAGTCCCTGAAAAGTGGACGGACTACACGGTCAGGAATGCCGAGCATTTTCTGAAGTAGGGAGCTCCAAGCCGGTGGCCCTGTTTTCGGGCACGCCGGCTCACAGAAGAGAACGGCTGCGGTCGTTCCTGTTCTTTCGCGAGGTTTGAGAAATTAGTCACTATTGGCCTCTGCTGATTGTCGCCGCGTTTGTCGGCCTGATTGTCGGCGTGATGTGGGTTCTGGGTGCCCTGCTGGGCCCGAAGAATCGCACGACCGTCAAACAAGAACCCTTTGAGTGCGGGCTCACACCGTTCGCAACTCCTGGGGACCATTTCGGTGTCAAATTCTATCTGATTGCGATACTCTTCGTCGTTTTTGACATCGACCTGGCCTTCTTTTTCCCTTGGGCGGTCGTGTTCCGGGAAGTCGGAGTGGCGGCCTTGTATTCGATGATCGTTTTCGTCGGTCTTCTCGCAGTGGCATTGTGGTACGTGTGGAAAAAGGGAGTGTTCCGATGGGAGTAAGCGGCGAAGGTCCCGGTTTCTTCACGTCGCGGCTTTCCGACGGGATCGCTTGGGCGCGCAAGTGGTCTTTGTTCCCCTACCCGTTCGTGACCGCCTGCTGCGGCATGGAGTACATGTCGGTGTCATCCGCTCACTACGACCTCGATCGTTTCGGGGCGGCGTGGCCGCGATTCTCGCCACGCCAGGCCGACATGCTGCTGGTGGTCGGAACGATTTCCCACAAGATGGCGCCCGTCCTCCGGCGCGTCTATGACCAGATGTGTGAACCGAAATGGGTGGTAGCCTTCGGCGTGTGCACCTGCACCGGGGGCTTCTACGACAACTACGCCACCGTGCAGGGGATCGACCGGATCATCCCGGTCGATTGTTATATCCCGGGCTGTCCGCCCCGCCCGGAAACTATGCTCGACGCACTGATGAAACTGCAGGCCAAGATCCAGAAGCAGCGGCACGTGTTGATCGGTCCGGTCCGATCTCCGAGTGGCGTGCCGCAGTGAGAGGCGTGATGGCCGAAGCGACTGACGTTAATCCAATCCTGAGGCGCCTTCTCGGCCAGTTTCCCGAAGCGATTGTGGAGACACACGCGTTCCGGGGTGATGTGACCGCCGTGGTCAAACCTGGCCCGTATCATGACATCGTGCGGTTTTTGAGACATGACCCGGAATGCGATTTTGATTTCCTCTCCGATCTGACTGCGGTGGATCGGCTGAAGCTGAAACTGAAGCCGCGTTTCGAGATTGTCGTCCATTTCTACTCGCGCAGCAAGAACACGCGGTTCCGTCTGAAGACGCGGCCCGAGGCGGAGGACGAACCTTCGGTCGAGTCGATCACGGATTTGTTTCCGGCCGCCAACTGGGCCGAACGTGAAGTCTACGACATGTTCGGCGTCCGCTTCCAAGGTCACCCCGATCTGAAACGAATTCTATTGTATGAGGAATTCGCCGGTTACCCGTTGCGCAAAGACTACCCTGTTAATAAAAGGCAGCCGCTGGTCCAGGAACGTCCAATTCCCAACGACCGGCCCGGCACGATCTTCTGAACAATACCACTACTGCCGCAGAAATCACGTGCCCGAAGCCACCGCCCATACACCAATCTCCGCGGCAATTGGTCCGTCGCCGGCAAGCCCCGCTCCGACGACCCGGTCGATGATGATCAACATGGGCCCGTCGCATCCGGCAATGCACGGGGTCATACGGATCATCACGGAGCTGGACGGGGAGAAGGTCGTCAGCGCCAGCATCGAGATCGGGTATCTTCACCGCGCGTTCGAGAAGGAATGCGAGGTGGTGGGATGGGGTCAGGTCTTTCCCTACACCGACCGGCTCAATTACGTCTCGCCGCTGATCAACAACGTGGCGTACGCGATGGGGGTGGAGAAACTGCTGGATATTCACCCGACCGAGCGTTGCGACTATATCCGTGTTATCATTTCCGAGGTTTCCCGCATCACGGACCATCTGACCTGTATAGCCGCTTGTGCGATGGAGATGGGGGCAATGACGCCTTTCATCTACCTGATGAAGGCACGCGAGTATCTCTATGAATTGGTCGAGGAGCTGACAGGAGCCCGCCTGACTGTCTCGTACGTGCGTGTCGGCGGCGTCAAGAGTGACTTACCAGAGGGCTGGACCGATCGATTGGAGAGGGCCCTCGGCATGGTACAGGCTGAAATCGATGAAGTCGATCGCCTGCTCACCCGCAATCGTATCTTCATCGACCGTGTCAAGGACGTGGGCCGGATCTCATCATCTGAAGCCTGGTCCCTGGGCTTTACCGGCCCGGTGCTCCGTTCCACTGGCATGCCGCGTGACCTGCGCAAAGACGAACCCTACCTCGTGTACGACCGGCTTGATTTCGATGTGCCGGTCGGGACAGCCGGCGATAACTACGACCGTTACCTCGTGCGCATAGAAGAGATGCGTCAATCCGCGCGGATGATTCGTCAGGCAATCCAGCAGATCCCCGGCGGCGCGGTGCAGGTGGATCTCACCGGCAGGTCCCTGACCGGTGCGCAAATGGTCGACGCTGCCAAGATGGGTATGACCGCTGACTTGCTGATGCGTACCGTGCGAGTCGATCCGACACTGGAAGGCACCGGCAAGATTTCCGCGCAGCGCGTCAACGCGCCAGCCAAGGGCGTCGTTCTGCCTCCGAAGGAAGACACCTACGGCAATATCGAAGGCTTGATGAACCACTTCATGTTGATCATGGAGGGACAGGGCATCCAGCCGCCGCCGGGCGAGATTTATATCGCCAACGAGGCCGCCAATGGTGAGCTGGGTTTCTATATGGTCTCCGACGGCTCCGGACGCGCGTACCGCGTCCACTGCCGCCCACCCTGCTTCTACCTCATGCAGGGAATGGATCGCATGATAGTCGGTGGCATGATCGCCGATGTCATCGCGACTTTTGGCACCATCAATATGATTGCCGGTGAATTGGACCGTTGATGACAGAATGACCACACCCGCCTCCCAAATGGTTGATCACCCCGGACCGGTGAGCTGGTCGGAGCCCGCCCGTCGTGAGATCGATTCGATCTTCGCGCGCTACCCTGACACGAAATCGGCGACACTTCCAGTTATTTGGTTGGCCGTGAAGGAATTCGGGTGGATCTCGCCGCAGGTCGAGACCATCGTCGCCGATGTTCTCAACCGCCCCCTCAACGAAATTCACTCCGTGGTGACTTTCTACACGATGTTCCCCCAGAAACCGCCCGGCAGACACCACATCCAGATTTGCCGCAACATCGCTTGCTGGCTGGCCAAGGCGCCTGAGCTCCTAGAACACCTGATCGCAAGACTGGGCATCCGCCCCGGGGAAGTGACCCCCGATCAGCGTTTCAGCCTCGAAGAGGTCGAATGCCTCGCCTACTGCGAGTGCGCTCCGGCGTTGCGGATTGACGGGCGGTACGAGGGGAATCTGACGCGGGAGAAGATTGACCAGATTATTGATGAGGCACGGTAGTCTTGTGGATGTTGATATGACTCACATCCGTCTAACGGTCGCTTCTGCGGAGAGGACAAGGGGCTTAAAGCCCCTTGCCTGCGGTCCACGTGCGGTCGGCCCAGAGTCGGGTCATGGATCAGCGGGTTGGTGCCACGGGTCTTTAGACCCGTGCATGGCAGCGAAGAGGCGGCGCATGGCGCGTGAGGTACGCGGGTCTAAAGACCCGTGGCACTTGGAGAACATGATCTTTCAGTCATGCTGAAACTGGTCACCAAGAACGTCGGTAAAGAGAATTCGCACACCCTCCAGGTCGCGAAGGCGAACGGGGTCTATTCCCGCCTGGAGAAGGCTTTCGCCATGAGCCCCGAGGCCATAGTCGAGGACGTGATCAAGTCGAACCTGCGCGGACTCGGTGGCGCGGGATTCCCCGCCGGACGCAAGTGGAGCTTCCTTCCCAAGGATTCCCCGAAACCGCGTTACCTGGTTGCCAATGGTGATGAGGGCGAGCCGGGCACCGTCAAAGACAAGTACGTAATGATCCATGATCCCCATTTGTTGATCGAGGGGATCATCATCACCTGCTACGCGATTCGCTCGCACAAGGCCTTCATCTACATTCGCGGCGAGTACGACCTGCCGATTGAACGCATGGAACACGCGATCGCCGAGGCGAAGGCGGCTGGGCTCCTGGGCGAGCGGATCATGGGACGTGACTTCGCGCTGGACATCGTCGTGCATCGCGGCGCCGGTGCCTACATCTGCGGCGAAGAGACATCGCTTCTCGAATCGCTCGAAGGCAAACGCGGCTGGCCGCGTTTGAAGCCACCGTTCCCCGCGGTCGAGGGATATCAGCGCTGCCCGACCGTGGTCAACAACGTCGAGACATTGTCCTACGTGCCCTTTGTGATCGAAATGGGAGGCCAGGCGTTCGCCGATCTGGGGTGTGAACGCAACGGCGGCTTGCGCATGTACTCGATTTCGGGACGAGTGAACAAGCCCGGGATCTATGAACTGCCGATGGGAACACCCCTGCGGCAGATAATCTACGAACATGCCGGGGGCATTGTGGGTGGCCGGAAACTGAAGGCGGTCGTCCCTGGCGGTTCCTCGTGCCCGATTCTGACCGCCGATGAAATCGACGTCCCCATGGATTTCGACTCGCTGGCCAAGATCGGTTCCATGCTCGGCTCGGCGGGCATCATCGTATTCGATGAGACCGTCTCGATCCCCGAAGCCCTCCTTGTCCTGACGCGTTTCTACGCGCACGAATCCTGCGGCCAATGCACGCCCTGCCGTGAAGGGACAGCCTGGATGGAAAAGATCCTCCGGCGCATCCTCGACGGCCTGGGCCGTCCGGGCGACACCGACAACCTGGTGCGCATAGCCAAGAACGTTTTGGGCAACACGATATGCCCTCTGGGCGATGCGGCGGCATTGCCGGTGATCAGTTGGGTGACGAAGTTTCGGTCAGAATTCGAGGAATGGATCAAACGCGGCCGTCCGTTGAGTGAATCACCCGTCCCCGTCGCGCACATCGGCGAACGGCAAGCTCACTCGGCAATGGCGGCGATGTAATGTAGGGTGGGCTCCGCCCACCGTTTCGAGGGAAATGGCAGCACAGAGTATAGAATGTGCCCGCAGAAGACCGACGCACTCGATAAGGCAAGAGTAAAGCAGCCGGATCATGCCTAAAGTCACCATCGACGATCGCACGATTGAAGTCCCGGCCGGGACGACTGTCATCCAGGCAGCCGAGAAGCTGGGGATCTACATCCCCCGTTACTGCTACCACCCCGGCCTGTCGATTGCCGGCTCATGCCGCATGTGCCTGGTCGAAGTTGAGAAGGTGCCGAAGCTGCAGATCGCTTGCTACACATTCGTCACCGACGGCATGGTCGTGCGCACGACAACCGAGAAAGTCACCGTCGCGCGCCAGGCAATCCTCGAGTTCCTGCTGGCCAACCACCCCTTGGACTGCCCCGTCTGCGACCAGGCCGGTGAGTGCAAGCTGCAGGAATTCTACATGCAGTTCGGGCAGTATGACTCGACCCTCCTGGAGAACAAGCTTAAGAAGCACAAGGCGATGCCGATCGGGCCGCACATCATGCTCGATTCGGAGCGCTGCATACTCTGCTCGCGCTGCACACGATTTGTGGATGAGGTGACCAAGACCCATGAGCTTGGCATCTTCAATCGCGGCACTCATTCCGAGCTGCTGCCGGTTCCCGGTGTGACAGTCGACAACCCCTACTCCGGGTGCTTGGCCGATGTCTGCCCGGTGGGCGCACTGACCGACCGTGATTTCCGCTTCAAAGTCCGTGTATGGTACCTTGATAAGACCGATTCGATCTGCCACGGTTGCGCGTGCGGCTGCAATATCGAGATCCATTCGAATCGCCGACGCACGCATCACAACGACGGCAGGCTGATCGCCCGCCTGAAACCGCGTTTCAACGGTGAGGTCAACGGCCACTGGATGTGCGACACCGGCCGCTATTCATATAAGAGCGTCGAATCCGAAGATCGTCTGCTTCAACCGCTCGTACGTCTGACGGGGAAAGGGCAGGAGCAATCCGACTGGACACTGGCCCTGTCACAGGTTGACGAGCGAGTGACGCATCAAGTCGGCCGGCACGGCGTGGCGGCGGCGGCAGTCATCGCAACACCAAGCTTGTCCAACGAAGAACTCTGGGCGGTGCGGCGCCTGTTCATGCAGGGGATGAAAATCGAGAAAATCGCGCATCGCTGCCCGCCCGATCCTATCGGCGTCGAGGACAATCTCCTGCGTAAAACCGACACATTCCCCAACTCCTATGGCGCCAGCTTGATCATCGGCCAGCCTCAGACCGCCGACCCGACGGTCGAAACGATCCTGGAGGCCGCAGCGGCAGGGAAGATCAAGACCATGTTCGTCATCGGCGGTGGGTTGCTGGAAAGATACGGGGCAGACCTGCTCCGTGAGAAACTGCGGAATGTCGAGACCGTGATCGCAATTCAGACCCATCGCTCTATACTGACCGAGATCGCGGCGGTTGCACTGCCTATGACCTCATTCGCCGAGACAGATGGGACAATCTGCAATTTCGAAGGCCGGGTGCAGCGTTACTATCAGACGATTCCTCCAGCAGGGCAGTCGCGGCCGCTTCTCGACACGCTCGTCGATCTGGCGAACCGTTGGGAACTGAACGCGGCTCCGAGACAAGCGGAGAACTGCTTCGCCGAATTGACACAGAACGTTGAGTATTTCGCCGGGCTGTCATACGATTTGCTGGGAGCCAGCGGCGTCAACCCATCGCGTCGTAGTGCAACGGCGGCCACCGCGTAGGATCAAAAGCGATGAGTATGGGTTTCGAAATCGGGGCGGTGGTCGGCAAGACGATCTTCATCATCATGTTCGCCCTCAGCTTGGGGGGACTTCTCACCTGGGTGGAACGCAAACAGTCGGCGGTCATGCAGGATCGGATCGGCGCCAACCGCGCTTCGATCCTCGGGCTGCGCATCTGGGGACTGTTTCACATCATCGCGGATGCGGTGAAAATGTTCACCAAGGAAGATTTCGTTCCCAGCACACCACACAAGTTCATTCACGCATTGGCGCCTGTTCTTTCAATCTTTTTCGCGCTTCTGACGTTTGCCGTGATTCCCTTTGGGAATGCCATCACGATCGCCGGGCACGCGATCGGTCTCCAGGTTGCCGATGTGAATGTTGGCATCCTGTTCATTTTCGCGATGATGTCCGTGGCCGTCTATGGTGTCGTGCTAGCCGGATGGTCTTCGAACAACAACTACGCTCTGCTTGGCGGGATTCGCGCCACCGCCCAGATGATTTCTTACGAGATCACCTTCGGCCTGACATTGGTCGGCGTCATATTGATCTTCCAGACTCTTTCGCTGCAGGAGATCGTGCACGCACAGGGTGGGTTGATCTTCGGCTTCCTGCCGCGCTGGGGCGTGTTTCTCCAGCCCCTGGGGTTTCTCCTGTTCCTGACCGCCGCCATCGCGGAAACCAAGCGCATCCCGTTCGATATCCCAGAGGGCGAATCGGAGATCATCGGCTTTTTTGTCGAATATTCTTCGATGAAGTTCGGCATGTTCATGTTCGCGGACTTCATCGAGCAGATCCTGGTCGCATCCATGGTGACGACCTTCTTTTTCGGCGGCTGGCAGGTCCCGTACCTCGCCGACTCGGGATTTGTCTTCCCGTGGGGAACCGCCTGGGATCTCAATACATGGGTGGTCGAGTGCCTGCGGGTTGTTTCGTTTGTCGTGAAAGTATCGTTCTTCTGCTGGCTGCAAATGCTGATCCGGTGGACCCTGCCGCGATTCCGTTTCGATCAGTTGATGAATCTTGGATGGAAGGTTCTGTTGCCTCTGTCGCTGGTCAATGCCCTGGTGACGGCGGTCATTGTCTTGTGGCTTGGGCGGTAGCATCCGATGGGTACAATCAGAGTCATCAACGTTTCCGAGCGGCGCCGGGTGCTGACTTTCTGGGAACGGATCTACCTATTGGAGGTGTATCGCGGACTCGCACTGACCTCGCGCCACTTCTTTGTGAACCTCTGGCGCCACACTCTCCGATTGGTGGGCATCAAGTCGGCCCCGCCGGGTGCCGCGACATTTCAGTATCCAGAAGTCCGGCGTCCCCAATCGCCGCGTCTGCGGACACTGCACCGCCTGACCAAACGTCCGGACGGCACGCCCCGGTGCGTCGCCTGCATGATGTGCGAGACCGTCTGTCCCGCCTTTTGCATCAAGATCGTCGCCGAAGAGGTGGATGACCCCAGCATTGAGAAGCGGCCCAAGTCGTTCGACATCGATATCGGACGGTGTGTATTCTGCGGCTTCTGTGTCGAGGCCTGCCCGGAGGATGCCATCCGAATGGATACGGGCATCACCGAGATCGGAGCGCTGTCGCGCGAAGGCATGATCTTGAACATGGACACTCTCCTTTCTTTGCCACCCAAGACGGAGCGCGGGGACAAACCCGTTGACTTCCTGCAACAGCAACTGGTACAATAGCATGTGAGGAAGGGCCGTCCTGGACAAGCACCCGATTGGGAGGCGCGCACAACGTTAAAATGCGATGTGGCCAGTCCGGAAAGAAAGAACAATGGGTAAGACTCAGACAGAGATAAAAATCAGGGAAAAAGCAGAGCAGACCCTCCCGTTGGAGGGACGCCACGGCAACAACGTCGTTATCACGTCTGTAGACAAGGTCCTCTCTTGGGCGCGGCAGTCATCGGTATGGCCGATGACCTTCGGCCTGGCCTGCTGCGCCATCGAGATGATGGCGACCGCCGCCGGGCGCTACGATTTCGACCGCTTTGGGATGGGCGTTATGCGCGCGTCACCCCGGCAAACCGACCTGATGATTGTCGCCGGCACCGTGACCATGAAGATGGCCCTGCGCGTGAAGAGACTCTACGAACAGATGCCCGAACCCAAGTACGTGCTCTCCATGGGCTCCTGCGCCACCTGTGGCGGACCCTACTGGAAACACGGATATCATGTCCTCAAGGGTGTCGACCAGATCGTGCCCGTTGACGTCTATGTAGCGGGCTGTCCCCCGCGCCCGGAAGCGTTGATCGAAGGTCTGATGATGCTCCAGGAGAAAATCAAGCGCGAAGCCCTGATCGGAAAGAAGCTGGCACCCATGATGGCTGCGTAGACGGTTTCGCCATGACAACACAAGAGATACACGCCAGACTCAAGACCCAATTCGGTGACCGCATCGGTGATCTGTCCGAAGGGGTTGATCCCTCGTGTGTCGTTCAGTCTCAGTCGATCGCTGAGGTCTGCCGCTGGCTGCGTGATCAGCCCGGCATCGACCTGACATCGCTGATGTGCCTTTCGGCGGTGGATCTTAAAGACAAGCTGGAGGTCGTGTACAATCTTCATTCGATGAAACACAAGCACCGCATCACTCTCAAAGTCGAACTCCCCGCCCGGGACAATCCTCATGTTCCCACGGTCTCGACCGTGTTCGGAACCGCCGACTGGCATGAGCGCGAAGCGTACGACATGATGGGGATCGTCTTCGACGGTCACCATGATCTGCGCCGGATTCTCTGTCCCGACGATTGGGAAGGGTGGCCGCTGCGCAAAGACTATGTCGTGCAGGAGTACTTTCGCGGCTTGAGGGTGGCTTACCCAGAAGGGCTGGATCCCGACCGCGGACATTGGGTATCAAAGGAGATCCCCGACCTGCGCGTCGCCCCGCCGCCGCGGCGGGAGCCGGATTTGGCAGGGATGTAAGTTTCAGGGTCCGATTTGGAATAGCCAGTGAGCAACGTCAAACGCCAATTCGCCGGATTCTGGTCGCTCTTGGCCGGCCTTCGTGTCACGTTCGAGCACCTTTTCAAGAAACCGATCACCCTTCAGTATCCTGATGAAACTTGGGATCTGCCCAAGGGGGCCAAGGGGAGACTGTTCAACATCATCGATGACTGCATCGGGTGTCTGCAATGCGCGCGGGTCTGCCCGGTCGACTGTATCGCCATCGAGACCGCCAAAGCAGGCAAAGACGAGGATCTCGGCAAAACCTCCAACGGACAGAAGAAGAAACTCCACGTCTTGCGATTTGATATCGATTTCGCCAAATGCTGCTTTTGTGCGTTGTGCGTCGATCCCTGCCCGACAGAGTGCCTCCAGATGACTCCGGAATACGAGAACTCGGTCTATAACAGAGACAATCTGATCCACCATTACGCCACCTATGCCCCTGAAGATACCGCACGGATTCGCGAATCGGTGGGGGGGAAGACCCTGACCATAGGCATCTATCCCTGACAGCGGGGAAATAGGATCTCGAAACGTCCTGAACCAATGGGAGCACGACCGGCGATGAAAACGATCTGGAGACGATGCCTGCTCTTGGGCCTGGTCCTGACTCTCGGCGCGGGGTTGATCGCCGGATGCTCCAACGGCGGCGATGGGCGTACAGCCGACCAGTCATCCACGGAACTGTTTGACCACGACTACGGCTATCTTCTCCGGAGCGATCCCGACTTCGTGCGCCTGGCTCCGAACTACTCGACCCTGCGCCCCTTCAATGTCGACACGGCGATCGTCGTGGAGGCCAAGTCGGAACGCGAGGGGAACAAGTCTCCGGCGCCGGATTATGAGGAGTACATGTACATCCGCCTCAACCGGCCGATGAACCTGCGGGTGATCGTGGGCGACTCAACCGGGCTCGGGATCATCGTTTACGATTTCGAAAACATGCCGAATGGTTCATACTCGCTGGGATCGAAGGGCTGGCCGGTGCCGCAGATCGCGGCAACAAAGAGTATTAACTGGGTCTACGTCTATGTCATCGGCGATCAGCGTCTGCGTGACCGCAGGCAATTCCGGCTGGACGCCAAGCGCCACTTCCTGCCGATGCCACCCGCGGTTCTCCCGAGTTCATGACAACCGGCCATCCGGGAGAAACGGACAGGAGTTCCCCACAGGAAACAGCAATGGACGATATCTTCGCCCCCCAGGTTCCGCCACGCTACGAAGTCGAAGACGATGATCTGCTGATCAATGTCGGGACGCCACCCGAGAAATATTCCGGCGCCTACCTGACCGAGACCTACAAGGTCAACATGGGGCCGCAACACCCATCCACCCACGGTGTATTGCGGCTCGAGTTGACCATGGATGGCGAGGTCGTGCTGAACGTGCGCCCCCACATCGGCTACCTGCATCGCTGTTTTGAGAAGCACGCCGAGAACCTTCCGTACGCGGGGATCGTGCCCTATACCGACCGGATAGATTATATCGCCGGGATCAGCCAGAACATGGGCTTTGCCGTGGCGGTCGAGCGTCTGATGGGAATCAAGGTCCCCGAGCGCGTAGAGTATATCCGCGTCATTGTTTGCGAGCTGCAAAGGATCGCCAGCCACTTGGTGGCGTTCGGCACCTATGGTCTCGATATGGGCGCGTTCACGCCCTTCTTGTGGGCGTTCCGTGATCGCGAGAAGATCCTGGATCTGCTTGAGTGGCTCACTGGTGCACGGATGCTCTACAACTATATCTGGGTCGGCGGCCTGGCACGTGATCTGCCTGAAGGGTGGACCGACAAGGCGCGGGAGTTCCTCGACTATTTCGAGCCAAAAATCCAGGATTTCAATGATCTTCTGACTTACAACTACATCTTCATCGCGCGCACGGCCAATGTCGGCATCCTGCCGCCCGATGTCGCGATCTCGTACGGCGTGACCGGGCCCAATCTGCGCGGCTCGGGTGTCGATTGGGATCTGCGCCGCGACGATCCGTACTCGATCTACGACCGCTTCCAGTGGAAGGTCGCCACGGGCACAGGCGAGTTCGGAACGATCGGTTCATGTTGGGACCGCTACTGGGTCCGAATTGCAGAGATGGCTGAGTCCATCAAGATCTGCCGTCAGGCGCTCGAAGGCCTGCCGAAAGACGGCGACGTTCACGAAACAATTCCCCGCAAAGTGCGCCCCCCGAAAGGCGACGTCTATGCCCGGACCGAGACCCCGCGTGGCGACCTCGGATACTACATCATCTCCGACGGCTCCGATGTGCCGTTGCGCTGCAAAGCCCGCTCCCCCTGCTTCACCGCGACCTCATCGATCGATGCCATCGTCCAGCACTCCAAGACCCCCATGCTGATCGCCGACATCGTGGCGACCGTGGCGTCCTTCGACATCGTGCTGGGCGAGATCGACCGGTAATTCGCACTACCTGCTGTGCCTGACCGTCGGCAGAGACGACCCTGATCCCGGGGGTTCTCCGAGAGTTGCCATTGCCCTGGGCCACCAAGTGGACGGATATGTCCACTCCTTGGAAGACGTAAATCGGGTAGACCGGGCGCTCCTGTCCGGCTTTTTCCCGGCACCCCGGCGCTTTCTGCACGAAACTGCGGATCGGCGGTCGCTTGACCGGTACGCCCCCCGTCGTTAACCGGACAACATCGCACTTGATCTTATGGTGACTTTCAACGTAGAAACAGCATGACCGTTCGTTGCCGACGGCGAACAGTGTTGAAACCACTCAAGGACCGTGCGAAAGGAAGGATGTGAGATGAAAGACCTGCGAAAGCCGATCGGAGTCGTTCTGGTTGTGAGCGCCCTCATGTTTGGGGTGTCGGCGTCTTCGGCGGAGGACACCAAGGAAGACCAATGGGACAAACACTTTGCCGGCCACGAGATGTGGCTGACCTCATTGGATTCGGGATTGGCGGTATCGGCCAGGGAAAGCCGTCCGATGCTGATGGATTTCTACAGCCGCCTCTGAGGGTCATGCCGGACTCTGGCAGAGTCCACATGGGCCGACCCGAAGTTTCAGGCGTGGGCCAAAGAAAAGCGATTTGTCCTCGTGAAAGTCCACACGCTCGACCAGCCCGAAATGCGTCAGAAGTATCAAATCGCCGGTCTGCCGACCGTCCTGGTGACCAAACCCGGTGGCGAGGAAATCGACCGAACCCTTGGGTACATGAAGACCGCCCATTTCATCGCGACCGTCGAAGATTATCAGAAGGGAATTGGAACCTTGGCGGCAACGATGGCCCAAGAGAAAGAGAAATCAAAGGATCCGGCATTTCTCTACCAGCTCGGCAAGAAATTCTTCACCCATAGCCGCTGGGACGATGCCGATCGGCGCTACGCCGCCGTGGTCAGTCTTGATCCGGACAACAAGATCGGCGACGCCGACGATGCGCAACTGGGCCGTGCCAATGTTGAGGGGAAGAAAGAAGACTACGCCAAGGCGATCGCCCACTGTCGCGAATTGACCACGCGCTGGCCGCTGAGCGATCTCGCCCCCGATGCCATCAGCTACATTGGTTGGTACGCCACCCAAGGCGGCATGACCCGCCAGGCCATCGCCGCATACACCGAATACCTGAAGCACTGGCCAACCGGCGACGATGCCGAGTACGTGAAAGAGGAATTAGAGAAGCTGAAAAACCCGGCGAAGAAGGACTGAGTCCAAAGAAGCGCCCCCATCTCCTGACTGCTCAAGCCCCCTCTCCAGACTCGGAGAGGGGTTGGGGTGAGGATCTTGGTCCCCGTCCGGACGCCCTGCATTGCCGAACTCATGGCTCTTTCACCTCTCCCCGCAGTTCCGCCAGCGTCTCCGCCGCCCGGCGCAGGTGCGGTATCGTGATCGAACCACCGACCACGAGCGCCACCGCGAAGATCTCATCGAACTCCGGATCGGTAACCCCGAGCTCGGCACACTGGAGGATGTGGTAGGTAATGCAGTCGTCGCAGCGCAAAACCAGGGATGCCGCCAGCCCCAGCATCTCCTTGGTTTTGGCCGGCAGCGCGCCATCGAGATAGACCCCGTTGTCGACATTGAAGAACCGCTGGATGTACTTGTGCTGCGACTTGAGCAGGACTTCGTTGAGCGCCACGCGCTCGGTTTTGAATTCGGCGATTGTCTTGCGTGTCATAGTGATGATCTCTGTTTCTTGGACGTCATGCCCGCGACAACTGGAATCTATGCACCCTCTGCTGGACGCGCTTTCGCGGGAGTGACGACTTCAGTATCGGACCGCTCTCTCAGAACCCGTACAACTCTCCGAACTTCTTCGTCATGTAATCAATCAGCGGCTTTGAACTCAATGGCTGCCCGGTGACACGCTCCACCAATTGCCCGGCACGGTAGCGACGGCCGTGACGATGGATGTTCTGGCGCAGCCAGTTTTTCAAGGCGGCGAATTCGCCTTTGGCGAACTGGCCGTGCAGGTCCCCCAGGTCTTTCTGGGCTTTGGCGAAGAACTGTGCGGCGTAGAGATTGCCCAGGCAATACGTGGGGAAGTAACCGATGTACCCCGCGCTCCAGTGCACGTCTTGGAGGCACCCCTCCGCGTCGTTGGGTGGCGTGAGGCCGAAATACGATTTGAACTTCTCATTCCATGCGCCAGGGATATCATCGACCGTCAGGTTGCCCGAGAAGAAGGCCCGTTCCATCTCGAAACGCAGAAGGATGTGCAGATTGTAGGTCGCCTCGTCGGCTTCCACACGGATGAGCGACGGCCGGACATCATTGACGGCCCAGTAGAACTCGTCGGCCGACACATTCCCCAGTGCCTCGGGGAATGTTTTCTGCGCTTTGGGGAAGAAGTGCGTCCAGAATGCGCGCGACCGCCCGACCATATTCTCCCACATCCGGGACTGCGACTCGTGGATCCCCAGCGAGATCATCTCGCCCATCGGCGTTCCGAAGTGCTTCGGGTCCAGGCCCTGATCGTAGATGCCGTGCCCGGCCTCATGCAGAATCCCGAAGAACGCGCCGGGGAAATGATGGGCATCGTAGCGTGTGGTGATTCGCACATCACCCGGCCCGATACCAGAACAGAACGGATGCGTGGTAATGTCCAGCCGTCCTTCAGTGAAATCAAACCCAATGGCTGTGGCCGCTTCTTTGCCGAACTTCTCCTGGCGGTCGACCGGGTATTCGCGCGTGATGATGCCGACATTGGGCGACCGCCCTGAGCCACGGATCTTCTCCAGGAGCGCCACAAGCTCGACCCGCAGCGGGGTGAAGATCTTCTCGATTGAGGCCACTGTGGCCCCCGGCTCGTAAGCGTCGAGCATGGCGTTGTACGGATCGTCCTTGTAGCCGACCGCCTCGGCCTCCTGCTTCTTGAGGTCGATCACCTTCTGCAGCCACGGTTTGAACGCGGCGAAGTCGGACTTGGCGCGCGCCTCGGCCCAGATTCCTTGTGCCAGGGTCGTGACACGAGTTATCTCCTCAACCAGTGACTGGGGGATCTTCACCTCCCGGTCGTAGATTCGCCCGACTTCACGGACCATGACCGCGGCATCGCCGTCGCCGCCGTTGGCCATCCCGCTGGATTTCAATGTGTTAAGCAACTCGCCTATACGGGGATCAACCAGCCGGGAATGCGACAATCCGGCCAGAAAGGCCAACTGCTCGGCACGGTGCTCCGCCCCCTTTCGGGGCATGTAAGTCCTTTCATCCCAACCCAATAGCGAACCGCACGAATCGATGATCGAAATCTCGCGGCACTGGCGAACCAGGTCGGTCAGGGCATCTTGCGGGGTGGACATGGGCGCTAAACTCCTCCTTGACGGGGAAACGTTTGTGCGCCCAATTGCCTCACTTAGGGAGAGGGCGCCGGTCAGCCGGACCACAAAGATACGATGGCGCTCTCGATGAAACAACCGTCCTGACCGTAGCGGAGCCATATGATCAATCTGACAGTTGATGGCGCTATCAGGGAGCGATGGCGTGGCGATTCCATCCTCGCGATTTGCGAAATGACCGTGGCCGCCAACGCTCTCGTATCGGAGCGTGACTTCGAGCGTGAGGTGCATTCCCTTGAATCAGAACTCAAAGCGTCGGGGAAGCAGGCGCTCCAGGATGCTCGTGTCCAGCAGATGCGTGCCACCTTCCGGGCAGTGCCCGACATGGACCCGACACGGTATCGCCCGTCGTCGGAGGCGCTGTTGCGACGATTCATTGAAAGCGGGTTCTTCCGCATCAACCCGCTTGTTGACGTGAACAATCTCCTGTCGGCAAGACTGCGGATCCCATTGGGCATTTATGATCTTGGACGTCTCCTGCCGTCCCCTTGGATCTATCGCATCGGTCTCGACGGCGAGACGTACCAGACATTCTCCGGGCAACCCAAGAATGCCGCCGGGAAACTGGTGCTCGCTGATCGTGATAGCATTCTCGGCGGTCCTGTCACCGACTCGGGACGCGCATCAATCTCGCCCGAGACCACCCACTTCGCCGTCGTCGCGTATCTTCCACTCGATCTCTCCGCGAATGACGCTGAATTGGTGGCACGCGAAGTCGAAGAGGCCTTCATGAGCCACTTCCATGTGGACGATTCCCACCGGCAGATCGTCCCGGTAACCGCGAACCATCAGTGAGAATCTCACCGATTCAGCAGGAGGATATCGATCCAGAGGCGCGAGAGGGCCGAACCTCCCCCGGTTGACAAACCTTCGCTTTGACCGATATTGCTGTCAGTGGTCGCCGTTGATCGCCACCTCCCGGCGATTGACGAAGTACAAACGGATTACCGATGCATCACGACCCCCGTCGCCTCGCAACTCGCCTGTTCCACGCGGCAGTTCTCATCTGCCTGGCAGTGTTCACGGCAAGTCCGATCTTCTCTAAGCAGGCTCCGTCTCGGTCCCCAAGACAAGTCCAGGTGACTGGAGGGACAAACCAGCCCCGCCTTGTTCCGACGGCATCGGCGACGCTCGCGCTCGAGGATCTCCAGAATCAATCTCGGCAGCGATGGGATGTGCGATGGAGTGATGTAACGGGCTTGCCCAGAGCGATGACGGCTGGACAATCGCGTGCCTATGCGGGTCCGGCCCGGCAGGCCGCCGCGTCATTTCTTTCGGAGCACAAATCGCTTTTCGCCCTCGCCCCCGTGTCCGGACGGCTCAAGCCGGATCTGCGGATGCTCCGTGAGCAGGAACTACCCGGCGCGACCAAGATCACCTTCGAGCAGACGGCCGCGGGATTTCCCGTCGTCGATGCGCAGATTGGCGTGATCGTGCAATCGGACGGATCGATTGTTCATGTCGCCTCGACGGCCCGAGAGATCCCCATCTTTGACACGATTCCCTCCATGTCCGCTGCCGATGCCGTCGCTCGTGCCCTTGCCTCGCTGGGCAACCCGCGCATGCTCGGAATGGACCAGGCCCCGCGCCTGGTTGTCTATCCGTCCACGCCGCCGCGCCTTGGTTATGAGATTCACATCACGGTTGACGTCGGCTACGCCGAACCCTGGCGCTTCGTTGTCGATGCACACAATGGCGGTCTCCTGTTGCAGCGCCGTTTGATCCTGGAGCTCGGTGACAGCACGCGTGTCTTCGATCCCAATCCCGTGGCGACCCTCAATGATGAATCGCTGCTGGATCACAATGACAGCAACCTCGCGGTCCCAACGGCGGCCTATTACCTGGTTGTCCTCCAGCACCTCGACCCACCGGTGGGAGAATTGTACTCGCTGAAGGGCTTATACGTCTGGATGCAGAACATCGAATCGCCGCCCAACACGCCACCCACTTCTCCCGACGGTGCGTTCCCGTTCCTGCGCGCCGATGACGGCTTTGAAGAAGTGATGGTGTACTACACCATCGACAAGAACCAGTCGTACATCCAATCGCTCGGCTTCAACGACATCGACAATCGCCAGCATCGGTTCGACGCACATGGATACAGTGGCCAAGACAATTCCCACTACGTCGCGTCGCCGGTTGGATCGGGGTACATCACCTATGGCGATGGCGGTGTCGATGACGCCGAAGACGCCGATATCATTCTGCACGAATACGGGCACTCCATCCAGGACAATTCGGCGCCGGGGGTTTACTTCGGCACGGCCAACAACGGGTACGGCGACGAGACCGGAGCAATGGGTGAGGGGTTTGGCGACTTCTGGGCCGCGTCCGCCGGGAACGATTCGTCGGTGGCCCATGGCTTCCCCCCAGCTTACGTCGGTGAGTGGGACGCGAAGGGATATTCGCCGACAGGCGATCCCTACCTGAGAGTTGTGAATTCGCCGAAGGTCTATCCCGAGGACATGGTGGGCCAGGTACACTCTGATGGTGAGATCTGGTCGGCAACCCTCTGGGACATCTTTCAATCAGTCGGCCGGACAGTCACCGACAGGATCGTGCTCTTCTCCCACTTCCTGGTTCCGAGCAATCCCGACTTCGCCGACGGCGCCAACGCGCTTCTGGCCGCCGATGCTGTGCTCTATCCGGCACCCGCCAAGGCGGGAGCGACGGTATATGGAATCCATCACAACGAGATCTGCGCAGCCATGTCGGCGCGCGGCATCCTGAACTGCCCGCCGGTATGCGATTGTTCCCATCATGGCGATCCGAATGGCGATGGCGTGATCGATGTCTTCGATGTCATCTTCACAATTGATGAAGCCTTCAGCGGCGGCCCGCCGGCACCGAAGGATCCGCTCTGCCCCCACCTCTCCCGCAGCGATTACAACTGCGACCGGACGATCGATATCTTCGACATCACCTACGCGATCGACTACGTTTTTAGCGGCGGTTCGCCGCCGTGCGATCCGTGCGCACCGTAGGCCGTGAGGGTCGAAGGCCTCTGCAATCCCAGACAGGAGCGACGCCCGTTCGGCTCGCGGACAAAGGGGCTTGAAGCCCCTTGCCCACGTGGGAACGTGACCTGCGTTGAATTCCCGGCTTGTTTTCTGTTCTTATCGCATTGGAAGCAGCATTCAATTGTGTTTCTGCAAGCTGCCTTCGCCTATGCCTTGGCGACGACGATCGCGCAGTGGGCACACCGGGTCGCTTTGATCGGGATGGCCGACAGGCACTCGGGACAGGTCTTGGTCGTCAGGGCAGCCACTTCCTCCGGCTTCTTCATCTTGTTCATCGCTTTGATCAGAAAGAAGATGACGAAGGCGACGATGACGAAATCGATCACCGTGTTGATGAACAAACCATAGTTGATGGTTGGAGCACCTGCTGCTTGGGCGGCTGTGAGTGAGGTGAACGGTCCTCCTTTGAGCGTGATGAACAGGCTGCTGAAATTCACACTCCCGAGCAAGAGACCGATTGGCGGCATCAGGATATCCGACACGATCGACGAAACGATCTTGCCGAAGGCGGCGCCGATAATGATGCCGACCGCCATGTCGACCACGTTGCCGCGCATGGCGAATTTCTTGAATTCCTGTAACATGTGATCCTCCTCCTGTGGAGAGTTTCGCCGTCCCAAGGGTGTACCATACGACGCGCATGGCCCCGGACGATTGACTCCCCTGCGGCCAAGGCTAGGCGATTCGTCCAAGGGGGTCAATCAAGAACTCCCCAGGCTCAGAGTCTCCAACAGAATGAGCGGTTGAGCCAGAAAGGCGCCTGTTCCCCCCAATGTCATTCCCGCGAAAGCGGGAATCCAGTCTGGCGTGCTCCAGGTTCGAGTCGGATTCGGATTATGTAGAGTGGCATCTCTCTCGAAAAGCCCCTCATCCTTGCGGGCGGCGATCCTGGATTCCCGCTTTCGCGGGAATGACAGCCGGGACGAGGGGAAAGGGCGGGGAGACCCCGCCCCTACGCGTGCTGCCGCCTTCGCAATGCGCCTCGAGCCGACGCTGCCGCCTTCGATGTGTGCGTCGAGGGGGTGCTGCGGTGTTCTCCGTGCGCGTCGAGCGGGCGCTGCGGCCCTTGGCTTGCGAGCGGGGACGGGTCGCTCCGGCCTCGCTTGCTTTCTCTGGCCATGGGCCGTTATTTGGCGCGTCTGTGAGGTATCAGGCCTTATGACTGCAGCCGAACTACGATCAGCGTTTCTGGACTTCTTTGCCGCACGAGGGCATGCGGTGGTGCCGTCGGCGTCGCTTCTGGTGAAGAACGATCCGTCCCTTCTGTTCATCAACGCGGGGATGAACCAGTTCAAGAGCGTCTTTTTGGGACAGGAGTCACGCCCGTACAAGACGGCGTGTTCCTCACAGAAATGCCTGCGCGTATCCGGAAAGCACAATGACTTGGAAAACGTGGGGGTTACCCCACGGCATCACACGTTTTTTGAGATGCTCGGCAACTTCTCGTTCGGGGACTATTTCAAGGAAGATGCGATCACGTTTGCGTGGGAGTTCCTCACGAAGACCGTCGGGCTGGATCCGTCGCGTCTGTGGGTGACAGTCTACACCACTGACGATGACGCCGAGGCGCTGTGGCGCAAGATCGCGCCGGCCGTGAAGGACCGGATCCGGCGTTTCGGCGAGAAGGAGAACTTCTGGTCGATGGGCGACGTCGGCCCGTGCGGTCCCTGCTCCGAGATCCACTACGATTTCGGGACTGAGTATTCGTGCGGCAACCCCGACTGCACGGTCAACTGCGACTGCGACCGCTTTACGGAAATCTGGAATCTGGTCTTCATGCAATATGTGCGCACACCCGACGGCAAGACCGAGCCGCTGCCGAAACCGTCGGTCGATACCGGCATGGGACTGGAACGGCTGGCGACGGTTGTCCAGGGGCACCATTCGAACTACGACACCGATCTTTTCATGCCGATTATCAGCGCGCTGGCGAGGGACTCCGGCAAGGCCTACGATCCCGGCCCGGGCGGTGTCCCTCATCGTGTTTGCGCCGACCATCTGCGCGGGCTGGTGTTCACCATCGCCGATGGCGGCATGCCGGGCAACGAAGGGGCGGGATATGTGCTGCGTCGGATCCTAAGGCGCGCCGTCTGGCAAGGCATGAAGCTCGGTTACAAGGGTCCGTTCCTTCATCGCTTTGTGGGCAAAGTCATCGGCGTCATGCGGGGAGCATATCCTGAGTTAGAGCAGAGGAAGGCTCACATCGAACACGTCATCGAAACCGAAGAATCCGGATTCTCTGAGACTCTGTCTTCCGGTCGTCCCGTCTACGTGCAATGGCGCGATGGGGCGACTGGCGGGACGTTCCCCGCTGAAGGCGTGATGTCACTGTCTGGGACCTCTGGCATCCCGGTCGAACAGACAGAGATATGGGCGAATGAGGATGGGTTGACGCTTGACTACCAGGGCTTCGAAGCGTTGCTAGCTCAGGAGCGTGCGAGATCTCGCGCCTCTTCGGCCTTCCATGCCGCACGGGTGACTTTCAAGGCCGACCTACCGCAATCGCGGTTCGACTACGACAAGACCAGACTCGAAGCAACTCTGCTCTGGGCCTCAGACGATCAGACCGCACTGGTTCTCGATCAGACGCCATTCTATGTCGAATCAGGGGGACAGGTTGATGACACGGGCTGGATTGTCGCCGGGGAGGACTTCAGATTCGAAGTCGAGAAGATGGAGAATGTGGATCGTGCCATCGTTCATCACGGGCGGGTGACAAAGGGAGATGCGCGCGATTGGGAAAAGAAGACCGTCACGGCGATTGTCGATGAGCCGCGCCGTCTCAATATCCAACGCAACCACACGGCGACACACCTGTTGCACAAGGCACTACGCCTCGTGCTCGGCGATCATGTGCATCAGGCGGGATCGTTGGTTGACCCTGAGCGACTGCGTTTCGATTTCTCGCACACAGGTCCGATGACCGCCGCGCAGATCCAAGAAGTCGAGGGGAAGGTGAATCAGGAGATTCTGGCGAACACACCGGTCGATACGAAGCAAACCGACTACAAGCGGGCGCTCGCGGATGGCGTCACGGCGCTGTTTGGCGAGAAGTACGGCGATATCGTGCGTGTAGTGAAGATCGGCGATTATTCATCTGAGTTGTGCGGCGGAACGCACGTTAGTTCGACCGGCGTGATCGGGTTGTTCCGTATTCGTGCCGAGACAGGAGTGGCGGCGGGGGTGCGCCGGATCGAAGCAATTACCGGCAAGGCTGCAAACGAGTGGGCACGGGACCGGGGCGTGAAGTTGGAAATGGCAGCATTATCACTCAAGACTTCTGCAGAAAAAGTGGTAGTGCGAATAGATGAGAATTTGGAGAGAATTCGCACGCTCGAGAGCGAATTGGCGAAGACCCGCAAGAAGCTCGCCGCCGGGGCAGGCCAAGCCATCCAATACGAATCGATTGCCGATCTCAATATGAAGTTTCTGTTCCACCGCCTGGCCGATGGCTCCGCTGATGAAGCGGTCGCGCTCGCCGACCATGCGAAGACTCAGGACGACGCGGTTGTCGCAGTGGTGGCGTCACCGTCGGGCAATCTGGTGGTCACTGCCAGCCCTGAAGCCGTGAAACGCGGCGCTCATGCCGGGAAACTTCTGGGTGTCGTCGCCGGGCGCATGGGTGGTCGCGGCGGCGGGCGTCCTGATTTTGCCCAGGGAAAGGTCCCCAGTCTTGACGCATGGGACAGTGCCAAGGATGGTTTTCTCCGCGAGCTTCGCGCGATGGTTGGGAAATGAACGGCCCGGTCTACCAACGTCTCATGGAGGCCCGCCGCACTGGGCCGGGCTTTCTCTGGCTGGTTGATCCCGACAAGATCGATGCGCAGCGGCTGGATCCGCGATGGGAACGGGCGGGCGAGTGTGGTGTCACAGCATTTCTCGTGGGGTCCTCGCAAAACGGCAGCCCCGGCTACGATCGTGCTGTCGCGTACCTTCGTGAACACGCCCGGATCCCCCTCATCCTGTTTCCCGGCGCGGCGTCGCAGGTTACACCGCATGTCGATGCTGTCCTGTTTCTGTCTCTCTTGTCGGGGCGAAATCCGGAGTACCTGATTGGCGAGCAGGTGAAGGGCACGCCGTTGATTCGCCAGTACAGGATCGAACCGATCTCAACCGGGTATCTGCTGATTGACACAGGGACGACGACATCGGTGTCGCGTCAGAGCGGAACGGAACCGATGCCGCAGACCGAGATCCAGTCCATCTGTGACCACGCGCTATGTGCCGAGTATATGGGAAAGGCATTTGTCTATCTGGAGGCTGGCTCCGGTGCCAACCGGCCCGTTGCGCCCAGGGTGATTGAGAAAGTGAAGAAATCGATCTCTGTCCCCCTGATTGTCGGGGGCGGGATCAAGACCCCGGATCAGTGCGTGACGGTGACCGCAGCCGGTGCGGATTTCGTCGTTGTGGGCACCGCTCTGGAGATTGACCAGTCAGTCGAGTTGCTGTCTTCGCTCACGGGTGCAGCGTGTGCCACAGGAAGGTCGGTATCCGTGTGACGACCCGTGATGATGCCTGTAAGAAGGCTCTATTGGCCCTCGCTGAAGCGCAGCGTACTGCCGAACGTCTGATTGCCGAGTCATTTGATGAGCTATGGCACGGTTTTGAGATTCTCCGGGATACATTCAGGATGGACCGCCACGTCCATGTGTGCGGCAACGGCGGTTCCGCCGCTGATGCCCAACATTTCGTCACGGAACTGGTGGTGCGGCTTGATTCGACATCGAAGCGTCGCCCCCTCCCTGCGACGGCTCTGACAACCGACACTTCGATCCTGACCGCCGCCGCCAATGACCTCGGCTTTGACCACGTCTTTGCCCGCCAGATCGAAGCACGCGCCCAGAGGGGCGATCTTCTCGTTCTCATCTCGACGTCGGGGAACTCGCCGAATCTCCTGGTCGCCGCCAGCACCGCTGCCGAACTGGGTGTGAAGACAGTCGCCCTGCTTGGCAAGGGCGGCGGGAAGCTGAAGGCGATCGTGGATTCGGCGATTATCGTTCCGTCGGACAACACACAACGCATCCAGGAGGTGCACGCGTTGTGTCTGCACTTGTGGTGTGAGTGGCTGGAGGCGGAGTTTCCGGCCTCCTGAATCGCTCAAGAGTCGTCCGGGGGACTCCCAGATCCGACCGGAGGTCGGCAAACCCAATAGGGTGCAATGAGATAAGAACGGATGGGGCGTCTTGGGGATTCGTGAAGGGCATCGGTCAGGCATCGCCGACTCCGCCGGGTCACCTCTTGAGGGACATTACCCGATACCCAGCATATAACCGTAGTCGGTCGGGCCTGGCTGAGATCGCGGTTGACTTTGAGGGAATTATCGGTTACTTGGAGTGTTTGGCGATGGCGAAACTGGAACCGAAAATGGTCGCGCGCGCAAAGCCGACTCAATCGAAAGCCAAAGGTGAGGGCCTGCCTTTCACCAGGAAGAATTACTACATCCTCTTGGCCGGCTTGGCGGCAATCATCGTCGGGTACATCTCGTTGGCGATGGGGTCGATCACTTTGGCGCCGATTCTGCTGGTTCTGGGGTATTGCGTGATTGTGCCGGTCGCGATCTTGTATCGCGGTGGTGACACTGCTCCATCGGAGCAGAGCGCACCCGGGGAATGACGTCATTGCCCGCGGTGCCGGAAAAAGGTACCCCTTGGCGGGAGCGCCGGGCGGTTAGCTCAGTTGGTTCAGAGCACCTGCCTTACAAGCAGGGGGTCACTGGTTCGAATCCGGTACCGCCCACCAAAAGGTGGTCAAGAGGTCGGTAAGAACAAAGGAACGAAGAAGAACGGGGTCGTAGTTCAGTTGGTTAGAACGCCTGCCTGTCACGCAGGAGGTCGCGAGTTCGAGTCTCGTCGACCCCGCATTTGTAAGCTCCTCCACTGTAACGACTTACAGGACCATCGTTTATCGGTTTCGAACTCCCAAGTAGCACCCCATCGTAACTCCAAAGCACGTCGCGGATTAGCAGAATGTCACTCTGACGTGCGCGGATCCATTCGTTCGGCAACGAGTGATACGGTTCTCGAAAAATCACAACGACTCCGGCCGAATGACCGGCGATTTGCATCTGGAACGCTTGGATTCGGTGACCCTCTGAAACAATAAGGGGCGCCAGGATGACGCCGCTCGTTTGCACCGCCTGACGCTCTCGGCTACGGGCAGTTCGTAAAGTTAGTTCTTCTGCGATAATCGCCGGAGCGTACCGCTCCCCGATTCGACGATGCCCCAGCGTAGACAGCTGTTCATGGAGCAGGCGGGATGCGTCGCCCGCGACTCACGGTTGCCCGGCGCAGGACGGCTTGGCACAGAATTCGGCCTCAGGGCTCGCTCCTTGGAAAGCGACCGCAATGACGTGAACGACATCGAGGATGTCGGTTGTCCCGCTGCAGTCGACATCGGTGCGCTCGCCGGGACAGGATGGGTCCATCATCGAAGCGGCGTCCCCGAACGCCACCGTGATGCACGCTATCACGTCGAACACGTCCGTCTTCACGCTATCGCAGAGAGGGTCACCGTGACAAGGACAACACGGACGGCAGCGCGGATCTTCGAAGGTGCGGAACACGGAATACGACGGGATGGTGGACCATTCCCTGTTGCCATCCTGGTCAAAGTCCGTCATCTGCATCTGCACGAAAATGCCGTAGACGCTCCTTTCCCACGCGCATCCGGGGACGAAATCGCCGGCGGCTTCATCCCATTCCCACACGCGGGTGGTCTCAAGGTTGATGAACAACTCGTCCAGACCGTCACAGTCGATATCGGCCGCGTAGACATCGTGACTTCCAGATCCGCCGCCGGGCTCCGCGAGAGACCAGACAACCTCGAATGAATTGTCCGCGACCGGCCGCAGGAGCCAAGCGCGATAGAGCGGGCCTCTGCCCGAAGACGCCAGCAAGGCGTAGAGAACTCCATCGGGCTTGGGCCGGCAGGCGACGGCGCTCTGATTCAGCGCGTTCGAGTCGCGGATCACGTAGTCGATGAACGACAACGCCCGGCCATCATATTCGAATAGCCCATACCCCGAATCGTTGCCGGAGATGAACTCGACACGGCCATCCTGATCGAAATCGCCGACCGCCGGTTCCCCGAATGTCCACGGGGGCGCGGCCGTCTCGGCAACCACAGTGAAGGTGTCGCGCACCGGGTCATAATCGATGAGGACGGCCCGAGAGCGGGGCCGAAGCACATGGGCGTGGCATAGAGCTCGAGGAACGTGTCCCCATCGGCGTTCACCGGGGTCGGATGCATCCAGAAGCACATCCCGGGAAAGACCAAGCGCGCCCGCAACCGCCAGTCCGGGGCGGAATGGATGTCCAACAAACCACCGCTCCGCTGGACAACCAACTCGAGTTGGCCGTCCATGTCCAGATCCATCGCGAGCCAAGGAGTGCCGATCGAGAGCGGCAACACCGTGGTGGTCACGTTCAAGTCGGCGTCGATCTCATGGCGGACGATGGAGTCGCCAAAACTCCATCCCCCGCGTGTGAACACATAACTGAGCTTGCGCACCGAATCAAACGCATACGCGAAACGATCCGTCACGAGGAGATTTTCAAACATCAGTGAACAACTGTTCTCTGATCCTCCGCCGACGGCGTCAGAACGGGCGCGCCCGGCAAGGGAGGTTGGGCCAGACACCCCGCCTCAGGGAGGGACCGCCGTTTCCAAGTCGCTGGGGGCGGAGACAAAACCGACGCCGACCGCCAACAGAAGTGCCCTCCGAATCACGTCACCGAACCGCATAGACAGTTCTCCTCCCGTGGACCAATCTGCCGCACCGTGCGCCGCGTCTCCGGCTTAAAAGATTGCATCCCGCCCCGCCCGCCGGGGACGGCCCCGGATCGTCTCCGGGACCGTCGCCCTTTCCTGCGGCTCCGCGAACAGGCAGACCTGCTACCGCAACAACGTCATCTTGCGCGTCTCCTGCCCGGCGCCGTGCGTCAGACGGTACAGATAGACCCCCGTCGGGACATCAGCTCCGTGCTCGTCGCGCCCATCCCATGGTGCCGTGTGGACACCGGCCTCGAGGGTGCCGTCCATAAGTGTTACGAGGCGCTGACCGAGGACATTGTACACTTCCAGCCGCACGGTCTCGCGCTGTGGCAGCGTGAACGCGATCACCGTCCCAGCATTGAAGGGATTCGGCTGGTTCTGGGATAGCACCGCATCCCGGGCGAGCGTGCTCGCCGCCGGTTCGTAGTAACCCGTAGATCTCAGAACGAAACCTCGTGTCCGCTCCGGGGATAAGCCGGCCGGCGTCGTCGTCGGAAAAGCCCGGTCCAACGCCTCGCCCGGCTCCAGAGTCGCGTACGCCCCGTCGGCGTCCGCCAACAGCCGACTCGTCTCACCTTGCAGAGAGTGCGTTGCCGCCGTGGGCTTAACAGCCGTAACGGTTGGCTCTTCGGGCCGGAGAGAATAGTACGCCAACTGGTCCGCCTCGAACCGATCGGACCACGACAGCCGCACACGGAAAGTAGTGCCCAACTCATATCCCGCGGCCCTGTTCAACAGCCAAAGGGCGTCCTGTGGGCTCCCGCGGGGCGGCTGGACGTCGACTGAGTGCCAGTTCCCTTCGCGGTCCTCCACTTCCACGAAGACACCGGATCCGGGATTCCCTCGCTTCTGTGGCGGCTGAATCATATCCGGTTCTACGAGAGAGTCGGGAGGTGTTAGATCATACAACACACCAGGCAGACCGGGACGCCAGACTTGGTACTCGACGTACATGGCGCCAGCATCCTGCGAGGAATACTTCCTTCCATCTTTTGCCGAAACGAGGTCGAGGACGTCCGTCCCCGTGTGATCGTAGGCGCCGATGGGCCGGAACGCCTGGTCGTAGAGGAAAACCTCCCCGCTAGGGGCTACGCCCATCTGTGCGTCGCTGGGATAGTCCACAACGAGCAGTTCGAACGCGTCCAAGTACGACTTTTCCTGCTCGAATTCCCGAACCTGCAACTTGTACGCGCCCGCGTCAGCGACCAGTGGCTGTTGGAGCCGGAGATAGTCGGTCACAGAACGCCTGTCGATGCGTGATTCGCATTGCCCCAAGATCGTGTTGTCCTGCCGATACTCCCTGCCATCCCATGTGTACACATACGGACACCCGCCGCCGCCCGGTGGAGGTGTGTTTCTGGGCACGGCAGCGGTGTACGCTTGCTGAACGCCGGTGCGAGCGTCGTTCCAGCAGGGGTAGGCCACACCGCTGACGGACGCGATACCGATGTAGTCGCCCATGTAGCCGCCAAACAAGTTGCTCCGTGTGCCAGGTATCGGGCAGGGAATGCACATCTGATCGCTGACGCACGTGCTGGGTTCGAACGATTGTCCGCCGTTGTATGAAGACGCCAAATACACGGCCGCATATTGGTTGTCTTCCCCATCGTCACGGCTGTCGTAGTAGACCACATGGACGTACCCGTGGGGATCGACGGTCACCCAAGGCATCCACTGGTCGGTCCCCCATTTCTCGTCGTTGACGCAAATGGGAGCAGACCAATTCGTTCCCCTGTCCTGGGACCTAGCAGGCTGCTGAAAAACCCCTCATGATCGTTGATCCGTCTTCTTTTTGTTCCGTTTTCATTCAATAGTACAGTTGCGGTGAGGTTTTGTTTCCGTTGATGTGATGATTTTCGATCCCGTTG
>Ga0315273_10000632_pt1 | contig 37860 bp, 39 predicted proteins | sample YL17G02_0_MG_FD_205753 | JGI IMG/M metagenome (GOLD analysis project Ga0315273, IMG submission 205753) | Sediment microbial communities from Yellowstone Lake, YNP, Wyoming, USA - YL17G02_0 | ecosystem: Environmental > Aquatic > Freshwater > Lake > Sediment | place: USA: Wyoming | collected...
TCATTATCCAATTAATATAATCTGCAATTGCACCTGAGGGTTGGTTATTCGTATACATATACAAGTCGCGGGCAATTGGATATTGCCCTTGATTTACAGTGTAAGCTGAAGGGAGAATAAATGGACATGACGAATCAAGTGCGATCGCAATCATCTTAACTTCTGATGTGACATACCCCAAACCATCATATCCGATCGCATTCGGATTATCCCTAGTTTCTGCAGTTATACCCTCTGAGGACGGAAGCAATAAAGTATCACTCGAGAAGAGAGTTTTATCGGTTTTACTACCCATCCGGATTACATTTTCCAAAAAATATACATGTGTGCCAGAATTGGTTTCTCGTGATAAGCGGACGATTACCCGGTCCTCTCCTCCGACTTCGCTCCAATTATTTATTCTTCCACTATAGATATCGGATATTTGTTTGATCGAAAGTTGGTTAACTGGATTGGTTGGATTAACAATGACGGCAATTGCATCCCTTGCAACCACAAATTCTACTGGTTTGACTCCGTTGTCCTTGGCTTGCTGGATTTCTTCAGGTTTAATCTCGCGGCTGGCATTGGCAATATCGATGGTTCCATTGACTAGTGCAGCAATCCCTGTACCAGATCCACCACCGGTGACTGATATTTCTACGTTTGGATAAAGTCCATGGTACTTTTCTGCCCAAGCCAGGGCAAGATTCACCATTGTGTCAGACCCCAGGTTTTCAATCGAAGTTATTTGAGGTGTAGCAGTAATTTCTAGTGTCGATTCGGTCCCTTGTATGCATCCAGATAGAAGGATGAAAATTAGTGGTGTGATGATATATAGGATATTTTTCATAAAACGGATTATAGCTGTAATAATTCCCTCCTACAAGGTAATAATTTATGAATGATATAGTGTACAATTTAAGTAATATGGAAATTTCTGAACCTATTTTTAAAATTATGAATCTTGATTTTTATTACGGACCTACTATTGCCCTTCAACAGATTTCCATGGATATTTCACCGTATCTGATTACGGCGTTGATCGGTCCATCGGGTTGCGGAAAATCAACATTTCTACGCTGTCTCAACCGCATGAATGATACTATTCCAGGAACACATGTCGAAGGCCAAATTTTACTTAAAGGCATGGATATTTATAGCCAAGATATTGACCTTGCCAATCTCCGACAAAAGGTAGGAATGGTATTTCAAAAGCCAAATCCTTTTCCCCAATCTGTATTTGATAATGTTGCTTTTGGTCCTAGGGTAGTGGGATTTAACCGAAATAAAAGTGATTTAGAGATAATTGTGGAGCAGAGCTTGCGCCAGGCTGCCCTCTGGGATGAAGTTAAGGATCATCTCAACGAGAATGCTTTAAGCTTTTCCCTTGGAGAACAACAGCGATTATGCATTGCACGATTACTTGCAGTTCAACCTGAAGTTATCTTGATGGATGAACCAGCTTCTGCACTCGATCCTATAGCGACCTTGAGAATAGAAGAATTAATGGTTGAGCTCAAGAAAAACTACACGATAATCGTCGTTACACATAATATGCAACAAGCTGCACGTGTTTCCGATCACACTGGTTTCTTCTGGCTAGGAAAATTGGTGGAGTTCTCCCCAACGGCAAAATTATTCACGCGGCCAGAACAACAACTGTCTGAAGACTATATTACCGGAAAAATGGGATAATAGAATAATCAGGAGAATTGCTTATGTTGCATGGAATCCGTTCAATATTTGACCATCAATTTGAAGATGTCCGCTCCGAATTGCAGGGAATGAGCTTACTAGTCGACACTGCTATTGATCGCTCCATGCAAGCCTTAGCAGAACGTAATACAAGTTTAGCTGATTCCGTGATCAATGGAGATACTGAGATCAATAAGGCCCGATTTAAAATTGAGGAAGATTGCTTAACCTTAATCGCCACACAGCAACCCACCGCGAGCGATCTACGTGAAATAATTGCCATTCTTTATATGATTGTCGAGATGGAACGGATGGGTGATTATGCATCTGGAATTTCAAAGACGGTGATACTAATGGAAGAAGAACCTCTCCTAAAAACCTTTAAGAAAATATTTAAAATGGCAGAAATCAGCCGGCAAATGCTTGCTGATAGCATTCAGGCTTTTATAAAACGTGACCCGATTTGGGCGCGTGAGATTGCCAAAAGAGATATGGAAATTGATGAATTATATAAAATCGTTTTTCAAAGATTGATAAAGATTATGGCCAAAGAGCAAGATATGGTGACCCGATGCACTTACCTGATGTGGTGCTCCCATAACCTAGAGAGAATGGCGGATAGAGTAATAAATATATCTGAGCAGATTGTTTTTATGACGACAGGAACACTAGAGGAATTTGAATAAATAAATCAATGACCATATAGTTCCAAGTATTTATATAAGTCTGCATCAGTGGGTTCAACCAATATCATTCCATCTTCAAAACATATCATTGGAACACTGCGCATCCCGTGATTAGTCGAAATTACGAACTCTTCAGCTATAGCGTCATGATCAATATCAATCCACTTATACGCGACATTATTTGTATCAAAAAACCTGCGGGCTCTTATACAATCTCCACACCAGTTAGTACCAAATATAGTGATTGCATTCTCCTTCATAATCACCCTTTTACGATGGCAAGATCAATTAATTAATATATCAATATTCTACCAAATCTTCTGACTTTTATGAAAAATTGGTATCAAGGCACGATAGGGTTTAGATATAAAGATTGGGTGGGTTCATTCTATCCAGCTGGTTTCTCGCCACGCAATTTTTTACCCTATTATTATAAATATTTTAATTCGGTCGAATTGGACACGACTTTTTATTCGATACCACAGCCAGCGACAGTCCAATCCTGGTTTAATTTATCTCCCGCAGAATTCCGATTCAGTTTAAAAACACCGCGTCAAATAACGCATGAGCTTGGATTAAAGGGTGCCCATGGGCTGATGCTCGAGTTCATGGATTCCCTGCATCCTTTTGGTGAAAAATTGGGACCGATATTGATCTAATTACTACCTAAATACGCCCAGGTAAATTTTTCGGTGCTCGGTGAATATTTTTAATCCTTACCCCATACAAATAATTTTGCAATTGAATTCCGTCATGCATCATGGTATAACCAAAAAATCATTCAATTGTTTTCTCATTATCAGGTATGTTGGGTAACAAGCGGCTTTCCAAATTTTCCCAAGGAGATCATACCAACCTCCAACTTCCTGTATATTCGATAGATCGGGGTTTACGGTATTTAGCAACATCATACTTATGAACGAGTGGATACACAGACGATTTGCGATGGTGACTGGATGCAATTCGGTCGATGTCTAAACAAATACCTACGGTATTCGGAATATTTAACAATTATTATGCGGGATTTGCCGCTGGTACTTGTAAACGATTTAACCTTATTGCTTGCCTTCTAAATTAAGAGAAAGATATGCCTTACCAGAATAGGCTTTTTTGAGCATCTGATTTATTATATACATGTATTCATTTGATTCTCTTACTACTTATTTACTCTGATAAGGAGGATGTGTAATGTTTGTAGTCATTGTCCATACTCGTGTTAAACCTGAGAGTATAGAAGCCTTCAAAGCTGCTACCCACGATAATGCAAGCAAAAGTATTCAGGAACCTGGTATTGCTCGCTTCGATGTATATCAACAAGCTGATGATCCAACCTGTTTTACTTTAATTGAAGTTTATCGTACTGAGGATGCACCAAGCAGGCATAGGGAGACAGCTCATTATGCCCGCTGGAGTACCGCTGTCATTGATATGATGGCTAAGCCGCGCACTAAAATTACGTATAATATTCTTTATCCTCCGGTTTCTGAGTGGTAAATGCAATTCGAATTTTCAACCGCTTCAAGGATAATATTTGGATCAGGTAAGCTGAATACAATTGGAGATATTGCTACAGAATTTGGTAAAAATGCTTTCATCATATCAGGATGTCCAAAGTCAGTTTCAGATCGATTATATAGTGCACTGGAATCGCGCGGTATCTGTTATTCAACTGTAAAAATCGAACAAGAACCCACCATCGATGTGATCAAAACATTCATAGATATCGCTAAGCGGTTTTCTCCTGATTTGTTGATTGGTATCGGTGGTGGAAGCGCGATCGATTCAGCCAAAGCAACCGCTTCTTTGATATCCAATCCTGGTGAGATAACGGATTATTTAGAAGTTATTGGATTAGGAAAACCATTATCAAATCCCTCGTTACCGCTCATTGCTATCCCAACCACCTCCGGCACTGGAGCTGAGGTCACTAAAAATGCTGTACTTGCTTCACCACAGCACAATGTTAAAGTCAGTTTAAGAAGTCCGTATTTATTACCCAAAATTGCGCTTGTAGACCCAGAGCTAACTGTTAGCGTTCCTCCTGCAATTACTGCTTTCACAGGATTGGATGCTCTCACCCAATTAATCGAGCCATTTACTTGTATTGATCCTAGCCCAATGACGGATGTATTGTGTCGTGATGGGATTCAACGCATCGGCCGATCGATATATCAGGCTTATGATAATGGAGTTGATCATAATGCCCGTGAGGATATATCATTAGCCAGTTTATTCAGTGGCCTTGCGCTGGCCAACGCCAAATTAGGGGCAGTTCATGGCTTGGCAGGTACAATTGGAGGAGTATCCCCAGCTCCACATGGTGCAATTTGTGCATGTTTATTACCTCATACGATGGAAGCAAATATCAATGCATTAATGGAAAGAGCTCCTGGTCATCCAGCTTTGCAACGGTATGATGCAATTGCTAAAATCTTAACTAATCAATTATCAGCTACTGTCGAGGATGGAGTCCAATGGGTTCGGAATTTTTGTAACCACGCAAAGATTCCTCCATTATCGGTTTATGGTCTATCTGAGGCAGATTTCGGGAGAATTTTGGAAACAGCGACGAGAGCAAGTAGCATGAAAGGTAATCCAATAACACTTTCTGAGGTCGAATTACGTAACATCTTGCAGAAGTCTTTACAATTAAATGCCGAATAAAAAATACTTGCTCACATCCGTAATTGGATGTAAACTATCGAGAAGAGGTGATCATGAGTACAGGTAGGATACTTTCATATTTAGCGGCAGCAATATTGATCCTGATTGGTCTCGCTGCGGTTTTCTTTGGAATAATCTACATCTGGGGAAGTTTCAGTCCATCAGGTCAAAGTGGTTGGATAACGGCTGGGTTAATCTCGGTGGTTATTGGATTGGTTATGATCGGGGGTGGGGCATACTTGATTTCACTTGCAGGACGTGGAAAGATGGGAGCTGTTACTGAAAACGTTACTATCAAAGTTGACCTCCCAGCAAATGTGAATATGGATACTCTAAATTGCAAATCCTGTGGTGGAACACTGACAATGGATAATATCCAGATGGTAGCAGGTGCCCCAGTGGTGACCTGTCCATATTGTCAAAGCACTTATCAGTTAACAGAAGAACCGAAATGGTGATTTTTCGTAAATAATGTCATAGACCACCTATATAGATTAATAGATATGTGGAGCTGAATAATGCGACGACGGTTATTATACTTCCTGCTAATTTTGACCCTGCTCTTGTTGACCTCTTCTCCAGCGAGAGCCCAATCTTATTCCTTCCAAGTTCCCAGTCTTACAATCGATGTGTATTGGAATTCAGATGGCAGTGTGTCATTGGATTATACATATGTCTTTGCAAATAATCCTTCAGGACATATTATTGATTATGTAGATCTTGGGCTGCCAAATAGCAATTTCTCGGATAACAATATTACTGCCACTGTAAATGGCAATAGTGTTTCAGATATTTCCTCCTCGGGGTTCCAAGGCGAGGGTAGCAGTGGTGTCGCTATTGGCCTAGGACAATATGCTATTAACCCTGGAGAAACGGGTACAGTTAAAGTTCATGTGGACAACGTCCAAGATGTTCTTTATAAGGATAGCACAGATAATAATTATGCCAGTGGGGTGTTTGGAACACCATATTTTGGTTCAAATGTAGTATCTGGAAAAACTGATTTGACAGTTACATTTCATTTACCGCCGGGAGTGAAACCGGAAGAACCAAAATGGCATGCTTCACCCGATGGTTTTCCAACCCAGCCTGTCACTGGAATAGATGACCAGGGTCGAGTCACTTACACCTGGAATAACACGAATGCAAATAATTATACCCAATACAAATTTGGCGCATCGATTCCAAAGAGCTACATACCCTCGAGTGCAATCGTTACGGTTAATCCTTTTGCACTGATTGGAAAATGTATTAGCGGTGCAATTGTCCCGGTCTTATTCATTGGTGTTTTTATTGCGATTGTAGCCTCAGGGTTTGCATCCGATAATAGGCGTAAAAGGCAATATCTCCCGCCAAAAATATCTATAGAAGGTCATGGCATTAAGCGCGGCTTGACGGCTATTGAAGCTGCCATTCTCTTGGAAGAACCACTGGATAAGATTATGACCATGATCCTATTCAGCGTGATAAAGAAAAATACTGCGGAGGTCATCACTCGCGACCCACTCGAGATTAAGGTTACCCAGCCTATGCCAGAAGATCTCCAGCCATATGAAAAAGATTTTCTAAGCGCATTCGAAAAAAGTGAGTCGGACCGCCGTAAAGGATTACGGGATATGGTGGTCAACCTGGTTAAGAATGTTACAGAGAAAATGAAAGGGTTTAGCCGTCAGGAGACAATAGCTTATTACCGCGATATCACCAAAAGAGCCTGGGAGCAGGTGGAAGCTGCTGATACACCTGATGTAAAGAGTCAAAAATACGATGAGGTAATGGAATGGACGATGCTGGATAAGAACTATGGAGGTCGCACAGAAGATGTTTTTCGAAACTCTCCAGTGTATGTCCCAGTATGGTGGGGTCATTATGACCCTGGCTTCGGAAAGGTGGCACCTAAACCAGGTGGAGCTACAATCCCTTCAGCGGGTGGCATTACACGTGTTCCTGGAGCAGATTTCGCTGCTTCAATGGCAACGGGTGTCCAAAATTTTTCCGGAAAAGTAGTTGGCAATATCAATGACTTTACTTCTAGTATTACATCAGTAACTAATCCACCCCCGAAGGTTTCTACAAGTTCATCGAAAGGTGGTTATCACGGTGGTGGTGGTTCTTCTTGCGCATGTGCTTGCGCTTGTGCTGGGTGTGCTTGTGCGTGTGCTGGCGGTGGTCGTTGATATTTTTCCTGAATTGATGTCAAAGTGATCAATACCAATTCTATCTTGAATAGAATAAAATTCAAGACAATTAATATGTCTAGCTTGTTGCCAAATTCAGGCATTTTCCATTTCGATTTTCAAGAGAATGGAGAGAGATCACGGGTTCATTTGCGGATCGACCCAGATAACAGTGGATTACTTATTGTAAATGCCAGCAAGATCGTTCACCTAAATCCTACAGCTGTAGTGATGGCATACCTGATCTTACAAAACACTACTCGTGAAAAGGCGATACAAATACTGACTAAAACCTTTGATGTTTCCAGTGATCAAGCCTTAAACGACTATACGCATACTGCCGATCTATTGCGCGAACTAATTAAACCGGATGGCGCCTGTCCTATCCATGATTTAAATTTGGAATTAATTCAACCATTTAGCTCAAAACCATCTGCTCCCTATCGAATGGACTTGGCGATTACCTATCGGTGTAATAATGTCTGTTCTCATTGCTATAATGCCCGATCCAGAGATTATCCTGAATTATCAACAAAGAATTGGTTCCATATCCTGGACCTGCTTTGGGAGATTGGAATTCCTCATGTTGTGTTCACAGGCGGTGAACCCACATTACGAGATGACCTTCCAGAGCTGATTGCCCATGCAGAACATAATGGTCAAATCACGGGAATTAATACAAACGGAAGACGCTTATCGGATCGCCATTATGTAGATACTTTGGTAAACGCAGGCTTGGATCACGTCCAAATCACGTTGGAATCCCACAGTCCTGATATCCACGATGCCATGGTTAATGCTCGAGGCGCTTGGAAACAGACAGTCGCCGGCATACAAAATGCTACTGAAACATCCCTTTATGTGATGACGAATACAACCATGTTGAGTAATAATAGCCCATTCCTTAAGCAGACGCTCGAATTCCTGGCAAGCATTGGTGTTCCTACGATCGGATTGAATGCATTGATCTATTCTGGTAAGGGATTATCAGTCGACACTGGTATTGCCGAAAGTGATTTATCATCATTATTAAGAATTGCCAGAGAAATAATTTCCGAACATAACCAACGCTTGATCTGGTATACCCCAACACAATACTGCAATTTTGACCCAATGCAGCTTGAATTGGGTGTAAAAGGTTGCACCGCAGCAATGTATAACATGTGCATTGAGCCAAATGGGGATGTCATTCCCTGCCAATCATATTATCAAACACTTGGGAATATCCTAACCAGCCCATGGACCAGCATTTGGAATCATGATTTATCAATTACTCTTCGTGAGCGTAAAGATATTCCAGAAAAATGCTTGGTTTGTCCTTTGGTCTCTGAGTGCGGAGGCGGTTGCCCATTGGTAATGAAAACCAAAGGATATAGCTGAAGACCAAACAAAAAGGAGACTCAGATGCCCTACTTGCTTGAATCGATCAAACGTTTGTTAACTCCGGTTAAGCCATTGACTCCCGGGATATTTCCTTACCAGGCGCCACCCGATGCACCAATACCTTATCGTCTCCATTTACGCCTTGAGCCTGATGGAACTGGTATATTAATCGTGAACGCATCCACAATTCTCCATCTTAATCAAACTGCTTCAGAATATGCATATCATATGGTCATGCAGACACCTGAAGATAAAATGGCCAGGGAGATATCAGGCCGATACAGGATAAACCGTCAACATGCTTTACAGGATTATCAACTTCAAAGAGATCACATCCAATCGTTAGTTAATATACCCGACCTTGATCCTGAAACATTTCTTAACTTTGAACGATCCACACCTTATAGCCAAAAGATATCAGCCCCTTACCGGCTTGATTGTGCAATAACATACCGATTAGCAGATACATTTGACAATTCCATGGCACCAAATAAACGAATTGACCGTGAATTGTCTACTGAAGAGTGGTATGGAGTATTTGATAAAGCTTGGGGTTTTGGGATACCGCATATCATCCTGACAGGAGGCGAACCAACCCTGCGGAATGACTTACCTGACCTGATCGCCCATACAGAATCCAATGGTCAAGTAGTCGGATTGTTGACCGATGGCTTAAAGCTGGTTGGCAATGATTATCTCCGGTCCTTACTTCAGACCGGCTTGGACCATATAATGATTTCATTAAAACCAGACGAGGAAGATTATTGGAAAGCATTAGAAAATGTCCTCGCTACTGACATATTTGTAACAGTTCACCTCACGCTCACCCAACAGAACATTATGGATACATCTCAAATATTGGAGCGTCTCGTGAGTTTAGGTGTAAAAGCAATCTCACTTACTGCATCCAATCCCGAACTTCATAATTCCCTGAGCGAATTCCGAAACCAGGCTGCATCTTTAGGGCTGACTTTAATATGGGATCTTCCGGTTCCATATTCAGAATTCAATCCAGTTTCTCTGGAAACTCAGCTGGATAACCCGCCTTCAGGCGCGGGACACGCTTGGTTATATATTGAGCCTGATGGAGATGTGCTTCCAGCACAAGGTGTCAATCAGATACTTGGAAATATATTGAAGGACCCCTGGGAAATACTCTGGCGGTAAAGGAGAAAACTAGCTGCAATTCCAAAAGCGGCTGCTACATTGTACGAACTTTTCTTTCCAACCATGGGAATAGATATTACCTGATCACAGAGATCAATAATATCTGGATCAACCCCACTCACCTCATTTCCAAAAATCAAAACTACTGGTGAGTTATTCTCGGGTAGTTCTATCTGAAATAATGGCACTGCATTCGCGATATCTTCAAGCACCCAGAGCTTGCACCCTTGAGACTTTAATATTATCGCTGTTTCAACTCCATTTTTGGAGTGCTCCCATGGAATGTTTTCTTCAGCTCCCAAAGCGGTCTTTCTGACTTTTGGATTTTCTGGTGTGGGTGAAATCCCACATAAATATATTTTGTGAATCCCGGTGCCGTCCGCAGACCGGAATATCGATCCTACGTTCCAGCTGCTACGGATATTATCTAACAATGCGTCCACAAGCCATTTTCTTTGATAGGTAACCTGGTTGGATTGCTCGTCTGTTCCTTGCACTACAGCAACAACATGCGTGTTTGATCTACATTCCGGGCAATGGTTCCATCTATGAAAGCCTTCATATCCTGGAAAGCGTAGTCTACAGTCGGGATTTTCACATTCATAAAATTTGTACTGAGTATTAGCCATAATTTATATAATAATCTCATTATAATTGTTAGCGATGAAAATTCACAATTTTTCCGTGGAGAGGGTAATAACTTGACATTTTCCACCCACAAGTGGCACCTACGCTACCAACAACAAGCTCGTTGGACTAAATCTATTCGGAATTATTTATATGATCGGATCAGGATCCAACGTGTCAAACATGTTTTAGATGTTGGTTGTGGTACCGGGGTATTACTAGACGAATTGAGTAAGCTTTGTTCTTGTCCTCCTTATGGTGTGGATATTGATCATAATTCTATTTCTTTAGCCCACTTGTCAGCCCCAAGATCAATACTTACCCTTGGGAATGCTTTAAGACTACCCTATGGTGCGCGATCATTTGATATTGCCTTTTGCCATTTCTTATTGCTTTGGGTGAAAAGTCCGCTCCAGGTTCTTGAAGAAATGGTTAGAGTCGTCCAGCCTGGTGGGTATGTACTGGCGCTCGCTGAACCCGATTATGGTGGAAGGGTTGATTTTCCAATCGACCTCGCCCAAATTGGTAGATGGCAGACCGATTCACTCAAGGATCAAGGCGCTAATCCTTTCATAGGGCGTGAACTGCGATCCTTATTTTCCTCTGTCGGTTTAATGAATATTGAAGTTGGTGTCTTGGGGGGTCAATGGGGTAAAATTCAAACAAGGGAAGATATCAATCTAGAGTGGGAAGTTATTAGTTCAGACCTATACCATAAAAACGAGTTTATACAATCAATTGAAGAATTAAAATCCAAATATCTTACTTCACATATGGACAACTTGAGTATCATATATGTGCCCACATTTTATGCGATTGGCGAAGTGAAGGGATGATTTAATCCTCTATGGGTATTCCAACTTCTATTTGATCACCCACCATACGTACGGGATAAGCTGGGATATCTACAAACGCTGGTAATGCTAATGCCCTACCCGTCCGGATATCAAATCGTGCTCCATGCCGCGGACAGATGATCTCAAATCCTTCAATATTACCTTCCCCCACATGACCATCATCATGGGAGCATACATCTTCAACTGCGTAATACTTTCCTGCGATATTTAATATCACTATAGCTGTTTCGTCAATTTCAATATACAATCTCTGCCCTTCTCTTAATTCGTTCACCGATCCAACAGGGATGTATTCCATTTTTCGTTGGTCAATTTCCGCGTAATTATACATATTCAATTTTCGACTAATTCGTCACTCGCTTCACCCAATCCATACACTCCAGCTTTGAGCACCTTAAGAGAGAGTAGAGCACATTTTAAACGAACGGGCCCGAGCTCAATTCCAAGCATATCCAATATATCCTGCTTGTTGATCTGCTTGATTTCATCCAACGACTTTCCAAGGACGCTTTCAGCTAATAAGTCGGCTGATGCTTGTGAGATCGCACATCCATGACCATCAAATGCCACTTCACTGACTCGATCGTTTTCATCAACTCGCAAATCGATTTTGATATGATCTCCACACAGTGGATTATCATCTTCAAATGATATATCATGTGGCTCAAGAGATCCACGAAAATGTGGATTTTTGTAACGATCAATAATTAATTCACGATAAAGATCATCCATGTTTACCCAAAATATTTCTTGACTTTATGTAAACCATCAATCAAAAGGTCAACTTCATTCATCGTATTATACAGGTAAAAACTAGCTCGTGTTGTCGCAGGGATATTATATTTTTCATGCAATGGCATTGCGCAATGGTGGCCTGCCCTTACGGCTATTCCTGACTGGTCTAGAACCTGGGCTACATCATGAGGGTGCACACCTTCAAAAGTAAAAGCAGCCACACCTCCCTTTGATTTAGCATCGGGTCCAAGAACATGGACCTCGGGAATTTCAGCCAATCGTCCTAACGCATAGGAAATGATCTCGTTTTCATGTAAAGCGATCCGATCCATCCCCAAGTGATCAATATAATCTATTGCGGCATGTAATCCAATCGATTCCGCAATAGCTGGCGTACCTGCCTCAAATTTATGCGGTAATTCATTTGGAATAAACGAACGTAAATACACGCGCTTAATCATTTCGCCACCCCCTAAAAATGGAGGCGTTTCATTCAATAAATCCTGTTTTCCATACAGAATTCCAAGTCCGGTTGGTCCGCACATTTTATGAGCCGAAAACGCAAGGAAATCCACATCCAAATCACGCACATCGACTGGAAAATGTGGTACCGATTGAGCTCCATCAAGAATCGTTACTGCTCCAACCTCGTGAGCCATCTGGATGATCAGCTTGGCGGGATTAATTGTCCCAAGCACATTGGACATGTGGGTAAAAGAAACTAGGCGAGGCTGTTGTTCTAACAATTTGCGGTAGATCTCCAAATCCAAAAGACCATCGATTGTGACCGGAATAAATTCTAACCGGATGCCCTTCTCTGCAACAAGCATCTGCCATGGGACCAAATTGGAATGGTGTTCCATCTCTGTTAGGATCACAATATCATCTTCTTGTAAGAATATTCTCCCCCAAGTTAGTGCGACCAAATTGATCGATTCAGTTGTGTTTCTGGTAAATATTACTTCTCTTGAAGAGTGCGCATTAATAAAATCTGCCACGCGTTGTCGCGCAGCCTCAAATGCCCCTGTTGCTTCTTCTGCTAGCGTATGGACCCCACGATGGACGTTAGAATTATATGACTGATAATAATTATCCATTGCCAGGATAACCTGTATTGGTTTTTGGGTCGTTGCTGTTGAATCCAAATAAACCAACGGAATTCCAGGATGAACTTTCCTCCCCAAAATCGGAAAATCAATCCTAATTTTATCTACATCCAGGAAAGTATTTACAGCCTGCGTAATCATAAATGGTTATTTTACCTTTTGATTGACACGTGCACTGCGTCGCGAAGGACGTATTTGGTTGGATGTTTTAGGGCACCATAATACATGATCAGGTACCATCCAACCATCCGTAAGATATACACTATCTCTAAACTGCACAGCAATTAGTTTTGGATCCACTTGGGCAACAATCCCTTCCAGCCAATCACGGATCCGTTGGTTATTTTTATCATGATCACAAAATACTTCCACCTTATCTCCTACATGATATTGCTCATCAAGGTTTGGTGCATGGGTAAAATATAATTCTGACAATGTGCCCTCCTTATTTTCTCTTATTTCATCTTATTTACGATTGCCTGCTGAAAACGTTTCCTTACCCCATCATATGGGATACGTTGCATAATGGGATCAAAGAACCCCTCAACGATCAGGTGCTCTGCCTCAGCATATGGAATACCGCGGCTTAGTAGATAAAAAACCATATCGGGATCGATTCTTCCGACCGTCGCTCCGTGGGTACAACGAACGTCATCTGCCAGGATTTCCAACCCTGGGATTGAATCAGCGCGAGCCTTGGAACTCAGGACGAGATTTCGATTTGCCTGGTAACCATCCGTTTTCTGTGCCCCTGGAGCCACGTAGATCATTCCCTGCCATACCGACCTGCTGCTATCCCTAAGGGCTCCTTTGAATAAAAGGTCACTTGTAGTATGGGGTGCAAGATGGTTTTGCTGTGTATCGTGATCTAAATGTTGCTTCCCATCTGTGAAATAAAAACCAGACATTTTACCGACAGCGCCTTCACCAATCAGGTCTATTTCGGAGAAGTTTTTTGTTAAATTACTTCCTAAAGCTCCAAAAACCCATTCCAGGTTTGCATCCTTGCCAACCTGTACCCGCTCATGGCTAAAATTCCAGACATTATCTCCCCATGATTGAAGCTCCACAAATTGTAATTTGGCATTATCACTAATATGTATCTCTACCAACCCAGAATGCATGCTCTGTTCACTTGTCCCATTGGGTGAAGCAGCTTCATGTACGTATGTTAGGGATGAATCCGGTTCCAACCAAACCATGATATGGGAAAAATAAGCTAATCCAGCTCCAGGGCCCCAAATTACCGAATGTAGTGGAATTTCTACCTTTACCCCTTTTGGGATATAAATAAATATTCCATAACTTTCCATGGCAGCAGTCAACGCGGCGAATTTACCTTCATCCGGTCTGACAATTTGACCAATAATATTCGCAAGTTTATCAGTGTATTTTGTTTCTGCTGTGAGCAAGTCGGTGAAAATAATTCCATGCCGGGTAAGGGTATCATCAAGTTTCGCCTCAGTCCGCTCGGGGCGAACGATAACTTGCCCGCCATGTGTCTTGCTTACCAGAGGTTTTAATAACCAATTTGGTGTTGATGGGAATCTCGAACCTGGTGCAGCCAATGGTAATGAGAAACTAGTTTTATCAAGATTATGTATATCTGTCCTTCGCCAGGCATCATCTTTCGTTGTTGGCATAGGTAGTGATTTATAGGCATCCCATGCTCTATGCCGATAATCCTTAAGAAATTCTGGACCACTCCAATTCTTTGATAAAGCAGGTATCATTTCGGGGGTGAAATTAAAATCACCGTTATCAATTTCTCGGCTTTGTTTAGTTCTGGTGATCACTCGATGAATGCTCATAATTAACCTACAGAACCAGCCATTTGTAATTGGATCAGTCTATTCATCTCAATCGCATATTCCATGGGTAGTTCCTTTACCAAGGGTTCAATAAAACCCGAGACAACCATGGTGGTTGATTCTTCCTCAGATAAGCCTCTACTCATTAAATAATATAGCTGTTCTTCACCAACTTTTGATACTGACGCTTCATGGCCTATAGTGACATCCTGTTCATCTATCTCTATGGATGGATAGGTGTCAGAACGTGATTGTGGGTCCAGAATTAAGGCATCGCAAACCGTATTTGAGCGACTATCTACTGCTCCTTTATATACTTTCACTAAACCTCGAAACGATGTCCTTCCACCCCCCTTACTGATGGATTTTGAAGTTATCTTACTGGAGGTATGGGGTGCAAAATGAATTGCTTTTCCTCCTGCATCCTGGTTCTGGCCAGTTCCAGCAAATGCCATCGATAAGATTTCGCCATGAGCACCAGGCTCAAGCAGATAACAGGATGGGTATTTCATGGTAAGTTTCGAACCTAAGTTAGAATCGACCCACTCCATCGTCCCGTCCTCGTGCACTAAAGCACGTTGGGTGACTAAGTTATATACGTTAGTCGACCAGTTTTGTATGGTCGTATACCTCACTCGAGCGCCTTTATTTACAATAATTTCAATTACTCCGCTGTGTAATGAGTCTGTTGTATATGTTGGTGCAGTACATCCTTCCACGTAATGTAACTGAGCACCCTCATCAGCAATGATGAGAGATCGCTCGAATTGCCCAATATTCGCCACATTTAAGCGAAAATATGCCTGGAGTGGAAGATCAACCTTAACGCCCTTTGGAACATAGACAAATGAACCACCTGACCATACTGCACTATTTAGCGCTGCAAACTTATTATCTTCAATGGGTATTACTTTACCAAAATATTGCCGAAATAAATCTGGATGTTTCCGCAGGCCTTCTTCGATGCTCAGGAATATAACTCCCTGCTTTTCCAAATGCTCTTGAATGTTGTGATAGACCATTTCACTTTCATATTGAGCCCCTACGCCCGCCAGGAATTTTTGTTCCGCTTCGGGGATACCTAGCCGCTTGAAGGTTTCTTTGATTGTGGATGGTACTTCGTCCCAGTTTTTACTTTCCTGCTGTGAAGGTTTAACATAATAGAAGATATTTTCCAAGTCAAGTCCAGAGAGGTCTCCACCCCATGTTGGGATAGGACGTTTCTGATAGTGATCCAATGCCTTCAACCGAAATTCCAGCATCCACTGAGGTTCACCTTTCATACTAGATATCTGTTCTACAACCTCTTTGGATAACCCTCTCTTAGACTTAAATACATAAGTTTCAGGGTCGCTGAAACCAAATTTATATTCCCCAATATTATCCAAGGTGTTCGAGTTCGAACTCATAACGACCTCCAAAATCACCTGCTTTATGCCGGCATCGACTCATACTTCTCACGCACCCAATCGTATCCTTGTTCCTCAAGGTGTAAAGCTAATTCCGAAGTTCCCGACTCGACAATCCGCCCATCCAACATAATGTGCACAAATTCAGGCTTGATATAGTTTAGTATACGTTGATAGTGAGTGATAACTAAAACACCCATTTCAGGACCACGTAAAGTATTCACACCCTCCGATACGATCCTCAATGCATCGATATCTAAACCAGAGTCTGTTTCATCCAGGATTGCTATTTCTGGTTTTAATACAGCCATTTGTAATATCTCAGCTCGTTTTTTCTCGCCACCTGAGAAACCGTCATTCAAATACCGGCCTGCAAAGGCATAATCCATTTTCAGTAAATCCATACGTTCTTTTAACATTATTCTAAATTCAGGTACTGAAATACCTTTATCGGCTGAGTTTTCAGCTTTTCTACGGGAATTTATCGCAGTCCGTAGGAAATTTGCCACTGATACTCCTGAAATCGCCACCGGATACTGAAACGCAAGGAATAAACCTAACCTTGACCTCTCATCGGGTTTCATTTCAAGTATATTTACACCCTTGAAAATAACCTCCCCTTTGGTGACTTGATAGCCAGGATGTCCCATTAATGTATTAGCCAGAGTTGATTTTCCGGTACCATTGGGACCCATTAACGCATGCACCTCACCTTGTTTTACAATGAGATCCACACCTTTAAGGATTTCCCGCCCTGAAATACTGACATGCAAGTCTCGAATGATCATTTCAGACATGAAATACTCCTTGAAGTAGATAAAAACGAACAATCCTTGATGAACAAATGATCAAGGATTCGTACTCTACAACATGATTATAGCATGCAGGTAGATTAATGTCAATATTTATGATAAATATAATAAATATTGACAGAAAAAAGAATCGTTGATATACTCCTCACTAACAATAACATGTCTGGCACTCGAGATTTTGTCTTACGCACGCTTCTTACCCAGCCTCGCTGCACAATAAATGAATTAGCAGAGAAGGTTGGAATCAGCCCGATTTCTGTTCGCCATCACATTGGTAGCCTTGAAGCAGAAGGTTTAATTGGTTGTGAAGATGAACGACACGGAGTTGGAAGACCACGTCAGTTATTTTTCTTAACTGAAAAGGGTATGGAGCAATTTCCGACCAGATATGTACGTTTAACGGTGCGTTTGCTTGAACACCTAAAAGAAACTATGCCAGCAGCCATGGTCAACAAGTTGTTCACACAAATGGCAGTTGATCTCGCGAAAGACTTTTCCGAAGGTACGGAAACAAAAAACCTAAGTATGGAGGAACGGCTTAACCTCGTTAAAGACCTCCTTAAAAGTGAAGGATTTAATATTGAATGGGAACAGCATGATGATGGTTATCAGATTCATGAGACTAGCTGTCCATATTATTTTATCGGACAAAACCACCCTGAAGTGTGTGCAGTAGATCAAATCCTCATATCGACGGTGCTTTCAGTACCTGCCGAAAAAGTAAAGTGTATTTTAAACGGAGACAATAACTGCACTTATTTGATCTCCGCTACACCTTCTTTACAGCAAAATTAAATATGACAGATAATATTCAAAATAAACCTATTTGGGAAATTGAAAGCACAAATCCTGAGCTTGTAGAGCCACTTATCAACGAGCTTAATAAAGTGATGGATCCAGAAATTGGATTAAATATTCTTGAGCTTGGCTTGGTGCGCAATGTGGCAATCATAAATGGGGAAGCAAAAATGTTAATGATCATGACTACACCATTTTGCCCTTATGCACCTTCGCTTCTGGAGGATAGTCGCCAAAAAGCAGAAATTGGTCTTAATCTTCCAACCTCGATCACCCTCGGATACGAGCCCTGGGATCCAACCATGATGGACGAAAATGCCAGGCTAGAATGGGGATTCTTTTAGTTCTGGTTTTCTTTTGATAATGTTATTTTCGAGTTTTAGTGCTTCCATAAATTCTCACCCACACCTTTATTAAAGGATCTTACCTGCAAAATGCAGGTCAATTATTTAATAATTTATGTCTCTAGTGAATATCTCAAAATCAGTTACCATTTCCTTTGCTTTTTGATGTAATACGGGTTGATCCGAACTGCAAAGCTTGGATAATCCTGATGGGGTTCGATCTCAAGACCTGGCACAATATCTCGAGAGCAACATGCATCGTCAAGCGAATCCCTACTAGTCTTTCCATTTCTTCCAGCGTCGGATTGTCTATGCGCATTATTAGCAGCAACTATCTAAAATAGTGCTAGATAACTTCTGCTGTAACGATTTCAAAGGATAGATCTAAATAAAGTATAGCCCTGGTTATATAGGGTAAGCTAAAGATGCCCAAGACACATCCTTCCTGGAAGTATGTGTGATCAGGATAGTGATAAACAAGGGGAAAAATAGACCAAGCTTCTGGAATTACAAAGGTTAGAGAAGATCATATCCCTTTGCGGCTGGAGCTTCCCTCAGGATAAAAGACAATTGAAGAGAAACATAACCCACGTGTACTTGTTTTTGACCAATTCCAACGCATTTTGCTACACCAATGAGGTCAACTTACATTCCCCATGTCATCCATACAGCTTCATCCGCCTAGCAGCATGATAGACGAGTTATGCCCACATCAATGCAGGTGCACATCCTGTTGGGGATTAGAACCTGCCAGTGGTGTACCAACGTCTAACTTGGTACAACCCATACTTTGCAACAGGGGTGGTCAAGAATGGGCTTGACCTCCCCGATATGGGTGTAAAATAAATACATAGGTGTTATTGTATCAATATCCACATGAGGATCGTCCAACTTAGCATATTACGCACCTTATGTGAAGTTTGCCATAAAATATTACACTCAAACATGAAATAATCATGGTTTTCAATCCAAAGTAGGGAAGCATGAAACCCACTTATTACCTGGTCATTTTCGCTATTTTACTCTCGTCTTGTTCAGCTGCACCATCGACTGATACGATCGCGACATCGGTCGTTACATCGGTTGCTGGAACGGTTGCAGCCCAGCCTACCAATACTTTAGTACCCATACCGACTGATACACCAACACTAGAACCAACAAACACACCTACCCCGATCCCGCTTGCAGACCTAAACCTAGAATCAATCCTTATATAACTAGGAGACCTCCCTGCTAGCTATGATCCCTCCCAAATTCGTGCTAGTGTGTTGGAGGAAGTTTATTAAACATGTTCAGTGAGGATGTAGCTTATAAGAGAGAAGTAGGAGGAAATGTATCGGTACCTAAATACGATTCTTCTGAACATGCTCTCAATAGGTATCGCTCGCCATCGCTCATATCACGGATTAGTAAGGTATAAAAGTACTAGTGGAAGGTAAATATATTTATAAACTGGTGTAGAAGTCGCAGTTCCCGTAGAAGTCGCAGTTCGTGTAGAAGTCGCAGTACCTGTAGAAGTCGCAGTACCTGTAGAAGTCGCAGTTCCCGTAGAAGTCGCAGTTCCCGTAGAAGTCGCAGTTCGTGTAGAAGTCGCAGTTCCCGTAGAAGTCGCAGTTCGTGTAGAAGTCGCAGTTCCTGTAGAAGTCGCAGTTCCCGTAGAAGTCGCAGTTCCCGTAGAAGTCGCAGTTCCTGTAGAAGTCGCAGTTCCCGTAGAAGTCGCAGTTCGTGTAGAAGTCGCAGTTCCTGTAGAAGTCGCAGTTCGTGTAGAAGTCGCAGTTCCTGTAGAAGCCGTAGCCCCTTGTAAGGTCCATACTTTACTTATTACTGGTGGATAAGTCCCATATACAACAAATCCTGCTGCTGATAAGGTTGCTAATGCCAAAATAGAAATTACAATAAGGATAATATTTTTATTTCGATGCATTTTCTCCCTCCTAAATCCAGACTATTATAACATGGGAATCCATGCGAATATTGTATATCAGATATCCGCAAGAATGCCATAACAGATGTAATTAATCAGCACCTCATGACGGATCATAACGGGACACTTGGACGCTATAAAAAGGGACAATTGTCCCGGGAAAGTGGCAAACCCTCGCATTTTATCGGCTAAGTTTTTACCAGGAAGCCCTAGAAGCTCCATAAAGCCAAAAAAGCTAACAGTATATTGCGATTTGTGCAATAATAATATCAAGGGTTGCCCCAATTACTACTAACCATAATCGAGCAGAAAAGCGGCGGACATGAGATCGGTCTATTTTCTAGTTATTTTAGCCATTTTACTTGGATCTTGTTCCTCTGCACTATCGGGAGATGCCATACAGACCGCGATTGTTCAGACGGAAATGGCTCGACCTACTAAAACATTTGTATTCACCCTGACTGATATACCAACACCCACACCAGAGTCTACAAGTACACCTACCCCGATCCCCCTCACAGACCTGGACCTATCATCAATCCTTATCCAACCAAGCGACCTTCTATTAGGATTCGTAGGCGGACAGGTACAGAATGTTCCTCCAGAGATGTTTGACGACATTCCCCAACCTGTGTATCAGATTTACCAGCAACTTTCACAAATCTATAAAGCAAATGGAGGTGTTGCTGTATTGGTTTACGATACCGCGACTGTTGCTAATAATGTTTACAATACAATTGAGGAAAGTTGGCCTGATCAATCGGCGACAGTACCAATTATTGGAGACAAATCCCATATCAATTTTGGTATTGAAGAGGGTGTAACATTTATGAGTCTGCTTTTTTTGCGGTGCAACGCTGTAGGTTTTATACAATTGAGGGACTTATCAGATTCAGATTACATCATATCCTGCGCACAAAGGCTGGATGAAAGACTTTTCCCGTTAGTTTGTCGGTGATCCAAAGTAGGAGTAACAGCCAGGCGGTCAAGATCCTGCACGTTCCTTATCAGGGAAGGGGTGTAAAATAAATCTGTGGGATTTAGCCCATTCTCTATTGGTTGTGTTAAATCAATATTTCAGCCCTAGAACAATCTTGATATAAAGAGGTCAAAATGTTTCGCAAAATTCATTTACCGATAGTTGTTGGCAGTGGTGTTGTTCTACTAATCCTAATCTTGGTTTTGGTTTCAGTTGCTATGGCACAGGAAGGCAACAGTCAAGGTACAGTGGTTGGGGAAGGACAATCCATTACAAAACTGCAAGTTTCACCCGTACCTGGCGGACCGGGATTTATTTCCATGAGCGCACTTGCCTTCAAACCTCATAGCCAGGATGAGCAGTACATGTATTATGGTCAGGCACTATATAATCCGGGTGCATCGGTTGCCTTGTACTTTACTCCTGTATCTCTGCCCCACGGTGCAACCATCACCAAGTTGGTTATGTACTATTTTGATAATGCAGCAGCTGACCTAGAAGTTTCTTTGGTTATTATTCCATTAGACTCAGCACTTGGAGGAGATTATATGGCTACAGTAAAATCTTCAGGTGCGGAAATGGGGGATCGATATGGTGAGTCAACTGCAATTAGCTATCCGATCATCGACCAACAACTGAATTCGTATGCGATCCAGGTTATGCTGCCTCCCACCTCCGATGTTATGCTGATTGCAGTTCGTGTGGATTTTGCATATCAAAATCAATTGCCACTCATCAATAAGTAGCAATTATTTTCTAATCAAATAGTTAGACATCATTACAATTGAATAATATGGGCTTCAATCCACTCTCGCGGAATGAATTGAGAAAATCAGTCAGAAAAGCACAATTCGGGCAATACAGTTATTCCACAGTGAGGAAACTGGATTACTACACATATTTGTCGTCCCGGTGATTGCATGATAGTAGTAGTAAAGTCCAAAAACTCCCAGTAGACAAACGAAGTGACACTTATTATGATTGTACAAAAGTTGCAGATTACAAAATACTTTAAACCAAGGGACTATCCTTAATATTTATCTGGAAGGTCCTATAAAACCACCGCATATTGGGAAATTACGGCTAGTAAGCGTCGTTTTATTTCAGTGGCGAGAGTGGGATTTGAACCCACGACCAAGGGCTTATGAGTCCCCTGCTCTTCCAACTGAGCTACCTCGCCATTTTAGGAGCGGCAGAATAGTACTACGCTCTTATTTTTTTGTCAACTAAATTTCGCGGTCGATAATATAACACGCTAAATCTTCCAGCGCTTTTCTTTCCTGGGATTCTGGCAGTTTCATCAAGACATCGAGACCTTTTTGAACAGAGTTGCGCGCTTCATTTAATGATAACTCAATTGCGCCACTCTCCCTGATCGATGTAAGCAACCGACCTAAACAATCTTCATCACAGAAGCTGCTTTGAAGGATATTTTTCATATCCACATCATCGGGATGGTTTTCTAGAAAATACAAGACGGGCAAGGTGATCAGCCCCTGACGAAGATCACTTGCCACAGGTTTTCCCATCGTAGTTTGCTCACTTGTAAAGTCCAGAATATCATCTATGATCTGGAATGCCATACCAATATCATATCCATATTCTTTTACAGCAGCCACAATATCCTCACTGGCATTACTTAATATGGCAGCTGTTGTGGTTGAGGCTTCAAACAAGGAAGCTGTTTTTGCATAAATCCTTCGATAGTAATCTTCACGATTGGCCACCCATCGGCTGCTAAACAATTGAGTAATTTCACCGTTTACAATGGTCGCTAGCGTTTCTGCGAAGATCCGCATCACGCCTACCGACCCTGTATCTGCGGCAAGTTTGGCAGCCTTTGCAAATATGAAATCACCAGTGAGGACTGTTGCAGCAGAGGACCATTGGGCATTTAAGGTTGGAATACCACGCCTGATCAATGCACCATCGATCAAATCATCATGGACCAGAGTAGCGGTATGGAGTGATTCAATGGCAGATGCAAGAGTAACCAATTTATCCTTATCAGCGTCGAGCATTTTCCCGGTCAATAAAGTTACAACGACACGAATTCGCTTCCCACCCGAGCCCAGCAAATGATGTAATGCAGCAACAACTGCTGGATGATGTCCATCAGCTTGAGCCCGCATTCGTTCTTCAACAAGCTTTACCCGGTCTTCAATTGGCGCAGTAAATGTGGCATAAATCAAAGAATTTCTCTCCATCTAAACAGCTTATCTGCTTCAGCTGTTGTAATTTTTGCAAAATTATCCAATGTTTTATCTTTCAATTCAGCAACTTTCTCTGCCACAATTCTAACATTAGCCGGCTCATTACGCATGCCTCGAAAAGGATGTGGTGTTAGATAAGGTGAATCGGTTTCAACGAGAATGCTCTCAACGGGTAGAGCAGCAACCATGGATTGAAGTGCCATAGCTTTCTTGAATGTGACAGGTCCAGTTATACCAATCTTAAAATTTAGTGAAATCATCTCATTTGCGAATGATACATCACCGGAAAAAGAATGCATAACGCCAGGATGATCAGCTAATTTTAAACCTGTGACGGCTAATTCATCATGCCATTTCTTGATGATTTTTAGAATATCATCGGACGCTTCACGATTATGAATGATCACCGGCAGTCCTAATTCTGCAGCCAATTCCAATTGTTCTTTAATGATTTGTTGTTGCATCGCAATTGGTGTTCTATCGCGATAATAATCCAATCCGATCTCTCCGATTGCAACTACCTTCTTTTCGATAGCCAATTTCCGAAGCTCTGAAATGGTTCCTTTCTCCCAGCTCAATCCCTGATTGGGATGCAATCCCACTGCCGCATAAACCTCAGGAAATTCCCAGGCATATTTTAATGCAGATTTGCTCGTCTCAATATCAATCCCAGGAATTAATATCCTAGTTATCCCATTTTCCCGTGCCCGCTGGACTACTTGGCTACGGTCATTATCAAAGACGTCAAAATTAAGATGGCAATGTGTATCAACAATTTCTGATGTAGATTCTGATGCCACTACTTCAGACCTGCGACTCTTAATCCATCATCAAGGATCGCCTTAACTTTCTCCTGATGTGTGGTTTCGCAATATACACGCATGATTGGTTCAGTACCTGAGATCCTGATCAGCATCCAACCACCGTCTTCTAAATTAAACTTGAATCCATCTGTAGTATCCAGGCTTATCACCCTGACACCACCAATGTGTGTGGAATTGCTGTTTACAATGCTCTGTTCGCGAGATTTTCGATCACCTGAAAATGGCGTATCAATCCGGTCGTAGTAATGTGCACCTACTTTTTTAAAGAGGGTCTCAAGTAATTCTGATGGTTTTTGACCTAAACGAACCATCATATCAAGGAAATATAATCCTGCTAAAATCCCATCTCTTTCCGGTACATGTCCGCGGAATGCATAGCCACCTGATTCTTCGCCTCCCAACATCGCATTGGTTTCAATCATTTTAGGTGCAACATACTTAAAACCCACACCTGTTTCATAAACAGGAACGTTATATAACTTGCCTAGCTTGGTTAACATATTGGTCGTGGATAAGGTTTTTACGATCGGTCCGCGCTCTTTCCGGACCTCCAGGAAGTAATATCCCAGAAGTCCGTATACCCTTAGTTGGTCGATGAATTGACCATTCTCATCACCAACACCAAGTCGATCTGCATCTCCATCTGTTATGATCAAAACGTCTGCATTTCGTTTTTTAGTTTCATTCAGACCAACATCAACATTCGGTGGGATTGGTTCTGGACGCGTCATCTCTGGGAAGATTGGGTTCCGTTGATTATGAATTTCCTCAATCCTAGTTTTTCCACCACCAAGAAGGAAAGGGAACCATCCAATACCATTTCCCCACATTGGTTCAATCAGAATCGACAATCCAGCGTCTATGATTGGTTGCACATCAATCAAGCTATGGATTTGCTCTATATATGCCGGTTTAGGATCGAATAAACTAATTCTTCCTTTATTAATTCCATCCTCAAAAGATAATCGAGTAATTTTTCCCTCAGAATTGGGTATATATGACTCGATTTCGGTCAGTCCATCAGGGTCAATTGCACCACCGTGCTTATCGCGTACTTTAAATCCATTATCGGTTGATGGGTTATGCGAGGCAGTGATATTGACTGCGCCTATGGCTTTCTTATTAATTACGGAGTAGGAAATCACTGGGGTTGGGGTTGCCTTATCCGTTAAATAGACCTTGAAACCGTTCCCTGCCAACACTTCAGCCACGGATATGGCAAAATTCTCAGAATGAAAACGCTGGTCATAACCAACAATTACCCATTCTCCTTTTAAACCCTTTTGTAATAGATATTGGGCAAATCCTTGCGTGCACCTTCGAATATTGGCAAAAGTATAATCTTCGGCTATCCTACCCCGCCAGCCATCGGTTCCGAAATGGATATTCTCCAACATTGTGCCTCCAAAAGATGTTTAATAGATCGAAACGTATTATATCAAGGGATATTGGAGATAGGAATAGGAATAGTGGAGATGATATAATTTAATATTGTAAGTTTTAAAACCCAGGAGGTATTTCATGAATACAAAAATATTTCAGGAAACATTAAGTCTACTCCAAGGTAGCCTGGTCATTACTAATAACCAAACACAGGTAACCGATCGCAAGCTTTTGCAGGAAAATATTCATAAGTTAGCTGAATTATCAGCATTAGGAGAAGGTTCTGAGAAGGGCACAGCCCAATACATCATTAGACGGGCAGCGTTAGCGTTTGGATCAGTCCCTTCATCGATTAATGATCTTTATCTAGCACGTGGTCGAGGTGAAATTCCGTACAATTTCACTGTTCCGGCGATGAATATGCGAATGCTCACATTTGATTCAGCCCGGGCGGTTTTCAGAGTGGCAAAAGAAATGAATGCAGGTTCCTTTATCTTTGAGATTGCCCGTTCTGAGATGGGATATACTGATCAAAGACCTGCAGAATATGCTTCAAGCGTGTTAGCAGCCGCAATTGCTGAAGGATATACCGGACCAGTATTTATCCAGGGGGATCATTTCCAAGTCTCTGCGAAACGTTATTCCTCATCACCGGGTGGAGAGATACAGGCAATTAAAGATCTTATCAGGGAAGCAATTGCTGCAGGCTTTTATAACATTGACATTGATACTTCTACATTGGTGGATATTTCAAAAACTACAATTCCTGACCAACAAAAGCTGAACTACACCTTATCTGCGATGTTTTCTGCTTACATCCGATCGCATCAACCCGAAGGGATTCAGATTTCCATCGGTGGAGAGATTGGCGAAGTTGGTGGTCATAACTCGAATGAAGAAGAATTGCGAGCATACATGGATGGATATCGTACAGAGCTATCCAAACAAGAATCAAAATCACTTGGATTGAGTAAAATCAGTATTCAGACTGGAACATCTCATGGAGGTGTAGTATTACCTGATGGTACTATAGCCAAGGTAAATTTGGATTTTGGCATCTTACTCAAACTCAGCCGTGTTGCTCGGTCTGCTTATGATATAGGTGGTACTGTTCAACATGGAGCATCTACTCTGCCTGAAAGTGCATTCGGTAAGTTTGTTGAATCTGAAGCAGTTGAAGTCCACCTGGCGACAAATTTTCAGAACATGATATTTGATCGTCTGCCAGATGGTTTACGCTCGGATATCTATGCACATCTTGATAAGAACAGTGCTTCTGAGCGCAAACCAGACATGACCGATGAACAGTTTTATTACAAAACACGAAAAAATGCTATTGGTCCTTTCAAAAAGCAAACATGGGAATTATCTTCTGATATAAAAGGAGAGATTTCCCTTGCATTGGAAGAACAATTCAGAAAACTATTCGTATTCCTTGGTATGGAGGGTACAAGGAAATATATCAATGAGAAAATCATTCAGGTCAATATTGAGCCGGATTTAAAATTCTATTTGGGCGAAATAACTGCTGAGGAAGAAGTGTCAGACCTGGCAGATTAATTATGCCTGTATCAGAGCAGGGAGTAAATCTTGACCGTTATTTGTTTGTACCCCGTACATTAATTTTCATTACTTGTAAGGATAGAGTTTTACTGCTCAAAGGTGCTGATAACAAGCGTCTTTGGGCAGGTCTCTATAACGGTGTAGGGGGTCATATTGAACAAGGTGAGGATGTATTAAGGGCTGCAAAGCGTGAGCTATTCGAGGAGACCGGATTAATCACACCGGATCTTTGGTTATGTGGGGTTGTAACAGTAGATACGCAGACCAATCCTGGGGTGGCAATTTTTATCTTCAAAGGTGAGTGTGTTGAATGTGAACCAGTATTATCAACAGAAGGAACGCTTGAATGGGTAGAAAGCTCAAAGATCAAATCCATCCCACTTGTCGCGGATCTACCAGTATTGATCCCAAAAATTCTAAACATGAAACCTGGCGATCCACTCCTCTCCGCCCACTCTCATTATAATCATCTTGGAGATATCATAATCACATTCGGTTGACTAAAATGAAAAATAAACAAAGAGCAGCGGACTCATGTATCCATCCACTGTTCTTTTTTATTATGGCAAATATCTCATTTTCGTGTTATTGATCTAACAACAAGGGATATCCCGGCCAAAATAAACATAGAAGGCCAAATGTAATTGATATATTCCTCTGCAGCAAGCAAGATTACCAATCCCATCAAACATAAAATTCCTGCGGGTATCCATGCCCAGCGCATCTGACCAGTAGAATTCGGCAATATCGCGACCAGTGTGAAGGTAATCCCTAATCCAAGAAAGAATATGCCCCCGCTAGCAAGACCTGAAGAACTTGTATCCAGGCCGGCTACGATTGCGATCGTAGTTATAACACCTGCCGGAATGATCGCCCACCAGTTAGATCGATCTGCCAGGTATACAAGGAAAAAGCTAAGCGCTATCCCACCAAGAATGATTTTTGCACTAAGGTTCGTCTCACTGAAGCCAGGAACAAACGTGTTTAATCCAATCAATGCTGAAATGGCTATGAATATGGTCCCCGGTATCAATGCCCACCAATGATCACGATTAGTGACATACAATGTTACAAATAGAATTCCTGTAACCGCTGAAACAACAGTCCAAAAGAGTTCTCCCCCTTTGAATATACCAAATGTGTCCAGAAGTAATAACAAACCTCCTATAACCAGCACCAACCCCCAAAATAAACGCGAAGATAGCACTTTCAACATGTCTCCTCCAGGTTATTTTTTACGAAATATTGTTTGGATAATAATCCAGATTCCCCCAAGGATGATCAATATTGGCCAATACTTTGCATAAAGACCCTGGCCAGAAAATAGCATCAGAAATATGCCAAATAAAATCCCACTGATAAAGATCAACTTTAATCCTTCACGGTAACCCGTTTTCGCTTGACCACCTAGTAAGGTGGATAAAATGATACCTATACCAACGAAACCCGGTATAAGAGCCCAAAGGTATGACCAGGCAGCCCAATTTCCGGTTGAATTACACCAGTAGAGCAGTCCCCCGATACCACCAACGATACAAGCAGGAACACTCATCGCAGGGTTCCGAATTAACAACCCAAGAATAAATAAGAATACACCCACACCAATGACAATTAATGGCCATTGATATTCAATATTCATTATTTCATTCAATCCAGGGACTATCTCGAACTGGGCTGCCAAAAACCACCCACCAATTAATATTAATATTATGCCAAATATAAGATCTGACCTTCTCTCTTTAGACATGTCTCCTCCTTAGTTTAGAATTCTAATGAATTATAAAGTATACAACGAATCATTATAGGTGTGGAATTAAATGTGTAGTATTTATACGACTACTATGCGCTCAAGTCCGTATCGGTATATTATTTGATCAACATTCGTTTTAAATATAGATTACTTGTATACACAAGTAGTATCCATAGATATTCTTCGAAATTTCTATGGATTATAATTACACGTAGAACGAATTTCAGGACTATTATCCCACACTAGCGATCCGTTTTTCATTCAGATGAGTGTAAATTTGCCACCTAATGTCAACCGAGCGATTCAAGATTTCAGGTCGGCTCGTCAAAAAGCTACATTAAGTGAGATAATCGCCCGTTTTAAAGGCGAATCGAATGAGTTATTATCCTTCGAAGAGGTTCGGCATAAACTTAATGCCCAGGTGGGTCCAAATATAGTATTAAAAGAGATACCAATCAAATCTATCATTGGCAGTGTAAACCGCTATCAAGACTTCATGCGCGACTTCTTACCCCGTCACAATATTGATGTTGAACGTTGGTCTAATATTGAATTAGCCAGTCAAGGATTGGTAGGCTTACCACCCATTGAAGTATATCAAATCGACGAGGTTTATTTTGTCATTGATGGTAACCATCGTGTTTCAGTAGCCAAACAACTCGGAGATACAGAAATTGAAGCATATGTCACAGAGTTACAATCCCGGGTATCTCTGACTGCAGACGTTCGCCCTGAAGACTTGATCCTGAAATCCGAGTATGCGAAATTCCTGGAAAACACAAATTTGGATAAATTACGACCTGACGCAGATCTTACTTTCACTGAACCTGGTCAGTTTGATGTAATCAAAGAGCATATCGCAGTTCACCGATATTTTATGGGGCTTGAACAAAAACGTGAAATTTCCTCAGATGAAGCTGTAGCAAATTGGTACGACAAAGTGTATTTTCCTGTAGTTAATATTATTAGGGAAAAAGGATTACTGATTGATTTCCCCAATAGAACCGAAACTGATCTTTATCTTTGGATTGTTGACCATAGAGCGGCATTGGAGGAAGATCTTAAAAGCCAGGTCCCTGTTGCCAGCGCAATGGATGATTTGACAGACCGATATAGTCAACGAACAGGCAGGGTGATAACACGCATAGGCATAAAGATTGTTAATGCGATTGTACCTGAAGTCCTGAATTCTGGTCCTCCCACTGGAGAATGGCGCCAAACTATTCTGTCAACACGCCGAGATGTACATTTGTTTTGTGATATTCTCGTCCCAATCAATGGCCATCAGGATGGATGGTTTGGACTTGAACAAGCGATTGTCATTGCCCGTCGCGAAGAAACAAATATTCATGGTTTATACGTATTGGCTAATGGCGATGAAAAAGATTCACCTGTTTTGCAGGATATCCAAAATGAGTTTCACAATCGTTGCGAAGCTGCAGGCATAAAATGTGATCTGCAATTAAAAACCGGAGATATTATCGTAAATATATGCGAGCTTGCCCGATGGAATGATCTGGTTGTTCTTAATATAACTTATCCCCCCGAACAGTCAGCTTTAGCCAGGCTTCTCTCCGGAATCCGTAATCTAATCCAAAGGTGTCCACGACCGATTCTCTTTACACCACAGACCAGTAAACCTCTTAACCATGCTTTATTGGTTTTTGATGGCAGTATGAAAGGTCAAGAAGCCTTATACATAGCCGCATACATGGGTGGACAGTGGAAATTAACTTTACATGTCATTTCGATTGGTGATGAAACGGCCATCTCAGAAATACAAGCCATAGCTAGAGGCTATTTAGGAGGATTGAATATCCAGGCAGAATACTTTACGATAAATAAGAATAAAAATCGTGAAAGAATTCTCGATTACGTGGATCAACTTAATATTGATTTGCTTGTAACCGGGGGATATAGCCATAGTCCTGTTGTAGAAGTTTTCCTTGGCAGTTATGTAGATGAAATTTTACGCCAAATAAAGATACCGATCATCATTAGTCGATGATCTAATTTCCTAAATCTATATCACAATTCTATCTTCTGAAATCCAAATACATTAATAACTTTTGTTTTCCCAAATTGAGTCTCAACAGGAGTATCGGGGCGGTAGATATGCGTGTGGCCATGAAGATGATATTCAGGATGGAATCGAGTGAGCAACCAGCGGAACGCTTTTATGCCTTGATGGGCTAAATCACTTTGATCTTGTATTCCCCACGGAGGAGCGTGGGTGATAAATACATTAAGATAATGACCCGTATTGATCCGAGTCATTAATAAAGACGGCACCAGTCGGAAGACATTCAACCACATTTCAACCTGCGAGTATTGAAATGGCCCATCATTATATCGAATACTTCCCTCTACTCCAGCAAATAAATAACCATTAAACCGTTTTACTCGGCAATGTAAATCTACTGCCCCGTGATAATAATTATGTTGTTTTTCTTCTGCGATAACCTGCGAATGGTTTCCATTCACGAAAAATACCGGGATATCCAATGAACTCACAACAAATTCAAGATAATTTTGTGGCAGATCACCACATCCAATTGCTAAATTAATATCGGGAAGCAAATGTCGAATTTTTGGATTATAAATCCAATCTACAACAATATCACTGACTGCTAATATTTTCAATTATGTTACCAAAAATATAAAATAGCTCTTCGGAATTGATTTTTATGATTTTAATAAATCCGTTAAGGCTTCATACAATGTCGGAAATTTAAATATATACCCTTCATCTAGTAACTTTCTTGGCATAACCCTTTGCCCTTCTAAAACCATGTTTGCTACTTCCCCAAATGCAAGGCGCATAACGAAGCCGGGGATCGGTAAATAATGCGGCCTTTTCATTACCGCGCTGATCGTTCTTCCGAATTCATCATTGGTAACCGGATTGGGAGAAGATAGATTAAACACTCCACTCGCTTGATCCTGTTCGATTAATAACCGAATTGCATTTACTTCATCAGTGATATGGATCCATGAATATACTTGCCGTCCATCCCCAATACGTCCGCCAATAAATATTTTATACGGTAATAATATGGGGCGCAATGCCCCACCCTTGGTGCTTAAAACCACGCCGTTCCGTACAACAACACGTCGCACACCTAGCGTTTCGACCTGAGCGCTTGAAGCTTCCCATAGCTTACTTAGATTAGCTAAAAAATCATTTCCAACCTCAGATGCTTCTGTAAATAACTTTTCACGCTGGGTTCCATAAATCCCAATACCAGAGGCTTGTATAAATACAGCAGGTTTTTTATTCGACATTTCTATAGCTTTGGAGAGCACTATACCTGCGTTCACCCGGCTGGTAAGCAGACGTTCCTTTCTTTCTTTATTCCATCTTGAAGGGAGCAATCCTTTTCCCGAGAGGTTTTCACCAACCAGGTTTATCACCACATCGCAATTACTCATCTCCTTCCCCCAATCTTGGACGGTTTTTCCATCCCATTGGAGAATCTTAACCGTACCAGGTTTGCCGATAACCTTCCCAGGATTTCTACTCAGGATGATTACTTCGTTTCCATCGAGGACGAGTGCTGTGGTTAAGGCACGCCCTATTAATCCGCTTCCACCCGCGATGATTATACGCATATGGCTACCTCCATAACTACTAAAATATCCGAAAACAAGAACTTTCGTTAGTATAACTCAAATACCTTAACAGGATTATTATTATCGTCATTATCTCAGGTATAGCATATGATGTCTGATGATAAAATTAAGCAACTTAAATTCACATCGATACAAAGGTATAAAATGCAGAAGGAACTCTTTTTACTTGATCCTGAGGTTGTTTTCCTAAACCATGGCTCATTTGGAGCTTGCCCCCGCCCTGTATTCGAGGTCTACCAGGAATGGCAACGAAGGTTGGAGCTACAGCCTGTTCAATTCCTGGGGGTTGACCTGGATAATTATCTTTATCAGGCCCGGCTAGAATTGGGTGGTTATATAAATTGTCAAGCAAAGGATATTGTTTATATTCCAAACGCCACGCACGGGGTGAATATTGTTGCACGATCGATACAACTCAACCCAGGAGATGAAATCCTCACCACAAACCAGGAATATGGAGCCTGTAATTTCGCGTGGGAACATGTTTGCAACAAGACCGGAGTTATTTATAATCGACAACCCATAACGATGCCATTTGAGTCTACAGAGCAGATTATGGATCAGCTCTGGCAGGGTGTGACACCGAAAACTAAAATCATCTATATCAGCCACATCACCTCACCCACCTCCTTAACAATGCCGGTGCAGATGATCTGCCAGCGCGCACACCAGGCTGGTATTCTGACCTTGATCGATGGCGCACACGCCCCAGGACAGATAGCGTTGGATTTAGCTTCCATCCAGGCAGACTTTTATGTGGGTAATTGCCACAAATGGATGTTAAGTCCAAAAGGGGCTGGATTTCTATATGCTCGACCTGAGGTTCAGAACCTTATTGAACCACTGGTTGTAAGCTGGGGTTATCAATCCAAATACGCCCCTCCACGCGAGTCAACATTTATTGATTATCTCCAATGGACCGGAACGAAAGACCCTTCAGCCATTTTATCTGTCCCAGCCGCGATCGCTTTCATGGAAGAGAATCACTGGAATGAAGTCCGCGCATCATGTCATCATATTCTGCATTATGCGATGGATACAATTGGAGAATTAACTGGTTTACAACATATATATCCATTAGATTCAGATTTCTACCATCAGATGGGTACGATACCTATCCCACGTGTGAAGGATTTATCAGAATTAAAAAGCAGGCTATTGACCGAATATAAGATTGAAATCCCTTACATTGAATGGGACAATCATCAGTACTTGCGCCTATCCGTCCAAGGTTATAATACCCTGGACGAAATTAACCAGCTGGTACATGCATTAAGCGAACTTCTTCCAATCATAGTGGAAGAATAGCATTCGGAATAGTTATTCAATCAGCAAATACTTAGAAGATCAACTTATGCCAATCCTTGATAAATGGGACCTTCAATTAACGACAGATCATGTGCTCCGCGCTCAGGGTGCGGACCCAGAGGTCATCCGGTCACGTCGTCCAAATTTGGTAATATCGACTGAAGAGGCTCTTGTCAAGGCCGAGCCTTTACTCCAACCACTTGTTTTGTATGAAAAATACCATGTTAAGGCATTCACACATGAGCGCTTGGACCTGGTTCCCCACAACGATGATCAGGGAAAATATACTTTATCCAGCCAGCTAATTGCACAAAAACTCTCTAGTGCACAGGAAATCATTGTGGTGTTGTGTACAATTGGTAGTGACCTGGATAATAGCGTATCCAGCCTATTCAAGGTAGATCCAATAATTGCGTTGGCAATGGATGGAGTTGGCTCTGCTGCCGTAGAAATGTTGGCCATCCAAGCCTGTAATTATTTCGAAAAGCAGATTTTTAATGAAGGTCAGAAAGCAACTATCCCATTAAACCCTGGAATGGTTGGTTGGCCTTTGGAAATTGGGCAGCCACAAATATTTTCTCTGCTTGACAGCGAATCGATCAATGTCTCCCTAACCGAATCCTGTATGATGGTCCCCAATAAATCATTGTCTTTGGTTATTGGTATAGGCGAGGACGTTTCTTCAACAGGGTCATCTTGTGAATATTGCAACTTAAACGGTATTTGTAGATATCAAAATCATTATGCAGAATAAATTAGAATACACGATTAATTTTCAGCCAATCGGTAGACGAATTACTGTTAAAAAAGGACAATCCCTATTAAATACCGCACAAGATGGGGGTATTGCTTTGGCGTCCATTTGTGGTGGTGTAGGAATCTGCGATAGTTGTAAAATCCGACTTATAAATGGTATCCTCACTGCACCAAGCCTGGAAGAAAAAGCACTTTATTCAGATAATGAACTTGAATCTGGTTTTCGATTGGCCTGTCAATCCTTTCCTCTGAGTGACCTCACTATCGATATTCCTCCAGAATCTCTCACTACGTCTCAAAGGTTGCAAGTTGAGGGATCAACAGAAACTGTGGAACTTGATCCACCTGTTGTTCCTATTGCGCTGGTAATTCCTGAACCAACAATAACTGACCTCAGAGCAGATACAACTCGTGTTATGGGTAGCCTGGTCGATAAGGGGATAAAGCAACCAATAGAAATTAACTTTCCTTTGCTAGATTCGTTTTCCCCCCTATTACGTAGCAACAAGTGGCATGTAGCCATGGCTATGCGGAAAAGTTCAGTGATCGCCGTTTTACCTGTTGGCTCCCAATTATTGGGGCTTGCAGTCGATGTGGGGACAACCAAACTTGCGGCGTACCTTTGTGACCTGGGTACTGGAGCAATTCTAGCAAAAACCGGAGCAATGAATCCTCAAACCGCATTCGGCGAAGATGTCATCAGCCGGATAAGTTATGCTGATAATGTATCCAATGGTAATAAAATTCTCCAGACTAGGTTAATCGATACTTTGAACCAGGTCATCGAAGAATTATGTTCGAACGCCAGAATAAATAATCCATCTATTTCATCAGATCACATTGTTGAAGCAGTCGTTGTTGGTAATACAGCTATGCACCATTTATTCGCCGGCTTACCCGTCCACCAGCTTGGGATTGCCCCGTATGTCCCTTCAGTGAGTGAGCCAATGGATCTTGTTGCATCTTACATTGGGCTTAGTATTGCCCATGGAGCTAAAATACATCTCCCTTCCAACATTGCTGGTTATGTTGGGGCGGACCACGTCGCCATGTTGTTGTCTACGGGGTTATCATCCACCACCAAAACCACCATTGCGCTTGACATTGGAACAAACACCGAAATCACATTATCACATAACAACCAGATGTTATCCTGCTCGTGTGCTTCCGGTCCAGCCTTTGAAGGTGCCCATATCCAGGCAGGTATGCGTGCTGCACCAGGGGCAATTGAACGGGTTCAAATCATCCAAGGTGAATTACGAACCCAGACTATCGATAATATTGACCCAATTGGGATATGCGGATCTGGTATTTTGGATGCGATTGCCTGTATGCGCCAGATTGGCGTCATCGACCACCGTGGTTCGTTTACTTCTGACCATCCCTCTGTAAGACAAAATGATAAAAAACGCGAATTTATTCTAGTAGAAAACCAAATGAGTGGAAATGGCCATGACATTGTAATCACTCGGCAGGATGTAAATGAAATCCAGCTTGCCAAAGGGGCAATTCGGGCGGGGGTCGAAGTATTATTGGAGTATGCAGGGATATCTGCTGAGATGGTTGAAGAATTCATCATTGCTGGAGCATTTGGTACCTATATAAACGTTCCAAGTGCAATTCAAATTGGAATGTTCCCAGAACTACCATTAAACCGGTTCCACCAAATTGGTAATGCTGCTGGGGCAGGTGCGAGGCAGATGCTTTTATCTTTGGAACATAGGCGCTTGGCTGAAGAAATCGCCAAGCGTGTAAAATATGTCGAATTATCTGCGTATACAAACTTCACCAATATTTTTTCTAAATCATTATTTTTATAACTAAAACGCCCGTGGATTATATTCCACAGGCGTTTTAGTTTTATAGCAATATATTCCTATTTATCATCGCAAAGTTAATGGGAAAAATATATTTTTGATCGAGGGCAGGACATTGAAGGCATAATCCACTATAACTGGTACACCCGCACAATTATCTACCGTCAAAGTCACTGTAAAGGTCCCAGAATCGAAAAAGGTATGATCGACAATCTGACCAGATCCAAATTCTCCATCAGCAAAAGTCCCACGCATATGTGATTGGTTGGGTCCAAGATGCAACAGCGGTAAATGTGACGGTATCTCCCTGAATCGGTGAAGCGGGTCTCATGCTAAATTCTACACCTGTACTATTTTACTTCGAGAATTCTTTCAGTAGAGCCAGTGTTTCACGCTTTCCACCCAATCCTCCTTCACCACCAGGTCCCACACAGGAAGGACAACCATCTTCACACCCACAGGCTTCAACCAACTCACGTCCCCTCTTCATCAACTCCGAATGGATATCATATAACCTCTCGCTTAAACCAATCCCACCTGGAATCAGATCATATAGAATTATTGCAGGTTTTCCTTCTGCCAGTGCCGATTGCGGGTCAGAATGGAGCCCCAAATCTCCAATATCGCACATCAAGAAAAGCGGTGCTAAATTCCCCAATGTGAATGCGAGTCCCGCCAGACCACTCCGCACGCGCACTGCGGTTTCAACCTTGCGATGGCATGAATTACACAAGGTTATCAAATTCTCTAGTCGGTTGGCTTGCTCGGATGATTCAAACATTCGAAACGGTATTTTATGGTGAACATGATGTGCTTTAATACCTTCTGCCTCACCACATAACTGGCAACGAAAGACATCCCTGGCGCGTGTTAGATCACGTTGTTTGGGCCAGTTTAACCCGTAATCATTCGGTGCATTTGACCACAACCGTTCCTCTCGTAACTTGCCAACTGTCTCATCAGAAAGTGCCAGCCAATACCCGGTGGTCAGCAGCTCAGAAGGAGGTAGGGATAAGTTTTCTATACCTAAAGTCTCATTCGTATGCCAGCGGATCTTACGAAAACCGATCACCTGCGAGGTAACTTGTATCTCCCCATATGCTTTTTCACCTCCCACAACAACCTCTTTAGCAATTTTATCAACCCTTTGGACCACGATTTCACGACGCGGGTCTGTATAGTAATCTACGTTCGTAGGTTCAAGGATTGCAAAATGTTGCTCAAAGTTGAGATCTTTAACCAGAAATGTCGTACCTTCATGTATGTAAATTGCACCTGGATGTGCCATCCAGAAAGAGCTTGCGGAATCCACTTCGCCAATTGTCTGCATCGTGAAGCCCTTTATCTTTTCTACGGTATGAACTTGCAACAAAACCCTTTCTGTTGATGCACTTCGTAAGGATACGTTTTGTGCTGGATATTTATCAGCCATCCAGAAATATTTATCTCCAGAACCGTGG
>Ga0315273_10000633_pt1 | contig 37826 bp, 28 predicted proteins | sample YL17G02_0_MG_FD_205753 | JGI IMG/M metagenome (GOLD analysis project Ga0315273, IMG submission 205753) | Sediment microbial communities from Yellowstone Lake, YNP, Wyoming, USA - YL17G02_0 | ecosystem: Environmental > Aquatic > Freshwater > Lake > Sediment | place: USA: Wyoming | collected...
GCCCGCAGCGGCTTAGATTGGGCGATTCCGCCGGCTTTGTGGGTGTTACGGCTGCCAAGAGGTTCCTCAGGACATACCTCTCCTCATGCCCGACCTATCTGGCTTCGCGCATCCTCAGGACTCAGGCGGCCCGAGCCACGGGCGCCAGCAGGGACCGCATCTGCTCGCGCCGGCCCACCTGAATGCGGGCGAGGGCCATCGAGAGAAGGACAATCAGTGCGATGCCCACCCGGGCCTCCATTTTCTTGAGGCCGCGAATCGTGTGCTGCTCAAAACCGAGCACGCGGTCGACCCGGCTGTTGACTCGTTCGACTGCCGTGCGCCGGTCGTACGCTCGTTCCCAGGCTCCGGGTCGGCGGCTGGCCGCCCGACACCAGGCGGCCCGCACGGCTCGCTGGGCGCTCGGTGCGCCGGACCGCAGGAGGCACCAGGCGACCGGTCGCCGCAGCGCGCCGGTCCGACCGACGTGGCCACGCCCGGCTCACACCGCGCGGCGGCGACGACCCGCGCGCGCCGCCGGGCATGCGACCCGAAGGCGCCGTAGTACAAGACGAGGTTGATGCGCGGCCGTGGCGTGAGCGCGGCCAGCGGAAGGGGCGCGGAAACCCGCGATCATCCGGGTGACGGGGACCTTCACGCGACGATCACGTGGCAGCGACTGCGCGCCGTGCGGTGAGGAGGATCGCAGATTCTGCGCGCAGGGGACGTCGCGCCATGCCTCACGCGCTTCGCGTGGCTCGCCTGGCTACGACGAGGAACTGGCTGGACTTCGCGCGTCGGCTACCAGGTAGCTCGCAATCGACACCTGCGCCGCGGTCTGTTCGGCGACATGCAGGAATGCCTGCGCGGCTGCGCAGTCCGGCTCGCTCAGCACCACCGGCCGACCGGTGTCACTGCCCCGGCGAATCGGCTCGTAGATCGGGATCCGGCCGAGGAACGGGATCGCCATCTGCCCCGCCGTCTCCTCGCCGCCGCCGCGACCGAAGATGTCGCTCTCGTGCCGGCAACTCGGGCACACGAAGTAGCTCATGTTCTCGACGAGGCCGAGCACCGGGATGTCGAGCTTCTGGTACATCCACACCGCGCGCCGCGTGTCGGCCAGCGACACCTCCTGGGGCGTGGTGACGACGATGGCGCCGGCCACCGGCACCGTCTGGCTCAGGCTCAGTGCCACGTCGCCGGTGCCCGGCGGCATATCGATCACCAGGTAGTCCAGCTCGCCCCACCGCACGTCCTGGAAGAACTGCTTGATGACGCTGTGCAGCATCGGGCCGCGCCAGATGACCGCCGAGTCGTCGGTGGCCAGCAGTCCCATCGAAACCGCCTTGATGCCGTAGCGCTCGGGCGGGACGATCTTCTGCTCCTCGTCGGCCACCAGTTGCGCGCCGGTGATGCCGAGCATGATCGGCACGTTCGGGCCGTACACGTCGCCGTCGATCAGCCCGACGCGGCTGCCCGACCTCGCCAGCGCGATGGCCAGGTTCACCGCCACCGTCGTCTTGCCAACGCCGCCCTTGCCCGCGCCCACCGCGATGATGTTCCTCACGCCGGGAATGGGCGCGCGCGCGTCGGTCGGCTTTGCGCTCCGCACGCGGGCGGTCATCCTCACCTGGACGTCCGACACGCCGGCGACGCGCGACACGGCGGCGTGCGCCTGGTCCCGCAGCCGGTCCTTGACCGGGCAGGCGGGCGTCGTCAGTTCGATGGTGAACGCCACGGAGCCGCCGTCGAGGCGCAGGTCCTTCACGAAGCCGAGCGCGACGATGTCGCGGTGCAGATCGGGATCCTGGACGGTGCGCAGAGCGTCGAGCACGTGCGATTCGGTTGGGAATGCCATCGGGACGGGTGTCCTCGTTAGACGTGCGCCAGTGGGTGGGTCGCCAGCAGGTGCTCGAGCCAGAGGCTGGCGAGCTTCTCCTGCACCGTATTCTGCCGCAACCGCGCGTTCAGGTTGAAGAAGTCCACGCGGTCCATGTACTGGTCCTGGTTGAAGCAGGAGAAGATAAGCGACACCTTGCCGGTCGCCGGGTCCACGTGGCGCTGCAGGCACTGCGCGCACACTTCCTTCATCATGCACTGCATCGGCGAGTTGATGCTGGCAATCGCCACGTGCTCCCTCTTCAGGTGCGGCGCCAGGGCGGCGTAGCGCGCGTCCTTGACCGCCGCCATCATCCGGTCCGACCCGATGGCGATGATCCGGTCCACGGTCTTCAGCGGCACCACCTGCGCGCCCAGTTCGCCGCGGGCGTAAGCGAGCATCGACTGGACGATGTTCCCGCGGACGTGCGCGTCCTGCGGCCGCTGCGGCTCGATGGCCGCCCCGGTGTCGGTGCTCCAGATGACCTGGTCGGTCGCCGATTCGATCTCCTCGCGCTTGAAGAGATCCTCGCCGCGCCGGTAGCCGGCGAAGTAGATGACGCGGTTGCCGACGTCGCGCAGCGCCCGCGCGATCGAGAACAGCACCGCGTTCCCCAGGCCACCCCCGGCCAGCAGCACGCACTGGCCCTGCGGGATCTCGGTCGGCGCCCCGGTCGGCCCCATCAGCACCACTTCCTCGCCGGGCTGCAAGTACGCGCACAGCCGGCTCGACACGCCCAGCTCGAGTGTGATGAGCGACAGCAGGCCGCGCTCGCGGTCCACCGCGGCGCCGGTCAGCGCGATGCCCTCCATCAGCAACCGCGTGCGTCCGCCCTCCGACTGGAGCGTCCGCGCCCCCACCTCGTAGTTCTGCAGCCGGTAGAACTGACCGGGATGGAAGTGCCGCGCCGCGGCGGGCGCGTGCACCGTCACCTCGACGATGGTCGGCGTCAGCCGCTGCACGCCGACGACGTGCGCGAGCAACTCCGCGTCGAGTGTCCCGACCAGATGCTCCCAGGCCGCGTCGCGCTCGGGCTGCTTCGCCGGGTCCAGCGCGGCCAGTTCGCGCTCGAACAAACGGACCACCTCCGGGAACCCCTTCTTCGCCGACGCCATCGCCCTGACGACGTTGCCCGCAAACCGCGGGTGGTTGTCGCCGTAGTAGGTGACGAACCGCCCGTCGTGCGCGTACGACGTGAAGAAGCCGTCTGATGACGGCTCGAGGCGGAAGGAGTCGCCGTCGGCGACCGCCGCGTGCGGCTGGAAGAACCGCTGCCGCGCGTCCAGCTGGAACGTGCCCGGGTACTCCTTCTCGTAGGTCACGTTGGGGGATGTTCCGGCCGCGACCAGGAGCGACCGCGCGGCCAGCTTGATGGTCTCGTCCCGCTCGATCCACTTGCCTGCCACCAGATCCTGCTTGCGGAAGACGACCGCCTTCACGTGCCCGAACTCGTCGGGGACCGCCTCTTCCGGATTCAGCCGCTCGATGAACGCAACGCCCTCCTCGAGCGACTTGATCACTTCCTCGTGGTTGAGGCGGTAGGCAGGCGAATCAAGGAGGCGCTTCCGGTAGACGATCGAGACACCGCCCCACCCGCGGACGAGCGCGACGAAATCGGGGCGCTCCCCCGCAGATGCCGCCCGTGCCCGCTCCGCCCGCACCGCGCGGCCGTGCGCCAGGAACTCCTCCAGCTGCAGCCGCTCCTCGGCGTCGTAGACGGCCAGGATGCGCGCCTCGCCAATCTCCGCCGACAGCGCCTCGTAGTGGTCGAGCATCTTCTCGACCTGCACGGGGTAGTACGCCATCAACTCGGTGGCGGTGTCGGTGGCCGTCAGGCCGCCGCCGATGACGACGGCCGGCAGGCGCACCTGCAGGTTGGCGAGCGCGGCGCGTTTGAACGCGCCGGTCAACTGCAGCGCCATCAGGAAGTCGCTGGCCTTGCGGACGCCGCGGATCAGGTTGTTGCGCATGTCGATGATCGTCGGCCGGCCGGCGCCCGCCGCGATCGCCACGTGATCGAACCCGGCCGCCCACGCATCGTCCAGGGGCACCGTGCCGCCGAAGCGGATGCCGCCGTAGGCGCGGAAGCGGTCGCGGCGCGCGAGCGCGAAGTGCACGAGCGTCAGGAAGTTCTTGTCCCACCGCACGGTGATGCCGTACTCGGAGACGCCGCCGAAGCCTTCGAGCACGCGTTCGTCGAGATCGCGGTACAGCTCCGACCAGTGACGGATGGGCGTCGGGGGCTCGCCGTGGCCGCCGACGAGCGCGGCGGGCAGCGGTTCGATCTTCAGGCCGTCGATCCCGACCACGCCGAAGCCCTCGTTGAGCAGGTAGTGGGACAGCGTGTAGCCGGCCGGCCCGAGGCCGACGACCATGACGTTCCTGCCGTTGTACGGCAGCGCGTACGGCCGCTTCACGTTCAGCGGGTTCCAGCGCGTGAGCAGCCCGTAGATCTCGACGCCCCACGGCAACCGCAGCACGTCGGTCAGGACCCCCGTTTCGACCTGCGGGATGTTGACCGGCTCCTGCTTCTGGAAGATGCACGCCTTCATGCAGTCGTTGCAGATGCGATGGCCGGTGCCAGGGCACATCGGATTGTCGAGCACGACGAGCGCCAGCGCGGCGAGGGCGTCGCCGTCCTTCCTGACGCGGTGCATCTCCGAGATCTTCTCGTCGAGCGGGCAGCCCTCCAGCTCGATGCCGAGGGGGTTCTCGAGCAGCTTGCCGTCTCTGGAGCGGTACCCCTTGGAACACGAGTCCTTGTCGCGCTCGTGGCACAGGACGCAGTAGCGGATCTCGCTCTGCACCTCGCGCGGGTGCATGCGCGGGTCGGTCAGCGTGAAGCCGTCGCGCCGGCGCAGGCGGTCGTCGGGGCCGACGGCCGACTCGGGCAGGCGCGGGTCGGCATGACGCAGCGGCACGAGGGTGTTGAAGTCGAGCGTCTCGGGCAGGCGAAAGACCACCCAGCCGCGGTACGCGGGGTCGTGCAGATGCGCGGCGCACCAGTGCGTGAGGGCGTCGAGGGCGGCGGCCACCTCGGGCCCGGGAGCCGCTTTCTCCCGATCCATCAACGCGCACCCGGCCCGCGCCACCGCGAGCTCGAGGTCGTCCGCCGGTCCCTCGGCGATCACCTGCTCCAGCAGCGCGTCGTCCGCCGGCGGCGCCGTCTCGTGCCCGGCCTTCTGCAGCATCGGCAGGACGCGGCGCCGCACGAACTCCACCTTGAAACGGAAGAGCGGATCCTGCGCACGCGTCGCCTCCGCGATCCCTCCGGCCTCCCCGGCGATGTTGAACAGCCGAACCAGGAAGGCGCTGACGTGCCGGGACATGCCGACGAGCAGCCGCGACACCTCGACCGGCGGCCTCGCGGCGTCGGGAGCGGCGGCGTACTCCGCCCACGCCTCCCAGAACGCGGGGTCCGCCTGGCGCACATCGGCCGCAAAGGACTCGTAGAGACTGGCGAGCCGTTGGGGGCGGTGGAGGTCGGCGACGTCGAAACCGGGAACACCAAGCCGCAGATCGTCCCGGTCGAAGGCACGTGAGGTCATGGCGCTCGCAGGAAATCGTCGTGGCTGAACCCGATTTCCAGCGTACGACGAGGGGCCCGCGACCGTCAATGCGTGCAGGGAAACGGCTACGCGACGGCGCTGCGCGGCAAGGCTGCCCGCCTTCGTTGCACTTCGGCGAGGCCTCGCCGTAGCGCGGCGCCGCGCATGGCCGCGCGGAGGCGGGAAGCCTCGCCCTACCGGAGGCAGACGGCGCTGCCCGGCAAGGCTGAAGCCTCGCTTTCAGAAGCGCCCGGACCGCAGGATGAGCGCCGCCAGCCACACCGCCAGCAGGCCGGCGGCGAGGAAGCCGGCCATGCCGAGCGCCGGGTAGCCGAACATGGCGGGCCCGGCCTTGGCCTGGAAGATCAGCGACGAACCGACGATCAGCGCGGCGATGAGGATGGAGAGGCTCAGGCGGTTGCTGGAGCGGTCCAGCTCGTGCACGAAGTGATCGAGGTTGCGGTGCACGAACTGGATCTGGAAGCGGTCCGTCCGGGCCTTCTCGATGATCTCCAGCACGCCGCGCGGCAGCGTCTGGACGATCTCCGCGGTCTCGTGGGCCAGCTCACCCGCCCGCTCGAGCAGCGCCGACGGCGACAGGCGTTCGCGCAGCACCCGCTCCACGATGGGCCGCGCGGTTTCCACCATCTTGAACGACGGATCCAGCTGGCGGCCCACGCCCTCGGTCGTGACGAGCGCGCGGACGAGCAGCATCAGGTCGGCCGGGAAGCGGAGGCGGTGGCGGGCCATCGCGCCCATGATGTCGCGCAGCAACTCCGCGATGGGCAAATCGCCAAGGGCCACGACCGAGTAGGTCTCCAGCATCTCGGCCAGGTCGCTTCGCAGGTCGGCGTGGTTCACCTCGGCCGGCTGGGCGATGGCCACCACCGCCTCGGCGAGGGCGGCAGGATCGGCGCGGACGACGGCTTGTACCACGCGCGCCAGTTGCTCGCGCAAGCCGCGGTCCACGCGGCCGACGTTGCCGAAGTCGAGCAGGCAGATCACGTTGTCCGGAAGGACGAAGAGGTTCGCGGGGTGGGGATCGGCGTGGAAGACGCCGTGCAGGAGGATCTGCTTCAGCACCACCTCCGCGCCGCGGTGCGCCAGCAACCGGCGGTCCGCCTCCACGCGCCCCGCCAGGATGTCGGCCACCTTCACCCCGCGCACGAACTCCATCGTGAGCACGCCCGCCGTCGTCTGGCCCCAGTGGACGCGCGGGAACCGCACGGTGGCGTCGCCCGCGAAGTTCTGCGCGAACCGGGCGATGGTCCGTCCCTCGCGCGCGAGATCCTGCTCGCGGCGAATCGACAGGCCGAACTGGTGGACGAGGAGCAGCGGGCGGTAGACCTCGCCGTCGGGCAGGTACCGCTCGGCCAGCCGCGCGAGGTACCCCATGATCGCCAGGTCGCTCTCGATGGTCGCCGCGATCCCCGGCCGGCGCACCTTGACGGCCACTTCCTCGCCGGTGGTGAGGCGGGCGCGGTGGACCTGCGCGATGGAGGCGGCGGCGATCGGCGTGTCGTCGAACTCGCTGAAGACGTCCGAGAGCGGCCGGCCCAGCTCCGCTTCGATGGTGGCCCTGGCCACGCCCGGTGCGAGTGGCGGGATTGCGTCCTGCAGCCGCGACAGCTCGCTGACAAGGTCCGGCGGCAGCACGTCGGCGCGGGTGCTCAGCGCCTGGCCGAACTTGATGAACGTCGGCCCGAGCGCCTCGATGGCGAGACGCAAGCGTTGCGCCTGCGTCAGTTGCCCTGCGCGCGCGCCGCGGGGCGCGAACACGCGGCGGCCGAGCGCGAGGTAGCGGTCGAGCCGAAGGCGCGCCAGGACGTCGGTAAGCCCGTACTTGACGAGGATGCGCGCGATCTCGCGCAGGCGGCGCAACTGGCGCGGCGGCGGCGGGGCGTCGGCGGCACGTCTCATACTCGCTCGGCCGCATAATCGCCGCGAGGCCATCGGAAGTCAACTGCCGCGCCGCCGCGTCGGTCGAGCGGCCGAGCGCAACTGCCCGATCAATGGCGGCGCCGTTGATGTCGATGTCGAACGCGAGGAGCGCGGCAGCGGCCGGGATCAGCAGGAACACCGCGAGGGCCAGGCGTCGATCGATCGCGCGCGGCCGCCGCGTGGGGTCACGCCGTGACGGAGTGCTCCGCCATGCGTCGATCCAGTTCGACGATGGCGAGGCCGATCTGCCTGCGGCGAACCTCGTGCGGGGTGGCGGCGAACTGCCGTTCCAGCTCGGCCTTCGCGAGGCGGCACGACTCGATCGCGCGGAGGCAATCGGGGATCTGCCTGGGGCCGGCGGCCTTCCTGCGGGGCTGCATTTCGTCGAGACGCTCCTGGATACGAGCTTCGGCGTCGATCAATCCTTCGGCCGCATCACCCATTCAAGTCACCTCAGCAACCGGCCGTCGCGGCCGGGGCCGATCGCATGGTCAGCCGTCGCGTGAAGTCGTCTGCGAAGCCGATGAGTTCAGTATAGCGGCGCGCCTGCGGGCGGGCAAGGCGCGCGACGCGCGCGCACCTCGGCTGCACGCGTCGTCGCGCGGGCGCGCCGGTCGCGGCACGGCCTGCGAGCGATCGCCAGGGCCCGTTCGCGCGTGGTCATGGGCAGCGTCGCAGGGTGAGGCGGCAGTGGCGTGGTCATCGGTGCCGGTGACGGCCGACCTGGAACCTCCCGCTGCGTTTCTCGACAAGACCGGGGCCAGCGCCGCCACGCCTTTCGCCGCTTGACTCCCGCCGCCTGCCGGGATAACGTTCGCCGCTGAACACGACGTCTTTCTGCTCCTGCCCGGCGCGGCAATGGCTGCCGGTGTTCATACGGCTGGAGGGTTCCGATCGTGGCTACTGAATCCCCTCTCGTGCTCGTCGTCGACGACGACCGGGACGGCCGGGACATGTACACGGCCACGCTGGCCGCCGCGGGCTTCCGCGTGGAACAGGCGATCGACGGGTTCGAGGCGGTGGACAAGGGGTTCAAGCTCCGCCCCGATCTCATCCTCATGGACCTGCTGATGCCCCGCCTCGACGGGTGGGAAGTGATCGGCTGGCTCAAGAACAACCGGAACACGCACGACATCCCGATTCTTGCGGTGACCGGCGCCCAGCCCGAGCAACGCGATCTCGCGCGCGACGCCGGCGTGCACTCGGTGCTCGTGAAGCCCTGCCCGCCGGACGCGCTGCTGGCGGCGATCCGCACGGTGCTGGCGGAACGCACGGCCTGACGATCAACGGTCTTCGGCGTACCGGGCGGCGTGCGGCCGGTCCCCTGTCTGACCCGGGCCGATCACCTCCGCCGGCGCCCGCCTCACCTCCTCCTCGTCACGTCCGCCGCGAAGGACTCGCGGTGGCCGCACGGCCGTTCGATCGCGTGCGCGCCGCACACCGGGCTCGTCAGCCGCCACGACATGGGCGGTGCAGGTGCGGCGGGATCCTGGCGTCATTGCATCCCCGCCGCTTTCGGCCTACGCTCTGGAGAACGCGCCCCGCTACGAGGACGATCGTGCCGACGGTGAACGAAACCCACGTCTCGAACTGGAACGAGTTGAACGACTGCCTGTTCGAAGGCTCGTGGAGGCCCGACCTCCGCCGGTTCCGTTCCACGTTCGCCTTCCGCGGGCAGGCCGACGTCGGCGCCGACCTGAAGACGAGCCTGGCCCGCCTCGGCGGCACCGTGGACGTCGAGTCGCACCTGCTGCGCAACTTCCGCAAGTACGCGCAGCGCGAGGCCGTGCCGGGCGATTCGATCTGGAACTGGCTGGCGGTGGCGCAGCACCACGGCCTGCCCACGCGCCTGCTCGACTGGACGTACTCGCCGTACGTCGCAATGCACTTCGCCACCGAGAGCGTCGCCGAGTCCCGCAGCGACGGCGTCATCTGGTGTGTGGACTACCTGCAGACCAACGCGCTCCTGCCCGACTCCCTCAAGCGCCTCCTCGGCGAAGAGGGCTCGTTCGTCTTCACGGCGGAGATGCTCGAGCGCGCCGCCGCCACGCTCCCCGAGTTCGACCGCCTGTCGGAGAAGACCTTCGTCGTGTTCTTCGAGCCGCCGTCGCTCGACGAGCGCATCGTGGTCCAGTTCGCGCTGTTCTCGCTCGTGTCGAACTACAAGCTGAGCCTCGACGCGTGGCTCGCCGGACACCCGCAGGTGTGCCGCAAGATCGTGATCCCGGCGTGCCTGAAGTGGGAGGTGCGGGACAAGCTGGATCAGGCCAACATCTCCGAGCGCGTGCTGCAGCCCGGGCTCGACGGCCTCAGCCGCTGGCTCAAGCGCTACTACACGCCGCGCCGCGACGACGGCTGCGCGTAGCGCGGCACCGGGGCCCTCGCGGTCCGAAGCCGTCACACCATCCACCCCACGACGCCGGGGCCGGCCACCAGCAGCACGAAGAAGCATGTGTGCGCGCGGACGTACGCAAGCAGGTCCGCATCGCCGGTCCGGTAGATGCGGGCCGCGGCCAGCAGCGCCGGTGGCGCGGCAGACGACGCCTCGCGGGCGACCACCTCCCACTTCGACGCGAAGAGCAGCAGTTGGCAGCAGCAAGCAGGACTGAAGTCCTGCTCCGCGACAGTGGGGAAGCCTCTGGGCCGAGGCGATCCAACGGGAAGCGATCGGCCGGTGCCGCGCGCAACGATGGACGGGCAGGATGCGGGTCGGGAGCCCGCAGGGACTCCCGACCCGGGAATCGGCCTACGTGCCGGCGGGCGGCACCGTGGCGACGAAGTTCTGCAGCCACCTGGTCGTGACCGACTTGGGCCGCGTGATCGCCAGGCCCAGGGCCCGCGCCATCACGGCCTGCGAACAGACGCCGAGGGCGCGCGACACGGCGAACAGCACCGTGTAGTACGGGAACTCGGTGAGCCCGAAGTGATAGAGGAGCGCCCCGGACCCCGCGTCCACGTTCGGCCACGGATCCTTGATCTTCTGGATCTGCTTCAGCTCGTCGGGCACCGTGTCGAACACGCGCGACACGGTCAGGAACACCGGGTCCTCGGGGCAGTGCTCCTTGCCGAACGCCAGGAACGCGTCGAACCGAGGGTCGGTGATGCGCAGCACGGCGTGGCCGTAGCCTGGCACCACGCGGCCGGACGCCAGCGTGTCCTCGGCGTACTTCTTGAGCTGTTCGTTCGTCGGAGTCCCGCCGAACTTCTTGTTGGTTTCGAGGATCCAGACGAGGCACTCCTGGTTCGCCAGGCCGTGCAGGGGACCCGCCAGGCCGTTGAGGCCAGCCGACAATGAATAGTAGAGGTCGGACAGCGCCGAGTTCACCGTCGCCGTGGCCATCGCGCTGACGTTGCCGCTCTCGTGGTCGCAGTGCAGCACCATGTAGAGGCGCATGAGCTGCGCGAACTCACCGGTCGGGTCCGGGATGCCGAGCATCTGCGCGTAGTCGGCCGCCCAGTCCAGGGCGGGGTTCGACGCCAGGCGCGGCCCCTTGCCGAACCGCTGGCGGTAGACGCCCGCCGCGATGGCCGGCACCTGCGCCACGATGTTGAGCGTGTCCTCGAGCGTGGGGATCCAGTACTCGTCCTTCTTGAGCCCCGCGTCGTAACGCTGGCGGAACACCGACTCGCGCTGGAGCACGAGGATGGCGGTGTTCAGCATCACCATCGGGTGCGAGTCCTCGGGCATCGCCGAGAGGACCGCCCAGACGTAGTCCGGCACCACCGCGCGCGCGTTCAGGTCGGCCTTCAGGTCGGCCAGTTCGTCTGCGTTCGGCAACTCGCCGGTCAGCAGCAGCCAGAGCACTTCCTCGGGCAACCGGTCGGTGAGGTTCGCGATGGGCGTTCCGCGGACGATCAGCCCCTTGTCCGGCGGCACCTCCGACGTATCGCACACGAGCGACTTGACGCCGCGCATGCCGCCGTACGCCTGCTCGATGGTGACCGTGGAGATCACCTTCGACCCATGTTCCTTCTGGAGCGACTTGACCGCCTCGCGGAGTGAAGGAATCTGTCCTGCCAGCTTGTCCTGTAACTTCGACATGCCAACCTCCTGGAGAGCCGGGCCCGGGGAACGCCATGCGCCCCCGTTATCAGACCGGGAACCATGTAAATGAAGGAACCACCGCACGACAGATGTCAGAGAATCCGAGTGAGTATACGGGAAACGCGACCACGACGGAAGGCGGGCGCGAAGGCCCGCCCTCCTGCCTGTCCTACGCGGGGGGTGGAGCCGCGTGCGGCTGCATCTCGGCCGCCACCACCGTGATGGCGGTCGTGTTGACGACTTCCGACACCGTCGAGCCGTGCTGGAGCACGTTCACCGGCCGCCGCATCCCCATCAGGATCGGCCCGATGACATCGGCGCGGCCGAGCCGTTGCACCAGCTTGTAGCCGATGTTCCCCGAGGTCAGGTCGGGGAAGATGAGCACGTTGGCGTCGCCCTTGATCCGCGAGTGCGGGTAGCTGGCCGCCACGATGTCGGGCGCCACCGCCGTGTCGAGGTGCATCTCGCCGTCCACGACCAGGTCGGGCCGTCGCTTCCTGATGAGATCGACTGCGCGCGCCACGCGCTCGGATTTCTCGTGGCGCACCGAGCCGAAGCTCGAGAAGGCCAGCATCGCCACTTTCGGCTGCACGTCGAAGTAGAGCGCCGTGTCGGCGGCCAGGCAGGCGATCTCGGCCAGTTCCTCGGCGGTCGGCTCGATGTTCACCATCGTGTCGGCGCAGAAGAACAGCCGGTCGCGCAGCACCAGCAGGTGCAGCGCCGAGATGCGCGAGAACCCGGGCCACAGCCCGACAATCTGCAGCGCCGGCCGGATGGTCTCCGGGTACGGCTTCTTCATGCCGCCGACGAACCCCTCGGCGTCGTCCCGCCGCACCATCATCAACCCGAACATCGTCGGGTCGAGCATGACATCCTGCGCGCGCCCCGGGGTCAGCCCCTTGCGCTGCCGCAGATGGTAGAGCTCGTCGGCGTACACGTCCCTGCGCGTCGAGGTGGCCGGGTTGATGATGTCGAAGTCCCCGGTGTCGACGCCCAGCTCCGCCGCCCGCGCGGCGATCACCTGCTCGTCGCCCAGCAGGATCGGCCGCGCGATGCCCTGATCGACGACGTTGCGCGCCGCGCGGATGATGGTGGTCTCCTCGCCCTCGGGGTAGACGATCCGGCGCGCGCCCGCCTTCTTCGCCTTGTGGAAGACCATGTGCATCACCTTGCGTGACGGCCCCATGATCCGCTCGAGCGATTCGCGGTAGGCGTCCAGGTCCTCGATGGGCTTCCGGGCCACGCCGGTGTCCATGGCCGCCTTGGCCACCGCCGGCGCCTCCCACAGCAGCACGCGCGGGTCGAACGGCTTCGGGATCAGGTACTCCTTGCCGAACGACATGCTGTTGACGCCGTAAGCCTTCAGAACCGACTCGGGCACGTCCTCCTTGGCGAGCGTCGCCAGCGCGTGCGCCGCCGCCATCTTCATTTCGTCGTTGATGGCCGTCGCGCGCACGTCCAGGGCACCGCGGAAGATGAACGGGAAGCCCAGCACGTTGTTGACCTGGTTCGGGTAGTCCGAGCGCCCCGTCGCCATGATGACGTCCGAGCGCGTGGCCACCGCCAGGTCGTACGGAATCTCCGGATCCGGGTTCGCCATCGCGAAGACGATCGGCTTGTCCGCCATCGTCTTCAGCATGTCCGGGGTCACGAGGTCCTTCGCCGAAACCCCGACGAACACGTCGGCGCCCTTCATCGCATCGGCGAGGGTGCGGGCCGTGGTGTCCACGGCGAACCGCTGCTTGTACGGGTTCATCTTCTCGGTGCGGCCGTCCCAGATGACGCCCACCGTGTCGACGAACAGGATGTTCTCCCTGCGCACGCCCAGCTTCAGGTACATGTCGGCGCAGGCAATCCCCGCGGCGCCCGCGCCGCAGAAGACCACCTTCGCGTGCTCGATCTTCTTGTTGACGACCTCGAGCGCGTTGATCAGCGCCGCCCCGGAGATGATGGCCGTCCCGTGCTGGTCATCGTGGAACACCGGGATGCCCATCTGCCGCTTCAGCGTTTCCTCGATGTAGAAGCACTCCGGCGCCTTGATGTCCTCGAGGTTGATGCCGCCGAAGGTCGGCTCGAGCGCCTTCACGATGAGGATGATCTCGTCGGGATCCTTCGTGTTCAGCTCGATGTCGAAGACGTCCACGTCGGCGAACCGCTTGAACAGGACGCCCTTGCCCTCCATGACCGGCTTGCCCGCAAGGGCCCCGATGTCCCCGAGGCCCAGCACCGCGGTGCCGTTCGAGACCACCGCCACCAGGTTCCCCTTGCCGGTGTAGCGGTAGGCCAGTTCCGGATCCTTCTCGATGGCGAGGCAGGGACGGGCGACACCCGGGGTGTAGGCGAGGGACAGGTCGAACTGGGTCAGGCAGGGTTTTGAGGTGATGACCTCGAGTTTTCCCGGACGCGGTTTCTCGTGGTAGTCGAAGACGTCGTCGTCACGGATGATCATGGCGTCTACTCCCTGATGTGGCAGCAGCCCCGGGCAACGGAAAACAAGTGATGGGCGCCACGCCGGTCCCGGATGCCGGGAAACGGCGGCACGTTCGACAGTGTATTCATTCGGCGGCCGGACGCAAGAAGAACCTGTGGGGTAGTCCTCCGCAACGGCCACGCCGGTGGCCGCGGCGCGGACGTTTCAGGTCCGTGAAACGGGACCGAGCGCAAGCGGGATACCAGCCGGCCGCACCAGCGGGCGAGACCTCGTGCACGCCAGCAAGTATCGGCACCGCAACGTTTAGCGACATTGGCACGTCTGCGCCCTGGCCCTCGCGCCACGTGCGTTTGCCGGGTGTGGGGCAACTGCCGCGCGGGCAAGAACGGGCGGTAACGCGTTCGATTGCAGGCGGGGGCGGCCGATTGGGTCGCCCTCGCCAGGCTCCTTCCCCGCATCCCCGCATCGATCGGCACCCGCGGGCGCCCTGGGGCTGAAGCCCGGGGGGCTACACGTCTCTTGCGGCGCCTACCTTGACGGTACCGAGTTCCGCTCTCACGAAGAGGATGATCGGAATCGACAGGATCATCCCCGAAATGTGAAACAGCGACTCGCCGACGATCAGGCCCACCAGCGTGAGCGCCATCGGCAGCTTCACGATGTCGCCGATGATCTTGCCGTTCAGGAAGTACTCCAGCTTGTGAATGACGACGAGGAACACCAGGGCGGCCACCACCTGCACCGGGCCGGCCCAGAGGAACGCGCTCAGGCAGATGAGCGTGTTCGAGATCAGGTTGCCCACCACCGGCAGCAGGCCGAAGACGAACACCAGCACGGTCAGCGCCACCTTGTGCGGGATGCCGAGCGCCACGAGCAGCCCCAGCGTAAGGCCCGTGTTGACCAGCGAGATGACGACCTGCCCGGCCATCACCTGCCGGAAGAAGCCGTAGAACGAGGCCACCTTGCGCCCGATGAACGATGCGAGGAACCGCCACAGGTCGTCGGGCGGGGCCGTCGGGTCGTCGGCGGCCGCCGCCCTCAGGCGATCGTGCGTGATGATGAACGTGATGACGAACGCCACGACGAGCAGGACGAGGTTGGTGCCGGCGCGGCGCGCCAGGTCGAACGACTCGCCCAGGTGGCTCCGCCCCCATTCGGCAGCCTTGAGGCGCAGGTCGCCCGTCTCGATCCTGATGTTCCACGACGCGAGCAGGTCGGCGATCTTCCCGCCGAGGTTGGTGTCGAGGTTCCGCCCGTACGCCGGAAGATCCGCGAGGAAGCTGGGGACGACAACCGCCGCCAGCACGGCGATGACGCCGGCCACCAGCGCGTAGACGGCGTAGAGCATCACCCTGGGCGACAACCGCGGCACGCGGTTGCCGAGGCCGTGGACGAGCAGATCGACGATCAGGCGCATGAAGAGGAGGAAGACGAGGAACTTGAGCAGGCCGAGGAAGACGAACAGGGCGACGAGGCCGACGAGCACCAGCCAGCCGACCATCACCGCCCGCGTCGTTGAGAGAGGCATGCGTCACTTCCTTGAGGAGATCGCCTTGAGCGGCAATTCGCCCGGATGGCGGGCGCAACCCCGGCCGTCGAAGGCACCGGTCCGGACGGGCGACGAACGCCGCGGGAGTCAGCCGTGCCATGCGCGCATGGGGCGGAATCTCCCATCATGATAGTCGCCCTCGCCCGATTCCGGATCACAAGCCGTGGGTGCGCGGCACAGGTGATCGGGATCGTGCAGACTCGGCCGCGCAAGCACGGCGGCGGAACTGGCGTCGACGGCGTGTTTTGCATAGAGTATCGGCCATTCAAATACGGGGGGACGCATTCATGCCTCAGGATGTCCTGGTCGTCGGCGCCACGGGAACGGTGGGCGGTGCGCTCGTCCACCGGCTGGCACGGGAGGGCTATCGCGTGCGGGCCGCCACGCGCGATCCCGCCGCGGCCGCGGCCCGCCAATCGCAGGCGGCAGCCCGGTTCGTCGAGTTCGATCTCGAGCGGCCCGGGACGTTCGCGCCCGCGCTGTGCGGCGTCAGCCGGGTGTTCCTCATCGCCCGTCCCGGCGACGACGATCCCGATCGCGTCGGCGTCCCGTTGGTGGACGAGATGGTGCGCGCGGGCATCAGGCGCGTGGTGAACCTGTCGACGATGGGCGCCGAGACGCGCGAGGACTTCGGCTTGAGACGACTCGAACGGTACCTGGAGGCGTCGGGACTGGCCTTCACGCACCTGCGGCCGAACTTCTTCATGCAGATCTTCGCGGGCGGCCCGCTGCTGGCCGACATCCGGACGAGCGGCGCCATCCACGTGCCCGCTGCCCAGGCGCGGCTGTCGTTCATCGACGCGCGGGATATCGCGGAGGTCGCGGCTGCGGCCCTGACCAGCGGGCGGCACGAGGGCTGCGCGTACACGCTGACGGGCCCCGAGGCGATCGACCACGACGCGGTGGCACACGCGATCTCCACCGCGTCCGGCCGCGAGGTCCGTTACGTCGCCATCAGCGAGATCGAGGCGCATGGCGCCCTGGAGCGCGCCGGCCTCTCTGTCGAACGCGCCGACCGCCTGGCGGGCTTCTACCGGATGGTCCGCGCCGGTTTCTGCGCGCCGGTCAGCGGTGATGTCGAATCCGTGCTCGGCCGGCCGGCGACCTCGTTCGCGCAGTTTGCGGGCGACCACGCCGAGTGCTGGCGGTAGCATGCTCGGTCATCTGCATGCTGGTTCACGCACAAGACCAGCGCCACAGAATATCTGCGTTTGACCCTGTGAGCGGACACGCGCGTCAGCCGGCAGGTTGCGTTGCGTTCCGACCAGGTGCAGGACCTCGCCGACGCGCTGCCGGACCTCCGGAAGGTCTCGGCGGGTCACGACTTGTCGTTCAATCTGACGATCGTGGTGAAGAGCAAGGAGCGCCCGAGCGACAAGGTTGTCGAGGCGATGAATCGCGTGTTGAAAGGGACCGGCCTGGACGCCAGCGTGGAGTAGCTGGAAATACGAGATCGCCGCCGTCCTGGGCCGGTGCCCGCTCAGCCCCGTTCGAACCGATAGAGCGTGATCGAAAAGTAGACGAGGAGCGTCGCGAACAGGTAGCAGGGAAACCAGAGCCTGCCGTCGAACAGCCCCTGTTCCTGGAGCACGAAGGCCGCGCCCATCACCGGGATCGAGAGTCCCCAGGCCAGGGCGCCCGCCGTCGTCATGTCGACGGCCTGTTTCTCGTCCAGCACCTCGGCCTCTGGCGCCCTTCGGATCACGACAATCCAGTAGGCGTACACGAGCACCAGCGGCATCGCGGCCGCCTCCCAGAGGTGCCATTCCACCGCATGCCGAGGCGACGCGAACACGACCACCAGACCCGCGGCACTACAGAGCATGCCGACGCCGCACGTCGTCACGAAGAGGCGCCCGTCGATGCGCCGCCTGGTGCCACCGCGCGCCCCTGGCAGCAACCAGATGCCGAGGCCGGCCAGGGCCAGCAGCACCACGAGCACCACCTTGACTGCACTCTCGACTGACAGTGCCATGATTGTCCCTCCCTGCGCACGGGCGCCCTCATCATCGAGGCTCAGGCGCGTCCTCGACGATCCAGAAGATCTTCTCCACCGGCTTTCCAAGGAACCGGGCGAGCCTGAGCCCCAGGAGCGTCGACGGAACGAATCGCCCTTTCTCCACGGCGATGATCGTCTGCCTGGTCACGCCCACGGCTCTCGCCAGCGCCTCCTGCGACAGGTCTCCTGCGTCGAAACGGCACCGCTTCAGGTCGTTGCCCAGTCTCATTGCTTCGTCTTGTCTCCACGACGGGTGTCCCGCAAGCAGGACGAATGTACAGTACGCATTACATGTTGTCAAGTACGGTTTACACATCAACGCAGAGAGCATGCAGGCGTGCGCAACGGCTACAATGCGCAGCGTAGTTCCAGGTCGCCGGTCGTCCATCACAGGAGCTGGTCGTGAAAGCGTCTTCTCTCGCTCTTGCATCAATCGTGCTTGCGGCCACGTTTCAGGTGTCGGCGCAGGTGGGTCCACCCGCAAGGCGCGTCGTGCCGCAGAAAGCTCGTCCCCTGCCCATCAGCGACGTCCGCCTGACCGGCGGCCCGCTGAAGCACGCGCAGGACCTGGACGGCCAGTACCTGCTCGCGCTCGAGCCCGACCGGATGATGGCGTTCCTGCGCAAGAGCGCGGGGCTCACGCCGAAATCCGACGGATACGGCGGCTGGGACGGCCCGGGGCGCCAGTTGACCGGCCACATCGCGGGGCACTACCTGTCGGGCGTCAGCCTGATGTACGCCTCGACCGGCGACGCGCGCTTCAAGGAGCGGGCCGACTACCTGGTGAAGGAACTGAAGGAGGTGCAGGACGAGCAGGGCGACGGCTACATCGGCGCGCAGGCCGACCGGGACAACGTCGACGCGAAGGTCCGCTTCCATGAACTGGCGAAGGGAGTCATCCGCTCGGGCGGGTTCGATCTGAACGGCCTGTGGTCGCCGTGGTACGTCCTCCACAAGATCTACGCGGGCCTGCGCGACGCGTATCGGTACACCGGCAACCGCACCGCGCTGGAGGTCGAGATTACGTACGCCGCATGGGCCGAGCAGATCCTCTCGAAGCTCGATGCCGATCAGATTCAGCGCATGCTCGCCACCGAGTTCGGCGGCATGAACGAGGTGCTGGTCGATCTCTACGGCGACACGGGCGACAAGCGCTGGCTCGCCCTCGCCGACAAGTTCGAGCACCGCGCCATCGTCGATCCGCTGGCCCGGCGCGAGGACATCCTGGCCGGCAAGCACGGCAACACGCTGGTACCGAAGATGCTCGGCTCGCTGGTGCGCTACGTCTACACCGGCAACGAGACCGACGGCACCGCCGCGAAGTTTTTCTGGGACGAGGTGGCGCTGCACCACAGCTTCGCCACCGGCGGCCACGGCCGCAACGAGTACTTCGGGCCGCCGGACCAGTTGAACGACATGATCGACGGGCGGACGGGCGAGACGTGCAACGTCTACAACATGATCAAGATGGCGCGGTCGCTCTTCGCGCTCGATCCGCAGGTGCGCTACGCCGAGTTCCACGAACGGGCGCTCTTCAACCACATCCTCGGGTCGATGGACCCGCAGGACGGCGCCACGTGCTACATGGTGCCCGTCGGCCAGGGCGTGTCGCGCGAGTACCAGAACATGCAGCAGAGCTTCACCTGCTGCGTCGGCTCCGGCATGGAGAGCCACGCGCTGCACGGCGACGGCCTCTACTACGAGTCGGGCGACCGGTTGTGGGTGAACGTCTACGGGCCGTCCACCGCGCAGTGGAAGGCCGCGGGCGTCGGCCTCACGATAAGCACGGCGTTTCCCGAGGGCGAGACGGCGTCGCTGGCGCTGACGCTCGCATCGCCGAAATCGTTCACGCTGGCGCTGCGGCGGCCGTCGTGGGCGGGCGCCGGCTTCGTCGTGAAGGTGAACGGCACGATGGTGAAGGCGTTGGCGGCGCCTGGCGCGTACGTGGAGCTGAAGCGGACGTGGAAGAGCGGCGACACGGTGGACTTGGTGCTGCCGAAGACGCTGCGCCTCGAGCCGCTCCCGGACAATCCCGGCCGGGTGGCGCTCATGTGGGGCCCGCTCGTGCTGGCGGGCGATCTGGGCCCGGTGCAGCGACGCGGCCAGCGGGGCGAAGGCGCCGCCCCGCCACCCGCGCCGCCGACCGTGCCGGTCTTCGTCTCGGCCGATCGCGACGTGACGACATGGCTGAAGCCGGTGGCCGGCAAGCCGGGGACCTTCCGCAGCGACGGCGTCGGCCGCGACCGGGACGTCGAGCTGACGCCGTTCTACCTGCTGCACCGCCGCACGTACGCGGCCTACTGGGATCTGTACACGCCGGCGCAGTGGCAGCAGCGTGCCTCCGCCGTGCTCGCCGCGCAGGAGAAGCAGCGCGCGCTCGAGGCCGCCACCGTCGCCTTCGCGCAACCGGGACAGATGCAGGCCGAGCGTGACGTCAACCAGCAGGGCGGCACGTCCACGCCGGCACAACTGCAGGGCCGCTACGGCCGGCGGGCCACCGACTGGTTCTCGTTCGATCTGATGGTCGACGCCTCCCAGATGCTCGTGCTGGTAGTCACCTACAACCGCGACGAGCGCGCGATGCGGACGTTCGACATCCTGATCGACGGGACGAAGATCGGCGAGCAGGCGATCAAGCGCCGCAGCCCGCAGGAGAAGGAGGGCTTCTTCGACGTCGAGTACCCGATCCCGGCCGAGACGGTGAGGGGGAAGCCGCGGGTGACGGTGCGCTTCCAGGCGACGGGCGGCAACGAGACGGCGACGGTGTTCGGGATCAGGATTGCGCGGGTGCCCCGGGTCTGAAGGTGCGGGTGCCCCGGGTCCAAAGGTGCGGGACGCCCCGGGTCTCGGCACCCCAGCGCGGTTGCCGCGCTGGGGGCCCCGCCTGAAGACCCGGGGCCCACATTTCTCTCTCGGGTAGACCCAGGCCCGACCCCTCCCTCTCCTGTGGGCCCGGGGTCTTCAGACCCGGGGCACCCGGTGCGACCCACGCCTCCAGCATCCCCGTGAACGAGCCTTGCGCGCGCGACACGCGCCGGCGCTGCTCGATGAGGAACGCAAAGCGGAAGGGCGAGTGACGCTCGAGCATCTCCCGGAACGACCGGCTGTAGCGGCGGGCGGCCGAAGCCGCCGCGTCGGTGATCGTCAGGAGCAGGCTCTTCGTCATCAGGTCGCGCACCAGGCGCGCCGACGGCGCTTCGAAGGTCTCGAGCCGGTCGAGCACCGCGCGGCCGATCGCCAGCGTCCGCATCGTGGGATCGTCGAGCCGGCGGTACCACCGGAGCGAGGAGAACACCGTCGCCTGTTTCCGGCGTCGATCGTCTGCGAGATCTTCCAGGTCGTCGCGCAGCTGCAGGAACACACCCAGGCCGTACAGGCACTCGGCCTGCGCGCGCGTCAGCGTGCCGGCTACCAGGTACCCGTCGGCCAGCACGGACGTCCCGCCCTTCTCCACCGCGATCTCGATCACGTCGCGAGGCGTCGGCGAGGCCAGCAGGGCCACGCTGCGCAACTGCGCGGCGTGGATGGCCAGCAGCGCGTCGAAGACCTGCGGGTACCGGTCGCGCGGATACTGGCCTTCGATCGACTCGACGAGACCGAACACGTGCGCTTCGAGCCGATCCGCCGGGTCCACGCGACGGCCCGCCAGGCGATCGCCGAAGCGTGCCACGAACGCCGCCTTCGCGGCCTTGCCGATCGAAGCGTCGTCCAGGAAGTTGTCGGTGTACGGATAGAGCAGGCTGTACCCGAGCACGGCCGGCGTCACGCCGACCGCGACGCCCAGCAGGCGCTGGAGGCACAACATCGTGATGGCGTTGCGGGCGCCCTGGTAGATGTCCGCGGCCGAGAGCGACGGGTCGAACCGGCGGGCCTCGAGGCGGAACTGGTCCATCGCCGGCGGGAACTCCTCGAGCAACCCCTCCAGCGAGCGGCGGTCCCAGCCGAGCGTCGGGCAGACAAACGCGATGAATCCGGCGAGCAGGCGATCTTGCGCGTCGCGGCCGGCCACGCCCGCGTCGCGGGCACACCTCGCGTCAACCGACAGAAGGTCCACGAACGCCCGCAGGCGGCCTTCGCTCTCGCCCTGCTCGCCCGGCGAGTAGATCCGCCAGTCCTCGTCGCGCAGTGCCGCCGCGCCGTGCCAGAGGGAGACGAAGGTGTTGCGCAGCTCGTCCAGGGTCTGGCGCATGCTGTTCCCATAGACGAGTGGGCCGGGGTGATTGTTGCGGCCCGAACGGGGCGTGCTTTCAGGCCTCGTCCTTTCCCACACCGGAGGTGGTCATGCGGACGCTGCGTTGGTTCGTGCTCGTGACGGCCCTGGCCGGCGCGACGAGTCCGAGGCGGCGCGGAACAGCGTCTGCTTCTTGCCGCGCGAAGGACACGCAGACGGAAGGCTGGTCGATGAGCGGGAGCATCCTTCGGATGGGCCACATGCGCGGCCAGGGCCCGGCGCGACGGGCCACCAACACGGCCCTCGGGCTCGTGGTGGAGGCCCGCACCCGGCCTTGCGCGCAGCCTCGACCGCCCGGGGTGAGATCGATGGGCTGGAATGAAGAGGCGCCCGCCCCGGGCGCGACGCTACCTGCGCCGCACGAGCGCGGTGCCGCTCACCGGCGTGTCGCACACCTTGCCGTTGTAGGTCACCTTGATCAGGCCGTCACCGGCCGGGGTGGCCTTGTTGCCCTCGACGAACCTGAAAGCGCAGGTCCGCGCACTCGGGAGCAGCGCCGTCCCTTCGGCCTTCCAGAAGAGCGTGTCGCCAGACAGCGTCCCCTTGCCCTCGCCGCGCAGCCGCACCCGCGCGCACGTTGCCGCGAAGACGATCTTCGCCGTCCTGCTGTCGGGATCCCGCGCCACGTGGAACTCGATGAACGCACAGCTGTTGGTGGTCGACGGGTCGGTGTCGCCAACGGCGGTCGGCGGCTCCGCGGTGTACTGCCCGACGAAGGTATCGACGCTGACGACCGTCGTGGAGGCGGCCGGCGTCGTGGCCGGCGACGCGGGAGTCCCGTTGCTGCACGCGATCACGACGGCCAACGCGACGCCCACGGCCAGACCGAGGGTCATTCGACGGCGCATAGAGACTCCTTCGGGACAGCGGCGAAATGGCTGAGGCTCGACCCGGCTGAAGTCTAGCGGAAACGCGGCGCGGGTTCAAGCGTCGCCCACCAGCGCGAACGGGACGCTCACCGCGACGAGGCTCGTGAGCCGGGCCGACTGGAAGTCCGAGTAGAGCACGAGCACGATGCCGAGACACGCCAGCAGGTTGTAGCCGAACAGGCGGTTCTGGCTGTGGCGCCGCGCGGCGCACTCGCCCGGCAGCAACTGCAGCGCCGGGTTCGGCAGGAGCCCCACGTCGACCAGATTGGCTCGCGCCACGCCGGGCGCCGCCAGATCGACGGACAACTGCGCGATGTTCCGAAGCGCCTCGGCGACGGCCTCGTCCTCGGTCAGCCCGTCGTCCGCCACGACGCCCGGCGGCAACTGGTCGTCAGGACGCACGTCGGGCCGGCAGGCCGGTCAGAACGACGGGCGCCCGGCGGGCTTCTCGTGGCGGTCGCGCATGAAGAACTTGTTCCCGGCGATGATCTTGTCGCGCGTCAGACGACGCTGGTACAGGTTCAGCGGAAAGTAGGCGAAGAACATGACCGGCGAGGTCCACAGCGCGTGCGACGCGCGACGCATGATCGACGGCCCGCCGTAGAACAGCGACCACGCCGACTGCCACCCCTCGAAGAGCTGCTCCGGGGTCATCCGCTTCGGACGAAAGACCGGGAAGCCGTCCCGCTGCTCGCGCAGCCACCACTGCTCGTCGAGAAGGCGCCCTTCCTGCTTCAGCCGCCCGTACAGCGGCGTCCCCGGGTACGGCTCCAGCACGGTGAATTGCGCGATGAGCACCTTGGCCCGGATCGCGAACTCCGCCGTCTCCTCGAAGACGCCCTGCGTGTCCTCGTCGAACCCGAACACGAACGCGGCCCACACCGCGATCCCCACGTCGTGCATGCGCTTCACCGTCTCGAGGTACCGCTCCGGCTGGTTCTGCCGCTTGCCGCACGCGATCAGCGTCTGCCGGTTCACGCTCTCGAAGCCGACGAGGACCGCCCGGCACCCGGAATCCGCCATCAGCTTCAGCGTTTCCGGATCCTGCATGCCATGCAGCGACGCCTGCCCGAACCAGGTGATGTGCAACGGCTCCAGCTCGCGAAAGAGTTCCCGCGAGTGGCGCCCGTGACCGATGATGTTGTCATCGGCGAACAAGACCCAGGGACGGCCCAGCGCCTTGATCTCCTCGGCCACGTGCTTCGGATCGCGCAACCGCGTCTTCCGCCCGAAGAACGGCGTGACCGAGCAGAACTCGCACGAGAACGGGCACCCGCGCGACGCCTGCACCACCTGGACGGGGACGTACCCGCGCTTGGCGAAGACCGACCGGTCGGGCCGCGGCGGGGTCCGGAACTCCGGCAGCGTCGCGCGCTGGTAGATGGACTGCAGGCGCCCGGCGCGCGTGTCGGCAATCACTTGCTCCCAGAGCCCTTCGGCTTCTCCGACGACGACGCAGTCGCAGTACTCGAGCGCCTCCTGCGGCACCGCCGTCGGATGGATGCCGCCCATCACCACCTTCACGCCGCGCTGCCGGTAGGCGGCCGCCAGCTCGTACGCCCGCATCGCCGTCTTCGTCGAGACCGTGATGGCTGCCAGATCGGCAGTGAAGTCGAGGTCGGTGGCCGGATCGAGTCTCTTGAGCGTATCGTCACAAAGCGACAGCTCGACGTCGTCAGGCGTCAGCGCCGCCAGCGTGGCGACCGCCAGGCTCCTCACGTTCGCCGAATCCTCCGCCGCAGGACAGACCAGTTGTACCCGCATCGAGTCTCCAGAAGGCACGCACGCGCGGGGACGCGTGCCGCCCGTGCCGAGCGCGACGCCGAGGGCCGGCCTCGCTGATGGGCAAGAACGTTGATTCTAGCACTCGCGGCACGCGGCGGCGAAGGATGGCGGCAGCGGAACGGCGAGCGATCTGGTGGCTGCCCTTCGTGATGAGCTAGAATCGGCGTTCCTATGAAGACCAACAGCGCGTGGAGGCTCGTCGCCCGCCCCGAGGGCCCATTCAAGCCGCAGGACTTCCAATGGACCGAGGATCCCGTGCCGGACCTCGCCGAGGGGCAGGTGCTGGTGCGACAGATCTACCTGTCGCTGGATCCCACGAGCCGCGGGTGGGCCAATCCGTCGGCCACCTACCTGCCGCCGATCCCGCTGGGGTCCGTGATGCGAGGCTTCGGGCTGGGCGTGGTGGAAGAATCCCGGTACCCGGGGCTCGCGCCAGGCGACTGCGTGCAGGGCATGCTCGGCTGGCAGACCTACGCGGTCTCCGAGGGCCCGGCGCTGTCCCGCATGGAGCGCGACCCGAACATCCCGCTCGACGGATATCTCGCGGTGCTCGGCCACATCGGCGCCACCGCCTACTTCGGCCTGCTCGAGGTCGGCCAGTTGAAGCCCGGCGAAACGCTGGTCGTGTCCGGGGCGGCGGGCGCCGTCGGATCGCTCGTCGGCCAGATTGGCAAGATTGTCGGTTGCCGCGTTGTCGGCACGGCCGGCAGCGACGAGAAGTGCCGCTGGCTGACCCGGGACCTGGGCTTCGACGCGGCCATCAACTACAAGAAGGAACCGGTGCTGTCGCGCATGCGCCGGCTGTGTCCTGCCGGCATCGACGTGCACTTCGAGAACGTCGGCGGCGACGTGCTGGACGCGGCGCTGGCCTTCATCAACACGCGCGCCCGCATCGTGCTGTGCGGCCTCATCTCGCAGTACAACGAGTTCGTCCCGCCCCCCGGGCCCCGCTTCCTCGGCAACGTGCTCATCCGCCGCGCGCGCCTCGAGGGCTTCGTCGTCATCGACTACCAGGATCGCTTCCACGAGGCGTTCGGGCCGCTGGCGACGTGGATGGCCGAGGGTCGGCTGAAGTATCGGACCGACATCGTCGAAGGCCTCGAACAGGCCCCGGTCGCCGTCAACCGCCTGTTCACCGGCGCCAACATCGGCAAACTGCTGGTGCGGGTGTCGGATGAGCCTGGAGCGGTTCGATGAGCACTGACGATTCGGCGTCGGCCCCGCTGTCTCCGGAGCGCAAGGCCTTGCTTGGCCTGCCGCACCGGCCGCCGATGCGGCTGGTCGAAGAGGTGGTGGCGCTCGTCCCGGGCGAGAGCGCGCGGACGATGCGCATGGCCCGTCCGGACGACTTCTACTTCCAGGGCCACTTCCCCGACCTGCCGGTCGTGCCGGCGGTCATCCTGGTCGAGATGCTGGCGCAGACCGGGGGCATGGCCGCGTGCTCTGGCAGCATTCCGGCGCCCGCCGGCGGCCTCCGCCTGGCGGCCCTGGGCGCGTTCAAGTTCCCCGCGGCCGCGGGTCCGGGCCAGGTGCTCGAGGCGACGGCCCGCGTGGCCGGCCGGGCGTTCGGGCTGATCAAGATTGAGGGAGAAGTGACGGCCGACGGTCAGTTGGTGGCGACCGGCAGCCTGACGCTGGCGCCCGGCCCGGATCCGGCGTAGGGCCGGGCGTTGGAATCAGTCGCCGCGACGAGGCAGCAGGCACACCCCGGGCTGGCACAGCGGGTCCTGCCGGCCCTCGGTCGCGCGCGGGCACAACCACCCATCGTCGGGCACGCTGAGCGCCGCGGGACGATCGGCCGCCGGCAGCGGGACTTCCTTCGCCGGGTTGGCGTGGACGACGTGCTTGCCGTGCTCGCGGTGCCACTCGGCCACGGTCGGGTTGTGGCGGCTCGCTTCGACAATCTGCCGCCACCCGATCCCCGTGTTGTAGGCGCAGAACGAGATCTCCCCGAGCGGCGTCGCGTAGGGGATGAGGCACATCTCGGTCCGCCGGAAGTCGTAGTTCCAGAGATCCTGGAACCACATGCCGGCAATGAACAGGATCAGCCAATCGTCGCCCTTGCGGTTGGCGTTGTCCCTCGCCCCCAGCCGGCCTCCGAGCGCCCCGCCGCTCTGCTTGTCGAACTTCCTGACCAGGTCGCGCAGCCGGAACCCGTCGGGCGCGGACGCCGGGCGGTAATTGCGCAGCAGCGCGAGCGCGGTCTGCAGCCTGGTGAGGAACGGCCCCCGGCCGGCGCGGGCGATCGTCGCGGCGTCGGCGAAAAATCGCTCCGCGTTCAGCATGCGCGGCAGCGGCGCCCACGACTTGGTGCGCTTGTTCACCATCAGCGCCGTGGCGATCCCGCAATCCGGATGGCAGGCGCACTTGAGCGTGCCCCACTCGGCGACCGGCCCCTTGATCAGATCGGTGAGGTCCGCGGCCGCGCCCACGGCGGACAACGGGAACCAGTCGCGCAGCGTTTCCAGCACGCCGGTCTGCCGCTGCACGTCGTCGGCGAGCTGCGACAGGGTGTAGCGCTGGCGGAGGCGGCGCGATTCGTCGATGTCCTCGTCGCGGCCCGTGAACGACACGGGCTGGAACGAGACGAAGCTCAGCTTGTCGGCGTTCTCGACGGCGAACTTGACGACCCGGCCCACCTGGTGGTCGTTGACCGTGCGAACGACGGTGACCACGAGCACGACGTCGATGCCGGCCTGGTACAGGTTCTCGATGGCCCGCAGCTTCACCTCGAAGAGGTTCGGCACCTTGCGATGGGCGTTGGCTTCCTCGCCGACGCCGTCGAACTGCAGGTACGCGATGCGGAGCCCGGCGTCGGCCGCGCGGCGGGCGAAGTCGGGGTCCTGCGCGAAGCGGATCCCGTTGGTGGCGGCCTGGACGCTGAAGTAGCCCACCTGGCGCGCGTAGGCAATCGCCTCGAAGAAGATGGGCGACAGCGTCGGCTCGCCGCCGGAGAACTGGATCGAGATCTGGCGCCTGGGGCGGATGGAGAGCGCGCCGTCGATCAGATGCTTGACCTCGTCGAACGTCAGCTCGTGGACGTACCCCACCTGGTTGGCGTTCATGAAGCACGGATTGCACATCATGTCGCAACGGTTGGTGAGGTCGATTGTGAGCACACCGCCGCGGCCGTACCGGATGGACGAGGGGCCGTGGTCGTGGAGCGCGTCGGCGGACGAGTCGAAGTCGCGGCCGGGGAACAGGGCTTCCACGCGCCTGGTGAACGCCGGGTTGGTGGACAGCGTCTCCTCGAAGTGGCCGTGCTCGGGGCAGTCCTTCTCCATCACGACGCGGCCGTCGCGTTCGAGGATGCGGGCGGGAATGCGCCCGGGCTGGTCGCGACGGAGCGTGTCCGGACCGATCTCGCCGGAGGAGAGCCGTCCGCGCAAGGCGCGGACGCACTCCGGGCACAGGGACGTGGTGTCGCGGGGGATGCCGAGCTCGGGCATCGACGGCGCGGCACCGGTTGCGGCGGTGGGCGGCGCCCAGCGGGGACGGCCCGCGGACCGAGGGACCAGGCCGTTGCCCAACTGCAGCAGGGCCCACGCGCCGTTGGCAGCCCCGGTCAAGGCCCGCTCCCACACTCTTGAACCGTCCATCCTGTGCACCTCAGACCACGCGTCGCAGAAGAAGCGACGTATTATAACGTTCGCGGCCCCAAGTGCCAAAGATTCTCAATTGAACTAGAATCACCCCTCCAACCCAGTGGGAACTTCGCGGGCCAAAGGGGTGCGCTCGCCCGCCGCATGGGTGCCAGGCTGGAAAAGGCATGAGGGTGCTCCTGATTTCGATGCCGGACCGCCACCCGCACGTCGGCAAGCGCAAGTACGAGGCGCCGTCGCTCTGCGTCTCCTCCATCGCCGGCAATCTGGATCGGAGGTGCTGGACTTCGTCCTCCGCGGCGAGGCAGACGACGGCTCCGGGGAGCTGCTGGACGCCCTCGAGGGGCGGCGCTCCATGGAATCGGTTGCCGGACTGTCGTGGAAGCGCGGCGGCGTATTTCATCACAGCGCGGACAGGCCCCTGGAACACCTCTCGCCGATCGCCCTGCCCGACCGCAACCGCCGAGTGTGGGCATTCTACCACTACTTCTCCCATAAGACGGACGTCATGGAGACGTCGAGAAGTGGAAGGCGCGCCGCAAGATCATCGAGGACTGGAGGGCCGCCGGCGCGGCCAAGGCGCACCATCCCTGCTGCTCGCTGTTCTACAATGGGGTCGTCCGGCCGATCATCCGCATGAACGATCCCCGCATGGACTGGATGTACGGCGAGGTGGGGCACTACAAGCGGCAGATGATGCAGTGGGCCCGGCTCAACGATTGCTTCAACGACACGATGATCGACGAACGGTTCTTCGACCCTGAAGTCGAAGGTCCCGAGGGGATGGGCAATCCTGCCGCGGCGCTCGAGGGGGCGGGGCGCCGTTCAAGGACACCAGCGACGGGCCGGCCTTCATCCGGACGATGGGCGGCGCGACGCGTTCCCTTCATTGATGACACAATCCTGACCCGTTTTCTGGCGGAGACATGACCATCAAGGCATCCAGGCAGAGGGCCATCGGCATCGACGACCGCGAGGTGTCGCTGCACTCGTTCATCGACGTCGCGGTTGGCGGGGCGCGCGTGGCGCTGTCGCCGCGCGCGGCGTGGCGGCGGCGCGTGATCCGCGGGCGGGAAGCGCTCGAGGACGCCCTGCGCGCGGGCGAGACTGTCTACGGCGTCTCGACCGGCGTCGGCAACAACTCGTCGCGGGCGGTGGACACCGAGACGCAGGTGGAGTTCGCGCTGTCGGTGATGGAGCAACACGGCTGCGGCATCGGCGAGCCGCTGTCGCCGGTCGAGGGCCGAGCCGTCGTCGTCGCGCGCCTCATCAGCCTCTCCAAGGGGCTGTCGGCCGTGCGCTTCGGCCTGCTCGAATCGCTGTGCGCGCTGCTCAACCACGACATCACGCCGGTCATCCCGCGGTGGGGCTCGGTGGGCGCCTCGGGCGACCTGACGCCGCTCTCCTACGTGGCGGCGGTGCTGGCGGGGCGGCGCAAGGCCTACTTCCGCGGGCGGCGCGTGGACGCCGCCAAGGCGCTCGCCGCGGCGGGCCTGACGCCGTTCTCCTTCGGCCCGAAGGAACCGCTGGCCATCATGAACGGCACCTCCGTGATGACGGCCGTGGGCATCCTGGCTGTCCATCGCTTCGAGCAGGTGATCGCACAGATCGAGCGGGCGTCGGCGCTGGCGGTGGAAGTGCTCAGGGGCCGCTCGCAGGCCTTCGCGGCGCTCGTGCACGAGGCCAAGCCCCATCCTGGCCAGATCGAGAGCGCGCGCCGCATCCGTCTCGCGCTGCGCGGCAGCCGCCTGGTGGACCCGCCGCCCACCAACGGCCGGCCGGTCCAGGACCGCTATTCGATCCGCTGCGCCCCGCAGGCGCTCGGCGCCGCCCGCGACGCGATCACCTGGGCGAAGCAGGTCCTGCAGATCGAGTTGAACAGCGTCAACGACAACCCGCTCGTGGACCCGGGCACCGGCCGGATCCTCTTCGGCGGCAACTTCTTCGGCGGGCACCCGGCGCTCGTGATGGACGCGGTGAAGATCGCCGCCGCATCGGTGGCCGACCTCGTCGACCGCCAGTTCGCGCTGCTGGTGGACGAGCACCACAACATGGGGCTGCCCGAGACGCTCGTCCCGTACGTCGGGTCCGGGGTGAAAGGCCTGCAGATGGCGTGCAGCGCGCTCACCGAACTGACCGTGCACGGCTCGTTCCCGGACAGCGCGCTGTCGCGCTCGACCGAGTGCGCCAACCAGGACAAGGTGAGCATGGGGCTGCAGGCGGCCATCCACGCCAGCGAGCACGTCGGATTGTTGACGCGTGCGCTGGCGACCGAGCTGATCGCGCTGTCCAACGCCGCGCACATGCGCGACGAGGCCCGGATCTCGCCGGCCGGCCGTCGCCTGCTCGCGCAGGTGCGCGCGCATTCGCCGGTGCTCGTGCGCGACCGGCCGCTCGACGCCGACATCGCACGGCTCGCCGCCTGGCTCGAGGCGCCCGAGGCGGCGCGATGACCCTGGCTCGGGGCGGGCCGCCGGGCGCCGAGCGCCTGGCGCCCACCTTTGCCGGCGACCCCGCTCACGTCTTTCTCCGCGAGAACGGCGACACGTGGACCGTCGGGCGCCTGCTCGCCCACGCCGCCGACATCGCGCGGGCGGTTCCCGCCGACGCCGGGCCGCTGGTCGCCGTGCGCAGCCACAGCGCCGCGTTTGTCGTGGCGTCGCTGCTCGCGCTCTGGACCAGCAAGCGGTCGCCGCTGCTCGTCGATCCCGCCCTCACCGCCGAACCGTCAGGCCTGCGCACGCCCGGCGAACACGTCCCGGTACTCGCGCCCGCGCACGTGCCCGATCCGTGGAGCGACGTCTCGGTGGTCGAGACCGGCGGCGCCCCCATCGTGCCGGCGTTTCCGCGCGCGGGCGATCCGGAGGTCGCGTTCTTCACGTCGGGATCCACGGGCGAACAGAAATCGGTGCGCAAGAAGGCGTACCAGTTCGGCGAGCAGCATCGCATCGAGGCCCCGTGGCTCGGCCTCACCGGGCCGCTGTCGGTCCTCTGCTTCGTGCCCGCCTTCCACATCCTGGGCTACATCTACGGCGTCGACATGCCGGGCGCCGGCGGCGGAACGACCATCTTCTACCGCGGCGGCGCGCCGCAGCACTGGGTAGATCAGATCCGGGCGCGCGCGCCGAAACTCGTCGTCGCGGTGCCGTCGCACTACCGCCTGATGACCCAGGTGCTCACCTCGCCCCTCCCCGAGGCCACCTACCTGTGCTCGGGCGCCCCGCTCGACCCGGTCATCGGCGAACAGTTCCAGCGTCTCGCCGGCTCCCCGGTGCTGCAGGTCTACGGCTCGACCGAGACCGGGGGCATCGCGACGCGGGTCGGGTCCGGACCCTGGCGTCCCTTCCCGGAATTGACGTGGCAGCGGCGCAAGAGCGACGGCCGCCTGCTGGTGAAGTCGGCGTGGCAGGACCGGCCGGATGACTGGTACGTGACCGGCGACGCCATCGCCGTGGAGGGCGAGACGTTCCGGCTGCTGGGCAGGGCGGATTCCGTGGTGAAGGTGGGAGGGCGCCGGTTCTCGACCGGCGAGGTTGTCCAGGCCGCGCTGGCAGAGTCCGGCATCGAGCAGGCCCACGCGGTTGTGTACAGCCGGTTCGGCGAACTGGCCGTCGCGCTGTTCGTCGTGACGCGCGAGGAGTCGAGCCTGACCGCCACGGACGTTCGCCGCCTGCTGGCGGGCCGGCTCGCGCCCTTCAAGGTCCCGCGCACGATCCAGGTGCTCGCATCCCTGCCGACGCGCGGCATCGGCAAGGTGGACGAAGAAGCGCTTCGCGCGATGGTGTCGCCCGACGCCGCATTGGGCGGGGACGCCCCACACACCTTCTGAGGTCGCCCCTCCGCGCCAGGCGCCTGCCGAAGACGCCTCTCACGCGGGAGCGCCGGGCCTCTGCCCGGCCCCGTCCTTCAGGCAGGAGCGCGGGTCTTCAGACCCGCGTGTGCGCCGCCTCCCAGTACGGGTAGAAGTGGTACCAGAGGTGAGGGTACTGCCTGACCATGTCTTCGAGCGCGGTGGCGAACTCCTGCATCGCCGCCTGCACGTTCGCGTCGCGGTCGCCCGTGCGCGAGACGTGGATCGGGTTCAGCGCGAAGCCCGCGTACCGGCCGTCCGGCTGGCGCAGGATGAACGACGGCACCAACGGCGCGCCCGTGAGGTACCCCATGAGGGCGGGGGCGCGCTGGAAGGCGGTGGGGCGCCCGAAGAACTGCACGTCCACGCGGTCGCGTCCGAGCGGGCGATCGGAGATCATCGCCACTGCCCGGTTCTCCGAGAGCAGGCGGCGGATGCGCAGCGCCGTCTCCATCTCCTGCCGCACCTCGACGGTCTCGATGCCCAGCGTGGCGCGCATCCGCAGCCGCCGCTCGTTGACCCGGGGATCGGGTTCCGGCAGCAGCACGACCGCGAGCGGGTACTCGTAGATCGCGCGCAGGATCACGGCGCCCAGTTCGATGTTGCCGATGTGCCCGGTCACCAGCAACAGGCCGTTCTTGCCGGTCCGGTCCACGCGATCGAAGGTGCTGAGCGGCGACAGCCACGACGCCAGCTCGCGCCGGTTCGTCGAGAGGCTGCGGATGAAGTCGATCGTCTCCCTGGCGTAGCTGCGGTAGGTGCGCAGGGCCAGCGCGCGCAACTCGCGTTCGCCGAGGCGGGGCGCGACGACGCGCAGGTTGTCGATGAGCGCGGCGGTCGCCTCCTTCATCAGATGGAAGGCGAGCCAGGTGCCGGCGTGGCCGATCCCGTAGCTCACGGCGCGCGGGATGTGCGACACCCCCCAGTGGGTCAGGCAGAAGATGGTGCCGGTGTTCAAGCCGTGCAGATGCCAGCGCACCCGCTCCGGCGGACGTGCCACGTCCATGCGATTGGGACTCCCGGCGAAGCGTCGCCTCACACCGCCCGGCACCACGGCGGGTCACCCCGCTTCGCGGGCGGCGCTACGACCTGGTCAGGTAGCGGTAGTGCACCGCCAGCATGCAGGTGCGGAATGTATCACGAACGGAGCGGAGCTTGCTGCGGGCCCCGTCGTAGCGGGCGGCGATGCTGACGCGGCACAGCGACGCCCCGCGCCGCGTCAGCTTGATCAGCATTTCCGTCTCGAGTTCGTACCCCGTCGCCGTCAGCGTGAGCGGGCGAAGGCACTCCGTGCGAATGAGCCGGAAGCCGGATTGCGAATCCGCGACCTCGGTACCGATGAACGCCGAGAGGATGCGGCTGCCGATCCGGTTGCTGTAGAACCGCGCGGTCGGCATCGCCCCCTTCGCGAACGCCCGCTCTGCGATCACCATGTCGCACCCGGTCCGCTCCGCCGCCTCCAGCAGCCGGGGAATGTCGTTCGGGTCGTGCTGCAGGTCCGCGTCGATGAACAGCACGTGCGAGTGGGATCCGGCCATCACGCGGGCGAGGCCCGTACGCACGGCCCGGCCCTTCCCCTGGTTCTGGTCGTGCCGCAGGACGGTCGCGCCCGCGTCCGCCGCGCGTTCCGCCGTGCGGTCCGTGGACCCGTCGTCCACCACGACGATGTCGGCGGCGTAGGGCCGCACGCCGTCGACGACCGCGGCAATCGTCTCCTCTTCGTTGAAGGCGGCGATCAGGGCGCAGATGGTCACGAGCGTCGGGTCTCCTGGAGAAGGGCTGGCAGCGTCAGCAGCGACGCAACCAGGCAGCTGGCGATGGTGGCGACGGCCGTGATGCCGAACGAGCGCAGGGGGCCGTAGCTGGAGTTGATGAGCGAGCCGAAGCCGATCAACGTCGTGCCGCACGCCAGCAGCACACCGGCCCCGGTGGCTGTCAGCACCGCGCGCATCGGCCGCGTGCCCTCGATGCTGTACCGGTAGATGACGTGGACCGCGTAGTCGGTGGCGATGCCGATGAAGGTCATCGCGGCGAACAACGAGAACAGATCCAGCTCCACGCCGAACAGCCCGAGCAGCCCCGCGCTCCACGTGAACCCGAGCACCGTCGGCAGGAATGCCAGCAGCGTGTCGCGCACGTTGCGGAAGACCAGGTATATCAGGAATGCGACGGTCAAGCCGCCGAGAGCGAGGCCCATGCTGAACTGGGGCAGGAAGTGCGCGGCCAGCTCGCGATTGACGAACGGCAGGCCGGTCAGGGCGAACGACGGCGCCGTGCGGGCCGCCAGCGCGGCCAGCCGATCCAGGTCGCCGGGCGTCCTCGGATGGAGGTAGACGACGACGATGTATCCCTGGGGCCCCTTCGTCACGTAGCGGGACAGGAGCGCGTCCAGGCCGTGCTCGACTAGTCCCTCGTACGTCAGGCGCGTGGACGGATCGAGCATGCGCGGCAGCCGCTGGACGAACGGCTGGAACGTTCCGGGGCGGAAGCCCGCGGCGGCCGCTTCGCGCTCCAGGTCCGCGGACACGCGGGCGGTGTCGAGGCCTGCCTGCGTCACCTGCTCGCTTCGCCGCGCCTGCTCGGACTCGGGGGGCAACAGCGTGTCGGGCGAGCTGACCACAAGCGCCGGCATCTCGCCTCCGACGGCCGCGGTCAGCCGGTGGGAGGAGGCGAGCAGCGTATCGAGCTGCGGTCCTTCGCCGAGCGCGAGCACCACTTCGCGTGGCAGCGAGAAGCGGTCGGCCACCTCCTGCTCGAGATCGGTCCCCTGCGTGTGCGTCTGCAGCTTCTCGAGGCTCGTGTTCAGGCGCAGGCGGCCGGCGGCGAGGCCGAGAACGACGGTCAGCGCCACCGAGACGACGAGGATCGCGCGTCCCCGCCGCTCGACGAACCGTCCGAGCCACGCGGTCGAGATCGGCCGCAACTGGCGGGAGGAGGTGAACCCGATCAGCGCCGGCAGCAGCACGAGCAGCAGCGCGCAGCAGGCGAGGATGCCTACGCCAACGATCAGCCCGAGGTCGTGCAGGCTCGGGAAGTCCACGACCATGAGGGCGAAGAACGTGCCCGCGGTGGTCGTGTAGCCGAGCGTCACGCTGCCGGCAGTGCCCGCGCTGCGCCCCAGGGCGTCCTCCGTGCCGAAACCGGCCGCCCGTTCCTCCAGGTAGCGCAGGTACAGCAGCACCACGCCGTCTACGCCGAGGCCGAAGAGCATCGCCGCCGACCCGCTCGCCACCGGCGAGAGCGGGCCGGCGAGGCCGTTGACGCCGAACGTGAACAGGCCGGCCAGCACCAGCGGGACCGCGCCGTAGAGCAGGATCCGGAACGAGCGGAACGCGATGAGCACGAGGAGCAGCAGGCCCGCCAGCGAAGTGAGCGTGTTGACGACCAGCTCGCGCCTGATGACACGCTCGCTCTCGAGGGCGAGGCGGTACCCGCCGGCCACCTGCACCGTGACGGGCGCGGGCGGCTCGGCATCGGCGTCGGCCGGCGCCGACCGCGCAGCCGCCTCCACCTGGGCCAGCCGCCCGAACAACCGCTGGCAGAACGCCGTGTCGAAGGGCGGCCGGACCGGCTTGGCCATGACGAGCCGGGCTCGCCCGTCACGCGAGACGTACCCTTTCTGGGTCGGGTCGAAGTCCACCAGGGCGCGGCCGCGGCCGAGCCGGTCGCGCAGCAGCGACAACAGGCCCAGCGGATCCTGCTGCACGTAGGCCTTCACCTCGGGCGACGAGACGGTGAGCAGGCTGCGCGAACGCGCCAGCTCGGCGCCCATGTTGGCCGGATCGAAGCGCGCCAGCGCCGCCGGGATCTGGTCCGGCCCGAGCAGCAGCAGCTCCCGGTCGAGCAGGTAGTTCCAGTCCTTGACGTCGTCGAACAGTTCCGCGTCCACCGACACGATCTCGGGCGACTTGCGCAGCTGCGCCACGTAGCGGTCGACGAACTCCTCGGCGTCGGAGATGCGATTGCCCGGCGGCACCTCGAACAGGACGTAGATGTGATCGAAGGTGCCGAAGTGGCGAAGGTAGGTGTCGAAGCTCCTCACGGCCGGCCCCTTGCGGGGCAGCAACCTCACGATGTTCGCGTCGAACGAGACCCGGGCGACCAGCAGGAGCGAGACGGCGAACAGGCCGAGCGCGGCGAGCAGGACGACCCGCCGTCGAACGAACGCGAAACGCAGCAGCCGTTCGAGCATCGCGTGGGTACTCGGGGGTACGAGCCAGGCAGGCACAGCCTTGGGCTCACCACGACTGGGTCCAAGGTCGGCCCGCACGCGCTGGCGTCGAGTGTCAGAGGGCGGCCCCGGGAGATGTCCAGGGACGGCCGGCGGCGCCCTGCGCAGTGGGTAACCGGAGCCAGTCTAGCAACTCGGGGACGGGGTCGCAACCGCGCGGAGGGCCGCGCGAAGGTCGCCTGCCGGGGCGGGTTCCGCGGGCCGCGCGCGCTTGATCGGCCTCCCGCATCGATGGTACGCTGCCCGTCGCCCATGGACGTCCTGCTGCTGCGCCCTGCCCCCCGAAACGAACGCTTCGGCCTGGGGCCCTTCTTCCGCACCGAACCGCTCGGGCTGGAGTACGTCGCCGCGGCCCTCGAATCGCGCGGCCACCGCGCGATGGTGGTGGACCTGCGCTTCGGCGCGTCGGTGGAACGGGCGCTGGCGCGATACCGGCCAGGGCTCGTCGGCGTCGCGTGCATGCACTCGCTCGAGATCGACGACAGCCTTGATGTCGCGCGCCAGGTGCGACGGGCGTCGCCGGACGTCTTCCTCATGCTCGGCGGCCACTCGGCGGCGGCGTTCCCCGGCCCGCTGAAATGCCCCGAGGTCAACGCCATCGCCATCGGCGACGGCGAGCGCGTGGCCGTCGACGTCGTCGAGGCGCTGGCGCGCGGCCGCTCGCTCCAGGACGTCCCGGGGCTCCTGGTCAACACGAACGACGGGTTCGTCGCGACGCCCGAGGCCGAACCGGTCAGCCTCGACGAGGTGCCGCTCCCCGCGCGCCACGCCGTGGCCGCAGGCTACCGGCACTACGCCTGCCTGCAGTACCGGCCGACCTGGCTCGTGGAGACCGCCCGCGGCTGCCCGTTCCGCTGCTCGTTCTGCTCGGTGTGGCCGCTCTATCAGCGCTCCTACCGCCTGCGATCGGTCGACGCGGTCTGCCGCGATTTCGCCTCGGTCGGCGCGCACGTCTTCGTCGCCGACGACCTGTTCTGGCACCGGGCGGACCGGAGCCGGGAACTGGCCACCGAACTGCGGCGCCGCGGGGTGCGGAAGGAATGGGTGCTGGTGCAGAGCCGCACGGACCTGGTGGCGAACCAGCCCGAGCTGCTCGAGGCCTGGCGTCCGTTCGCCAGCCGGATCGACATCTTCTTCGGACTCGAAGCGGCCACCGACGGCAACCTGGACGGCCTGACGAAGGACACCACGGTGGCGAGCACCATCGAGGCCATCAAGGTCGCCCGCGAGTACGGCTACGGCGTCACCGGCAACTTCGTCATCGATCCGGAGTGGGACGAGACTGATTTCCAGCGGCTCTGGGCGTTCGTGGACGAGCACCGGCTGCACCGCGCGGGGTACACGATCCTCACGCCGCTGCCCGGCACGCCCTACTACGAGTCGGTGCGCGAGCGCATCCGGGCGACGGAGTGGTCGCAGTTCGACATGAGCCACCTGCTCTGGGAGCCAAAGCTCGGGGCGCGGCGGTTCTTCGAGCTGTACTGCGAGACGTGGCGGCGGTCGGTCCTGAACCTGCGCGGCAGCAAGCGGTGGTGGCAGTGGATCGGCGAGGTGAAGCCGCAGCACGCGCTGTTCCTGATGCGGGCGCTGGCGCGCACGCAGCGCATGATGGATCCGCAGTACTACCTGTCTGAACACCGCCTCGCGCCCGCCGACGCCCCGGCGATCGACGAGACGCCGGTCCCACACACCATCGCGGCCAGGTGACCGGCGACACCCCGTTCCCGCGCACATTCGTACCGGCAGGTGCGCAACTCGCGCCGCCCCCCGCAGCTTCCGGCTCCCAAGTTCATCCGGGGATTACGCGGATTACGCGGAGCTGTGGCTTCGACGAGCGGCCGGCAAGCCGGCCGCTCGGGCGCGTGTGGGTGGGAGGCGGAGATGAAG
>Ga0315273_10000635_pt1 | contig 37763 bp, 40 predicted proteins | sample YL17G02_0_MG_FD_205753 | JGI IMG/M metagenome (GOLD analysis project Ga0315273, IMG submission 205753) | Sediment microbial communities from Yellowstone Lake, YNP, Wyoming, USA - YL17G02_0 | ecosystem: Environmental > Aquatic > Freshwater > Lake > Sediment | place: USA: Wyoming | collected...
CGCTCCCCGCTGCAACGTGACCTGCGCCTACTGCGATCGCCGGGTTGGCGACTGCGCCCATGTCGCCCGGCCCGGTGTCACGGCGCGTATCCTCCCTCCCTCCGAGGTTCCCTCCCTTGTTCGCCAGGTGCTCCTGGCCGAGCCCCGCCTCCGCGTTATCGGGGTGGCCGGTCCGGGGGAACCCCTGGCCAATCCCGAGACCTTCGAGGCCTTGGCCCTGGCCAGGGAGACCTGGAAGCAGGCAATCCTCTGCCTGTCCACCAACGGTCTTCTTCTGGAAGAGAAGGCGCCGGAACTGGCCCGGCTGGGGGTGCGGACGGTCAGCGTGACCGTGAATGCCGTCTCGCCCGCCGTGGGCGCTCACATCTACCTGGAGGTCAGACCCGAGCCGGCTCCCGGAGAGCAATGTCTTGTCGACGGGGAGTCCCTGGCAAGCCGTCACCCTCTGACGGGCGAACTCGGGGCGGCCTTCCTGATCCGCCGTCAACTGACCGGGATTCGCCGGGCCGTCGCGGTCGGCTTGACGGTGAAGGTGAACACCGTGCTCATCCCCGGAGTCAACTTCGAGGGAGCGGGGCCGGGGGCGCTGGAGACGGGGGCGCCGCGGCCGGGCCGGTCTGAGATCGGTCTGGTGGCGCGGGCCGTGGCCCGGGCCGGGGCATCCCTCCACAACATCGTACCCCTGATTCCTCTTGGGGCCATGGCCGACCGGCCTCGACCGTCCTGCGACGAACTCCGCCGAGCTCGGCGTGAGGCGGCCGGCTTCCTGCCTCAATTCCGCCTCTGCCGGCAGTGCCGCGCCGACGCCGTGGGGGTGCCCGGCCAGGAGGGCGGCCCGGCTGGTCATGGGAACCCGCGCGGGTGACGGGCGGGACGACGAGGTCTCCGGTTCCAGCCAGGGGCTGCGAGTCTACCACGAAGAGCGGCCAAGCGGGTGTCACCATAAGGAAGATGGCTTCAGGCATTAGGAGGATTCGGACGCCTTAGCGACAAATCCCAGGGATATCCGCCTGGGTTAGACAGGCCGGCAATTGCTGGTCAGAAAGCCATGAAAGACGCGGTCGGCAACCGTGGATCGGTAGGGGTTCGCGGTCCCGTCGGTGGACTCCGAGGCCGGACTGGGGAGTTCATATGCCGGTCCGCATAAGACCCCGTGATAAGTCGGTCGGCCGACCGAAGGCACTGGTAGCACGGGGATTGATGGCAGTGTTGAATTGGCTAAGAGGATTCTGTTGCTTCATATTGCAGACGGCGACCAGCCAGCCGTTCCACCTAACGTCACCGTCTGGAAGCCCATCCGATTGACGACGGGACGGGCACGTTGCTGGCCGGAAGGTGGGGGCATTGTGGCCAAGTTCGTCACATACGAGCAGCTACGAGGAATGGCTCTATCGCGCGAGGCGCGTATGGCTTTCAAGTCAGCGGGCGTGTCCCAGGGAAAGGACGTGTTCCTTTCACACTCGTCGGGTGACCACGAGTTGCTTCCCGCCGTGATACTTGTACTGGAGCAGCATGGCGGACGTGTGTACGTCGACGAACAAGACTCGTCGCTACGGGGATCCGACTTTGAGTCGGTTGCGGCGCGGCTTAGGACTGCAGTCCATCGTTGTCCCAAGTTCGTCTTGTTTGTCTCCGCAAAGACCGACTCTAGCAAGTGGATACCATGGGAACTCGGGATTGCTGATGGCGCCAAACAGGGTCGCAATGTCGCCTTGTTTCCATCGGCCGAAAGAGCACCTGACATGTCCTGGGCTGAGCAGGAGTACCTCGGGTTGTACCATCGTGTAGTCATAGGACGGTTTGAAGGTGGTCAAGAGGAATGGATGGTCCTGAATCACCGTGACAACACTGCCGTCAGGCTGCGGGAGTGGCTAACCAGAACGAACTGACGTGGGGGGAGAGAAGTGAGTTACCGCAACAAGACCTACGTGATCTTCGATGGTGACAACGATATGTGGGCCTACGCCTACATGAAGGGTTGGAAGCAGAATGACAATGTGGACTTCAACTTCCTTGATGCCCACGATATCCGACCCCTAACGGATAGAGCCTCAGAAAGCACGGTCAAGCGCTCGCTTCGAGAGCGCATGTCAAACGCCAAGCAAGTGATTGTCTTGATCGGTGATAGTACGAAGAACCTGTACCGCTTTGTCCGGTGGGAGATAGAGTTGGCTCTTAGCCTTGACCTGCCCATTCTTGCCGTGAACCTAAACGGTCTAAGGGCGATGGACCCAGAACGCTGCCCTGCGATCCTTCGCGACACCTACACCGTGCATGTTCCCTACAAGATAAGGGTCATCAAATACGCTCTGGAGAACTTCCCGAGCGAGCATGCCAAGCGGAATTGTTCGAAATCAGGTGCACGTTTCTACAGCGACGACGTGTACACAAGGCTAGGGTTGTGATTGCATTGGATGCCCCCCTTAGCTGCAAGTACGAACATCTGCCGGCGTTGTTCCGTGCGGCTGACTCCGCCTCACTGAGGGCACAAAGGGATTACCTATCACTGGTGAAGGCGGACTTGATGACAATCATCCTGGCCTCAGCCGTTACTTCTGTCGCGGCATGCAGCCCCAGTCTTCGAGCCGGTTTGGCAATCACTGGCGCCGTGCTCATGCTCGGTGGCGTTGTGCTAACGACCTTTCTCCTACAGCAGCAGCCGGATCGGCTCTGGTTCAATGCGCGCGCCGTCGCAGACTCGGTCAAGACCATTGCATGGAGGTACATGACATGTGCTGATCCGTTTGCCAGGAACTTGAACCTGCGTGAGGCCGACGGCCAGTTGTGCAAGACACTGGACAGAGTCCTGATGGAGAACCGTGCAGTGGGCGGAGCTCTGGGAGGCATTGATGGTGCCGACGAGCAGGTAACAGCAAGAATGCGAGAGATACGCCAGCTTGGCACGACCGAGCGCCTACGTGTCTACCTTATCTCGCGCGTCCGCGATCAGCGCGAATGGTACGCTGCCAAAGCGCTTGACAATCGTCGCACGTCGGGACGCTGGCTATGGGCAGTTGGTGGCACTCAGATGGGCGGTGCAATCGCCGCAATCGCTATGGTCCGGTGGCCTAACTTGGAGTTCAACCTTCCTTCGGTTCTCGCCAGTTTGGCGGCCGCATTTGTTGCCTGGCTGCAGGTAAAGCGGCATCAGGAGCTGGCTAGCTCGTACGGACTTGCGGCCCACGAACTCGGGTTGAGCGAGTCACAATCAATGCACGTCCACACAGACGATGAGCTATCTGACTTCGTGGATCAAGCGGAGGGAGCAATCTCGCGCGAGCACACTATGTGGGTTGCCCGGAGATCCGAATAGGGCGGGAGTGCTCGGCCCCCTCCAAGTTCGCCCCGCAGATCAGGCTGACTCGCTTTGCTCATAGCGTATCAGCAAACACTACCCGAACAGCTACGGAACCGAATGCCAGCCGAAAACAGCCAACCCCAAACCATGTCGCGATGGCGGGGCCAACCAGCCGTTCCACCTGACGTCGGCCTCTAGTCTAGGAGCGTGTCCGGTCTGTAACGGCCGGCGCAGGTGAACGGCAAACCGTTAGGGTGCGCCGTGAAAGGCGGCGCGTTCTTGCAGGTGCAAGTCCTGCCGAGGCAGTTGGCGGTACAGCCTCGTAGCTACGGGTGGACGGTCCCGGGTAACCGGGGGTCGTCAAGCCACCCGGACAAAAGCCCTCTTTGGGAGGGCCAGCAAATCCACGGGCCGTAACACGCGTGAACCCTGAGCAGGCCCGGAAATGCAGTCGCGAGTGCCGACCTGACGCTAACGCGGGGAAGCCCGCCGTATCCGGAGCGGGCCAACCGCCGAGGCTCCGGATGACTCGCCGGGGTAGTGGGGGCGGCACGTAGAGACAGAGCGCGTCGCAACACGGGAGGCCCACCGAGGTGAGGGAGTCGCTGACCCTCAACCGCCTCGTAGAAGGCGGGTCGAGGTGGGTGTCGGAGGGGCAAATAGTACCAAGGAAACCGGGTAACGCCGGTGGAGGGAAGTGGCCCTGATTCTGGGCGCTTCGGACGGAGCCGAGGAGAGGAGATTGGCCTCCTGGCAACTCCAGAGAAGATCCGGACGCTCCAGAGGAAGCTCTACGTCAAGGCCAAGGGTGAGCCGGACTTCCGGTTCTACCTCCTCTACGACAAGGTGTGGCGAACGGACATCCTGGAACACGCCTACCGCCTCTGCCGGGCCAACGGTGGGGCGGCGGGTGTGGACCGGGAGACGTTCGAGGGCATCGAGTCGAGGGAGGACGGGCCGGAAGGCTGGCTTGGCATCCTGGCGACAGAGCTGCGAGAGGAGAGCTACCGACCCCAGGCAGTAAGGCGGGTGATGATCCCGAAGCCCGATGGGGGCGAGCGGCCGCTGGGGATTCCGACGATAAGGGACCGAGTGGCGCAGCAAACCGCCAGGCTCGTGGTGGAGCCGATCTTCGAGGCGGATTTCGAGCCGAACGCGTATGGATACCGGCCAAAGCGAGGGGCGCTGGATGCGGTGAACGAGGTGCGGGCGGCGGTCATGCGGGGCGAGAGCCACGTGGTGGACGCCGACCTCAGCGCCTACTTCGACACCATCCCGCACCCCGAACTCACGAGGTCGGTGGCCCGCCGGATCAGCGACCGGAAGATGCTGCGTCTGATCAAGATGTGGTTGAAAGCACCGGTCGAGGAGACGGACGCGGAAGGTCGGAAGACCCTCACGGGCGGCAAAGGCTCGAAAGCGGGGACCCCGCAAGGCGGGGTGCTCTCACCGCTCCTGGCGAACATCTACATCCACCGTCTTCTTAAAACGTGAAAGAAGTTCGACCTCGAGGCCAAGCTACGGGCGCGAATCATCAATTACGCGGACGACCTCGTGATCGTGTGTAGCAGGGCGGAGGAAGCCCTGACCTGGCTTAGATGGATCACGGAGAAGCTGGTTCTCGGCCTGAACGAGGCCAAGACCCGGGTATGCGACGCGGAGCGAGAGTCGTTCGACGGGCCACACGTTCGGCCCGATGGTGTTTCGCCGGACGGGCAAGACGTATGTCGGGGCCACTCCCTCGAAGAAGCGGGTGAAGCGGTTCAAGAAGTCGCTACGGACCGAGCTGCACGTGGCCAACCACGCCCCCCTCGAAGAGGTGGTGGCGGCGGTGAACCGCAAGCTGCGGGGATGGAGCCGGTATTTCAGCGTCGGTACGCTGGAACCGGCCTATCGGACGGTGGACCGCTACACGGAGGCTCTGTTCAGGCAGTTCTTGGTGCGTCGACACAAGGTCCCCGGGCGGGGGAACCGGCCGTTCAGCAACCGATACCTCTACGAGGAGCTTGGCCTCCTACGGTTGGAGGATCGCCGGCGGATGTTGCGCCTGCATGCCTTGACGTGAAACCAGTCCGAGAGCCGGATGCGGGAAAGCCGAACGTCCGGTTCGATGAGCGGGTCCGAGAAACCGAGTCATGGACGGGCTATTGAGGCACTCCCAAAGGAAACGGGGAGCCAACGGATAGGCCCGGCCTACCGCCACGGCGCTCGGGTTCGATTCTACCCGATGGGAGGGAGGTACTCCGACGATGGTGTCTTGGTATTTGTCCCTTGCGAGTTCGGTCCTAAGTGCCGTGGCCGGTGCGTGGCTTGTGTACTTCTTTGGCCTGCGTCAACTGGCTGCTCAGCGCCGCCTAGGCTTTGCCGAGCGTCAGTTGGCTGAGTTCTACGCCCCCCTTGTGGCAATCCAGAAGCAGATCCGCGCAAAGAGCGATGTTCGTGCCAAGGTCTCCGAAGCAGCTAATCAAGCGTGGCAGGAGGAATGCCAGTCGCGCCGGGCCTCGTCCGGGGCTAGTTCTGACGACGCCGACCCCATTGAGCCGTACAAGAAGATGATTGAGTATGGGAACCAACAGCTCAAGGACGAACTGCTGCCCGCCTATAGGCAAATGCTCGATCTCTTTACTGGCAGATATCATCTGGCTGACCCTGAAACGCGTGCATTCTATGAGCAGTTTCTGGAGTTTGTTGAAATCTGGAACCGTTGGCTCTCTAGCTCACTGCCGGCTTCGGTCCTCAAGAGGCTCAACCACAAGGAGGCACACCTCAAGCCGTTCTATGAGCATCTGGAAGAGAAGCTCAACCAGCTTCAGGGGGTTTTGAAGCGCGGGTAGCTCGGGACTCGCGAGCCGACCCTTCTCGTCGAGGGGTGTGCTGTCTGACCACCCAAGCGAGATTGGAGCCTTTCTCGCACGGGGCTAACCAGCGGCTCCAGCGGACGCAGTAGGCGTGGCACGAGGGCGTCCGCGCGACGTCAACTGGAGGTGCTCCAGGTGGCCAAAGAGAAGGGCAAGCCGAAGAAGAAGCCCGCTAAGGCAACTAGCTCGCTCAGTGAGCACAAGCAGATTGGCAAGACGCTCATTCCTCCCATCTTGACCCTCCCGAACCTGAGCCCCCAGTCGTGGACTGACGACCGTATGCCCGAGATGCTATGGGCTTGCCTCGTCGTCTCGGTCCTTCCACGGCCGGATGCCCTGGCCATCCTTCGCGAGATTGCGTCCGTTGGGTTCAAGTACCGCACCACGGATGGAATTGGGGATTGGACACTGCGTCATTCTCAGTTGCCATCGCTACCTGTTGGAGTTCTTGGCCATCTTGTGTCAGTCGTCACTCGACATCCACTGGGATACGCGGCACTCAGGCCACTTCTGCTATTTGACGCTCTGCCTGGGCGAGAGCAGTGGGCGCAGGCCCTTGCCACCGAAGGCCAACAGGAGGATTGGCAGACTCTAGGACGGGCTGTCCTGACGGTGCTTCATCACCAATCCCAAGAGTCCACTGATGTCAGGTGGCTGTCCCTCCTCTTTAGGATGGCTCTGGGCGTTCTCCACTTCCCAGAGGAGATGAAAGATGTTGTAGAGCAGCTTGTTGAATACCCAACAAAAGGCGACATGCGTGCGGTCCGTCCTTTCATCCGCGCAACTGAGATATCCCTCTCCATGCTAGTTGGCGGAGAAAGCACGTGGAGCAAGGACTTCTGGCAGGAATGCCTCGCCAAGACCAGGTGCATGCCGGCCGGCTCGCCTGGGCAGCCATTGCCCGATTATGACCCAGTTGCGTCGGCAGAGCAGATAATGGAGGTCCATGGAGCGCTCCGCGGGCACTGGTTTGCCACGCTCGGTACGACTCGTGTCGACCCCAGGCATGATGCTGCCTTCGGATTCGGGTTCTACGGGCTGGCCATTTTGGTGGAAATGATGTCTGGTCCCAACGCCTACGGCATCATCGGACGAGCACTCCTCAGGGCGTTAGCGGAGTGTCGAGTCACCCTCGCCTACCTCCGGACAAAGGATCCGGATGGGCTCTGGAGCAAGTTCCGCGAATACGGCACCGGTCAAGCCAAACTCGCCCTGCTGAAGCTAGATGACCTGCAAGGGGGCAAACCGAGTTTTGTCAGCCAAGACGCTCTTGAGACCCTCTCAAATGAGGACTTCTTCCAGGAGTTTGTTAAGATCGAGATGGGTCATTGGTGCGGCCTGGACTTACGGAAGATGGCCGAAGCATCCGGAACCAAGGATGACTATGATGCGGTCTATGGCTGGGCATCAGCGTTTATTCACGGGCATTGGTCAGCACTGCGTGATACGTGTATGACTCACTGCCTGAACCCGTTGCACCGTTTGCACCGCGTTCCTTTGGCAAGTCACCGCATGCTGGAGAATGCGCTGCCTGATGGACTGCGGCTGGTAAACGCAATCCTAGAGGATGTTGGCAAACTCTACCCTCATTTCCCGGCTCGCGTCGAACCGGTGGGACAGGGGCACGGCCCGCCTGGACCCGGTCAAGACAGCCTAGAGGCGCAGGGCTAACCAGCGGCTCCAGCGGATGCAGTAGGCGCGGCCCATCGTGCGGTACACAGCCCTGGCGCCGCTGAGTCGCTATCCGTTGGCCCGACTGAGCGAGGCCGGAGTTCGCTCGCAGGTGCACAAATGCGACTTCTCCCTGTGCCGCGGCGCCTCTCCATCCGTTGCGCCCACACGCCCTTCCCCTTTCCCCTCGCGCAGGGTTCGGCTATCGGCAGGGCGACGGCAGTCGAGCGCCGAATCCCGGTAGCCAAGGCTTTCCAATGGCGCTGGGCCAACACGGAGCTTCAGCGGACCCCGTAGGTTGGCCGGCTCTCGGGGAGGGGCCGCTGACCTCCATGGCGTTAACCAGAGTAGAGGAGGGATCATCACGCACAAGTTTCAAGACATCCTTGACAGGGAGCTCGGTAGAGTTCCCTATCGCCTTCTGGCGGAGACGGCATCTCGGAAGCTTGGCGACCAAGGCATCCATCTTTCGGGCCGCGAATTCGAGCGACTCGTCTCATACCTTGAGTCGGGTGGCAACGGTGAACTGAAGCTGGCTTGGCGCCCCTTCATAAAGAACGCGGAGCTTACTCTCGCTGAGGAGGATGTCGACCTCGCTGAGGAGCGCCTCACGGACTTCCTCAGCAATAGGCTACCGGAAACCTTCCAGACCATAGCCGACGAGGCTGCCGTACCCGTTCTCAAGACCCTCCGGAAGACCTGGCCGGCACAGGCGCGCTACCAGCGCCACCTACGCCGAGGCTTCAACCAGCAGCTCCGCAGGCGATGGGCGAAGGGAATAGACCTCCTGCGGATGATGCTTACAATCTCGCGGGAGCTCGGAGAGAGCATCAACTCCCAACTCCGGAGCCAGACCCACCACAAGCAGCCCCACCTAGTTGATGCGCTGACCAGGCTACATGCCAGAGCCTGCCAGGTCACGGAAGAGGTAGTTTGTCTGCTGTCGGACGGTCTAGCTGATGGGGCTATGGCGCGGTGGCGGACTCTTCACGAGATCTCTACGGTCGCTTCTCTTCTCTGCAAGCACGGCGAACAACTCGCAGAACGGTACGTTGACCATCAGGTAGTTGAGTCGTACAAAGCGACCCAGGACTATCGCGCCTGCTCAGGGAAGCTTGGCTACGAACCCATGACCAACGAGGAGTTCCAGGAGGTGACCCAAACCTACGAGTCGGTCTGTAGCAAGCATGGCTCCGGCTTCTCCGACCAGTATGGCTGGGCCCTGCCGGCCTTGGACACCAAACGCTCCTCGGTGCAAGCCATCGAGAGGGCGGCCGGACTTGACCATCTAAGGGCTCACTATAGGATGGCCAGCCACAACGTACACGCCAACCCAAAGGGAGTCTACTTCAGACTGGGCCTGATCAACGAAAGACACATCTTGTTGGCAGGCCCCAGCGATGCAGGCCTCGCAGACCCGGGAGACTGCACGGCGATATCGCTATTGCAGGTTACGGCAGCCCTCAACACAGTCTACTGCAATCTCGACTCCTTGGTGGCCCTCAAGATCCTTCAGTGGCTTTCGCATGAGATTGGCGATGCCTTTTCTCAGGCCAACGGGAAGCTGTCAGGCAAACCTGGCTAACCAGCGGCTCGAGCGGACGCAGTAGGCGCCATCCGCAAGGCGGGGCCAGCCCCGCCGCCGCTGAGCCGCCGTCCGTTAGACCAAGCCCAGGACTGGTGGGTGAGCGACGTGATATGGGAGTCGAGATACTGGAAGGAGCCACTAGGAAGATCGGCCAGGTACCTGGAACGATTGCGTGTGGACGAAGAGATTCATGAGTCGGTTTTCGTCCGTATCGAGAAGGAGGTCTTCCTCGGGTTCTACTCAGTCCGCAGACTCCACGACACCTTCACTCTTACTGACAAGACCAGGGGTATCCAGTTTGATCTTGTGTGGCACCCCAACCTCAAGGCCGTGGACTACATGAACTGGCACCACATTGATGAGAACTACGGCCTGTCGGTCCACAATCGCGAGACCCGCAGTCTCTCCTACCTCTGCAATCAGTTCATCCACAGCTTCCTCTTCATGCCCCACGTCGCTGGCGACCGACTTGCCGGCTTCTTTGTGGCCTCCGATCGAGATCGGCATTCCAAGTGCTACTTCGTCAGCATCTCCCAGGTGGTCAGCGCTTTCCTGACCGTCTCGAGGGACTACCCCAAGCATCTCGAGTTTGTCAGGGATGAAAGCACAGGTCAGATCAGGGTCATATCTGCGGAGTGGCATCCGGTCCAACCAGCGGCTCCAGCGGACGCGTAGGGCCGGGCGAACCGTGCGGGGAATCCTACCGCTGCGGCTGAGCCACTATCCGCTGGGCCGATCCGGGGGTGAATGCAGATTCAGGCATCAGAAAACGTCTACTGGACGTTCAGCGCGGCAGCCCAGGCTCTTGCGGCCGTAGTGGCGTTCCTTCTGGCCGGCTATGCGCTCGTACACTCGATGATGGAGTCTCGCGCTGCCTCGGACGAGACACTGCTAGAGATCAACGACAAGTTGAGCCAGGACTACCACCGGCAATTGTCGTTTCTCATCGTCGCCACCGTCGCGGCCATTTTGGCTGACCTCCTCGTCGTCTACATGAACACCGGATCGGGCGCGTCAGTGTGGCTTCAGTCAGTCGCGGCAGCCCTCACGGTGCTGTCTTTCGCCGGTGCGGTCTGGTTCGTGATCACCATCGTTAACCCAGGCAAGTACAAGAGAGCGGCACGCGAGCTTGCACGACGCCCGGCTGCTGAGACCCCTGGTCCACCAGCCAGTGCTGCAGCTTTCTTCTCGGAATTCGTGAGGGTTGAGCAGCTTCTCCGGAGGCTGTGGGAGTCCCAGGCTCATGGCGAGCGCCTGTCTCGAAGACCCGGTCCGCCGACCGCTAGGGAGATGGTCGAATCTCTTCGAATGGCACAAGCTCTGCCGGAAGACGTCGCCGGTGAGCTCCACGCCCTTGTGCGGACGCGAAACCTCGTCTTCCACGGTCAGCTTGAGCATGTTGACTCTGACCAGGTCGGGCATGCCCGATGGGTGAAGGAGCAGCTAGAGCGTCTGCTTGGGTCGGCCTAACAAGCGCTTCCCGTTGACGCGCCGAAGCGCACGGGTACACTGCAAGGCATCGGCGCGCAGCTGAACGCTGATCCGTTAGCCCGACTGAGCGAGGCATGAGTCGCTCGCAGACGCCGTCCCCCCAATGCTATTACCCCCGGTGCCACTCGCTCCACCTCGTTCACCAGGCGGCGCTTCCTACTGGCGAGGGGTCAGGGGGTAGGGGCCACCGATCAGCAGGGGCCAGCGCTTCCTCACCGAATTCCGGTAGGCAACGGTTTCCAGAGACGCTGGGCTAACCCGGAGCTTCAGCGGACCCCCATGACTTTGGCCGAGTCTTGCGGCGGGGGCCGCTGAGCTCCAAGCCGTTAGACGCGGACTGAAAGGGAGGATGGCAGTGCCTCTGCCAGAGCGCCTTGAGTTCCGGCTTGACTTCCCTACCGACTCCGGCTTCCTGGGTCGCGAATGCAACAACCTGGAGTGCAGGAAGTACTTCAAGGTCCATGTGGAGGACATCAAGGACTACATGCATTGCCCATACTGCGGGAACGAGTTCCCCAACGACGAGCTCTGGACCACGGCTCAACTCGGATATGTCGAGGATACGGCTGCCCACGAGGTGCTTCCACTCATCCAGAAGGAGCTAGCCGACGTCTTCGAGCGTGCCTTCCGGGGCTCCAAGAATATGAGGTTCGAGCGTAGCAGACCCTCTCAGCCCGCTCACCCGTCCCCGCCTGAGGAGCGCAAGGTAGACTCTGAGCTGTCTTGCCCTGACTGCGGTACACGATTTCAGGTGGATGGCATATTCGGGTACTGTCCCGGGTGTCGCGCCGAGAACGTCCTCATCTACGATGCCGATCTTTCAATCATAAGGCGGGAGATAAGCTCAGGCACGGCTACCGGAAGAGCCCTGCGACATGCCTATAGCGACCTGGTTTCCGCGTTTGAGATCTTCTGTCGGAAGGAAGCGAACCGCAGGTCCCTGGAGCACGGACGCTTCCAGAACCTTGAGCATACCCGTCGGTTGTTCAAGAATGCCGTGGGGATCGATATCACGGCTCGCTTGACGGAAGCGCAGAAGCGCCTTCTCAAGCGCGTCTTTCAGAAAAGGCACCTGTATGAACACAATGAGGGCATCGTGAATGACAAGTACGTAGCCGAGATCCCTGAAGACGCCCCTCTCTTCGGCCAGAAGGCGCCGCTCTCCTTGGGCGAGCTAGAAGAAGCTGCATCTGTGCTACGGCTTGTCCTTACCACGCTTGTTGACGCCCGATAACGGGGACTCGCGTCTAACCCGCGGCTCGAGATTGTGCTGATCGACGGCGCGCAATTGGCCGGACTCATGATCGAGCAGAACCTAGGCGTCAGCCCGATGGCAACCTACGATGTCAAGAAGATCGACACGGACTACTTCACGGAGTAGGCTGCTGGCCCAACATGGGCTCAGAAGACGTGGCCACGACATCGCGACTGAAGCCGCAAGCCGTTGGCCTCCAGGGCACAGTCATCTTCCTTCGCGCTCCCGTGCACGATACTATGACAGGAGAGGAGGATTGGACCGATGCGCAAGGTCTTGAAAGTCAAGGCTCTGCAGGGGTACCGCCTAGAGCTGGAATTCGACGATGGCGTGCATGGAACGGTGGACCTTGGCGACCTGGCTGGCAAAGGGGTTTTCGCTCTGTGGAGTGATTACCGCGCCTTCGAGCAGATTCGAATCGGTACTTCCGGTGAGCTCATCTGGGGTGACAAAGTTGACCTCTGCCCTGACTCCCTCTACCTCAGAGCAACGGGCAAGAAGCCGGAAGACATCTTTCCGGCGCTGCGCCAGGAGCCTGCCCATGCCTGAGATCACCGCACTTCCACGCGGACTACGGTGGCAATCTCGTGCTGATCGATATCCGGAGCCTGTCCGTCTTCGCCGGCCAGTTGCCGCCTCGCGCCCTGGGACTTGTGATTGAATGGGCCACTCTCCATCAGCAAGAGCTCTTTGCTGATTGGGAGAAGGCACGGGCGCAACAGGAACTGCGGAAGATCGCGCCCCTGGAATAGAAACGGCCAACAGGCGCGTGCGGCCGGCGCCACACACGTAGGCCGGCCCCCCCCCTACCCCCGGTAATGAATGTCCCGCGGGAACGTCGTGAGGCACGTGGCGCCTTCTTCGGTGATGAGCATCACGTCGGAGTGTCGGAACCCGCCCAGGCCGGGATGTAGACCCCGGGTTCGACGGAGTTGACCATGCCCGGCTCTAGGCGCCGCTGGTTGTAGATGCGGAGCTCGCCCGACTCCTCCCGGCCCGCCGCGCCGATCATGATCCCGTGGGCGCTCACATCTACCTTGAGGTGAGGCCCGACCCCGCTCCCGCAGGGCCGGGCGAACTAGGGGCGGCCTTCCTGATCCGCCGTCAACTGGCCGGTATACGCTTGGCTGTCGCGGCCGGCTTGGCGGTGAAAGTGAACACCGTGCTCATCCCCGGAGTCAACTTCGAGGGAGCGGGGCCGGGGGCGCTGGAGACGGGGGCGCCGCGGCCGGGCCGGTCTGAGATCGGTCTCGTGGCGCGGGCCGTGGCCCGGGCGGGGGCATCCCTCCACAACATCGTACCCCTGATTCCTCTTGGGGCCATGGCCGACCGGCCTCGACCGTCCTGCGACGAACTCCGCCGGGCTCGGCGTGAGGCGGCCGGCTTCCTGCCTCAATTCCGCCTCTGCCGGCAGTGCCGCGCCGACGACGCAGGTGTGGCCGGCCAGGAGCCCGACCCGGCTGGCCATGAGAGGCCGCGTGGATGAGGCGCGAGTCGGCGAGGTGTCCGGTTTCAGCCAGGGGTTGCGAACCTACGCGAAGAGCGGCCAAGCGGGTGTCACTGCGAGGAAGATGGCTTCAGGCATTAGGAGGATTCGGACGCCTTGGCGACCAATGGCAGGAATGTCCGCCTGGGTTAGACGGGGCGGCACTTACTGGTAGAGTACGCATTGTCCAGACCTGCAACAGAGGTGGCCAGGAGTTGAAGAGTGATCGAGTTGGCCGGGCAAGGCTCGACTCGGTTCGGGAATGCCGCGCGTAGCAGTCGCAGACGAGTGACATCGTATCTCGTGACCAAACTATGGACGCTACTTGCGACGAGCCTCTGGGCCGCCGCTCGAGGTGTCAGAGTGTGGGGCGGAATGCAATGGTGTCTTCCGACGTTCAGACAAAAGTGCTTCGCCGCAAGACCACCCCGGAGGAGTACCGTGTATATCGGGCGGGCCTTGAATGGGACCTGGCAGACCCCATAGTCATTGAGAAGCGCGGGGATCTGAAATCCGAGTATCGCTGGCATGAAAGGATGGAGCCCTACCATCATCAGATAAGGAATCTCATCACCTTTTGTCGCCGTCTGCCGGTGACCCTCATCGCCGACGACGTCGGCCTCGGGAAGACAATCAGCGCCGGGCTAATTGTCAGTGAGCTAATCTCGCGTTCGCGTCTGTCCCGGATTCTGGTCGTCTGTCCTAAGCTGATCGGCCCGCAGTGGCAGGAGGAACTCCTGACGAAGTTCGATATCTCCTCCGAAATCGCGGCCGGTAGAGCGTTAATGAGTGCTCAGCCAGAAGGAATCGGCGCCGTGATCACGACCTACAACTCGGCTCGGTTGTATCTTCGTTCGATTCCGAAAGACCGCTTTCAGATGCTGATCCTGGATGAGGCGCACAAGCTGCGGAATCTCTACGGAACTCCAGATCCCCCTCAGGTGGCCACATGCTTCCGAGATGCCCTCGAAGAGCGTCGCTTCCGCTTCGTTCTCATGCTGACTGCGACGCCAATACAGAACCGCCTGTGGGATCTTTACTCGCTAGTCGACCTGCTGACCGTTGCCCGTGGACACAAGAACCCCTTCGGTAGCGAGATCATGTTTGCTTCGAAGTTCATCGCCGATAGCCGGGACCATGCCCGACAACTCAAGCGGGAAGCGCGCGACGAGTTCCGTTCTATTGTCTACGGCTACATGTCGAGGGTGCGTCGTGCCGATGCAGGGCTCTATTTCCCGGAACGGGAGGTCCAGACCCACAGGGTCGAGCCGACAACGGCAGAATTGGAGTTGATCGAGACTGTCGCCAGGCCGATAGAGAAGCTGAACCGGCTGGCGCAAATCTCCATCTTGCAGGCGCTGACCAGCAGTCCGAAGGCGCTGTCGACACAGTTGAACAACATGGCAGCAAAGGGCACCGTTCCAGAACAGCTTGCGGCGTCCGTCCGCGCAATCGTCGATCAAATGCCTGCTAGTGCTAAGCTCCAGGGTCTTTTCCGGCTAATCGACGAGCTAGAACGGGAGAACCCAGACGGTTGGCGGCTGGTCGTATTTACGGGGCGGATTGAGACCCAAGCCTCCATTCAGTTGTTCTTGGAGGAGCACGGTCTCAAGGTTGGGACAATCAACGGCATGTCCGGTCAGCGCAATCAAGTGACCATCGCTCGCTTCCGCAGGAACCCGCCGGGCTACCATGTCATTGTGTCTACTGAAGCTGGATCCGAAGGTGTCAATCTTCAGAGTGCTAACGTAGTTGTCAACTACGACCTGCCCTGGAACCCCATGATTGTCGAGCAGCGCATCGGCCGTGTACAACGACTAGCTTCAGAGCATGCGCGCGTCGGAGTCTTCAATATTATTCTAAGTGGCACTTTTGAGGAGTACATCGTCGGGCGCCTGATGGAGAAGCTCCAGATGGCATCCCAAGCCATAGGCGACATGGAGGCACTGTTGTCTGGTATCAGCGAGGAAGACGAGAATGTAGGCTTTGATGAGCGGATTCGCAGACTCGTCATTGCTTCCCTCCAGGGCAAGGACGTTGAGGCGGCGACCCGCCTCGAGGAGCAGAGTATCGCCAATGCGAAGAATACTTTGGAGAGAGAGAAAGCGAGCATCGACGCGATGCTCGGAGGGATGGATGGAACTGAGTACGTGGGACCTCGCGCACCGACTTTGCCAGCCTCGGTCAGGTCAATGGAACCGAGCGATTTCACTCTGGCCGCCCTTAGAAGTCTAGGTGCGCGCATTACCCCGTTGCCACCGGACATGCACCTGGTCGAAGAGAACGGCAGACGCCAACGAATCTGTTTCGAGGAAGGAACGGGCGAAAGAAGCACACTCTACTCTCCCGGAACGGCTGCATTTCTGCATCTAGTCGATCGAATCACGGCCACGGGCATCTTCGATGTTAATGACCTTGACCAGAACCCAGATAAGACAAGCGAGGAGCTGGTTCGCCGGTGGACCGCAGGGTTCGGCGCAACGTTTCAGGGCCTTGCGATCGACGAGGTGCACCGCTACTTTGAAGGGACGGCCCTTGTCCGAGTGCGAGCCACGGTGGCCCATGACAGCTACGAGCGCCTTGTCGAGGTCTCCTGTTCGCCGGCACATCACCATGCTGTCGTTACCCGCAATGGCCTCGGACCGCTGCCGAACATTCTTGAAGATCCGACTGTCTTCGGCATTGACCTTGGCAAGATTGCCGAAGTAGCCGAACTGGACGAGGCGATTGCCGAGTTCCGCCGGTTTTACCTGGAGAGACGGGAACAGGAGATGAGAGCCGCAGGCGGGGACGAGCGGAAGAGAAGGAAGCTAGAGGATGAGTTCACCCCACGCCTCGAGAGGACTTTGGTGGGGCTCGAAGGGAAGCTCTACCGCAGGCTAACAGTGAAGGCGCAGTATAGGTTTGACGCTGAACCCGAATACAGTACCGCTCTGACAGTCACGCCGCACACGGGAGAACTGACAGATAGTCCGAAGATGGGCCAGTGTTCGCTGTCGGGCAGGACGGTCCCGATGACATGCCTCGGCCAATGTCAGATTGGCGGAGTGACGGCCCTTCAGCATCTCCTCGCCAGGTCCGAGGTGAGTTCGCGGTTAGCATTGCCGGAGCACACTGTACGTTGTCGGCTAAGCGGCAAGCTCGTTCTGAGGGATGAAGCTGAGCTGTCCGCGGTCAGCGGCCGCGTAGTCGCAAGTTCACTACTGAGAACGTCAGCAGTGAGCGGCAAGAGAGCCGAGCCCGAGCATTTCGGCGTGTGCCAGTTTACCGATGCCGAGGTCCTGAATACCGAACTGGCCACCAGCGAAGTCTCGGGGAAGCGCTACCGTGCTGACGAACGGGTGCGGTCGTCAATTTCCGGCAAGGCTGGCCACAGGCGGGAGTTCGTGATCTGCCATGAGACACGGCAGCCCTTGACCCGTTCGGAAGCTGAGCAGTGCGAGGTAACTGGGGAGTACGTACGGCCTGGGGTCCTCGAACCATGCGCAATCACGCAAAAGCGTGTGCTGCCTTCGGAACTTCTGCGGTGCGCCTCGACCGGAAAGAGGGCACTTCGGAAGTTCTTTGTGGTAAGCAACCTATCGGGAGCGCACGTTCTCGAAAGCGTTGCCGTTCGGTCTGCGAGAGGAGAGTCCTGTACTCCGATAGAGTCCAAACCCTGCCTTTGGAGTGGCCGGAGGTTCCACCCTGAGGATCTTCGCGCCTGTGGGCTGACCGGCCTACCGATACATTTCGTATTCGCGAAGGAGGGCAAGCGGCTTCGCCTTCAGCCGCTCGCCGAATTGCTCGATGGCGTGAAGAGGAGCGCAGACGAATCTCACTTGTGGGATGCCGTGGCTGCCAGGGCCGAGGAGGCGATCGAAAGGGGGAGGTGCCGGGTGGAGACAGCAGATCTCTCGCCAGACGGCCAGCACCTAGCGGTCTGCGCCGAGGTCCGCACCCTACTGGGGCTTCGGAGGCACAAGGCCGGCTTCGTTTTCTGTATCGGCGACAATTCCATAGTCGGTCGGGTGGCTCTGGGCCGACGAACGTCTGGCGGGTGGGTAGAGGCGAGAAGCTGAGAGCCGAAGGGTGGCACCTCCCCCTTGGGCCGACATCCAGCCCTACGCTGGCATCCGCATGACGAAGACGGCGGACACGGGAGTGCTATCGCACACCCTCGACATGTCACACAGCTCGACGCGCTACAGGAATGACTCGAAGAAGCTTGGCCAGAGGGGCATGGCGCTGCTGAGGCTTTGCCCAACAAGCGCATGCACCGGACGAGCGCCGAATAGCACGAAGCTTCGCCTCACTCCATGCCCCTTCCAAACGCAACCCCTCCGGCACGACACGGTCATTTCCCTGGTCCCGATGGGGATCCCTCGTTACTCTGCCTCCTCCAGTAGGGCCTAGTGGTTCGCAGGGCGACGCGGGCCCGCGTCGAACCTAGCCCGACCAGCCTCATGCCCCCGAGTCCATCCGCCAAGGAGGTCAGACTCATGCACACCGCCGAGGCGTTGCTTGACCTCCATGAGCGCGCTCACAGCAGCCCGCGAAGACTGTTGGCGCACTGCCGCCAGCTCAGCGCGGAGGAGCTGGACCGCGAGTTGGCCGGTTTTGGCTATCCTTCGGTGCGGCTGCAGTTGCACCACATGATTGGCGGAGAGGAGTACTGGATAGGGGTGCTGGAGGGCCGCATCCAGGTCGACGACAACGACTCGGACTACCCCACGGTCGAGTCGCTGGAGGCATACCGCCGGCGGGTCTTCTCGGCGACTGATAAGTACCTGCGGGCCGCCTCGGCGCACGTGTTCATGCGCACCCTGACCCACATCTACCACCACCAGGGACAGATCGTTGCCATGTGCCGGCTGCTGGGGAAGCCGGCCGCGGCCATGGACTATCCGATTGCCCCGGACTCAAGAACGGGATGAACATGCCTCGGCAGCTGACGCTGGCCTCTCTCAGTAGGGGGGCACGGCAGCTAGCGGACGCGGATCCCGACCTTGGCGGTATCCTCGACCGGTTGGGCGAGCCTCCGATGTGGGGGCGACGCCCCGGTTTCTCCGCCCTCGTTCAGATCATCCTCGAGCAACAGGTGTCGCTGGCCGCGGCGCGCACGATGTATCGACGACTCACCAGCCATCTTGGCGGTATGACCCCGGAAGCGATCCAGGCGATGCGGGTGAGCGGGTTGAGGGATTTCGGGCTGACCAGACAGAAGGCCGACTACTGCTATGGCCTGGCCGCGCGGATTCTCAGCGGAAGCCTCGACCTCGCCGCGGTGGCTCGCGGCCCCGATGATGTGGGTCGGCAGGTCTTGTTGGGCGTTCCCGGGCTCGGGCCTTGGAGTGTAGACATCTACTACCTCATGGCCCTACGGCGTCCCGATGTCTGGCCGCGGGGAGACTTGGCCTTGGCCCTAGCCCTCCGGGAAGTCAAGGGCCTGGATGATCTCCCGACGAAAGATGAGCAGCAGGCATTGGCCGGCGCCTGGGCGCCGTGGCGTTCGGTCGCGGCCCGGCTCCTGTGGGCCCACTACCTGGCCGCAAGGGGCCGCTAGGGGGCAACCGATGGACCTGCTGGACCGCTTGCTGGGGCATGACGCCTGGACGACACGCCAGCTGCTCCTGCTCTGCCGGGGCCTAACTGACGAGCAACTCGATCTCGAATTCGATATCGGACATCGGACCGTGCGGGCGACGTTCCAGCACATCATCTTCAACGTCGAGGTGTGGTCGGATCTCATGGCCGGCCAGCCGGTGCGGGTGGACCAAGGGGCGCGACCGGAGGAACGGTCCGTCCCCGTGTTGGTCGAGCGGCTGGATCGCGCCGCTTCCCACCTGGCAAGTGTGGCCCGTGCCATCTCCGAACGCGGCGGGTGGGATGAGCGGTGGGTCGATGTGCTTGACAGCCCGCCCGCCGAGAAGACCTACGGTGGCGGCATTGCCCACGTCATTACGCACAGCATGCACCATCGGGCTCAACTGCTGTACATGCTCCGCCGGCTTGGGGTCGGAGGATTGTCGGAGGGGGATGTTCTCAGTTGGGAGCGCCAAACCGAGACAACCTGACAACGCGTCGCATGCCGTGTCCGCCGACGTTGCCTCCACGCCGCGCGAGCGCGGTCATGACGCGTGCCCTTATTCTCGCGGCCATCGGCGTAGTGCCGACCTTGGCGCTCACAGCGCTAGTCGAGCTGGCTTACTTCTCGAGGATGGCCGATCTCATGAACAGCTCGGCGCGATTCGTGACTGCCGTGACCAGTGCTCTCCAGTTCCTCGGGTTCGGAGCCGCGTGCGCCCTAGTCGCCAGGGCCGTCGAAGCGCAGCGGACCGGGCGGGGGCCTTCCCTTAGTCATGCGTTACGCGGTCTCAGAACCGTGGCGGTAGCGCTGCCGCCCACTAGCCGTTGGCCTGACCTCCCATGCAGCAACCCGAGTCTTTCGCTTCAGCTTCCGTCTTGAACAGTGAATGGTGACAATGAAACGGTCTCGAGCCTTGCGGTGAAAGCGTTTGGAGGGTACGCAGGCACGACGGGCGTTTTGCCTACACGCGGTCGGGGCGCGGTGTAGGGAGCGGTCTCTCTCGGCCTCGTCCATGGCCCGGAAGAGCTGGTGGACCTCCCCCCACCCCCCTCCCCTACCCCCTGTAATGAATGGCCCGCGGGAACGTCGTGAGGCAGGCGGCGCCTTCTTCCATGCCCGGCTCTAGGCGTCGCTGGTTGTAGACGCGGAGCTCGCCCGACTCCTCCCGGCCCGCCGCGCCGATCATGATCCAGTGGGCGCTCACATCTACCTGCCCCAGGAGGCCAAGCGGGTGTCCCCGCAAGAAGAATGACTCCCGGTATTAGAAGGATTCGGACCCCTTACCGACAAATGGCAGAGCCATCCGCCTAGGTTAGACAGGATGGCAGTTACTGGTCAGAAAGCCATGAGAGATTTGCGAGGAGGGCGTGGGCAGTGGGCGGCAACCCAGAAATGCGGCAACTGATCTGGGATTCGGTATTGGGCGCGGACCTGAATCATCGGTATTACACTGAACTCGCAGACCGGCTCCAGTATTGGGATCGAGGAGCGAAGATCTTCGTGGCGATTATGAGTTCGGCGGCGGTAACCGGCTGGGCCGTTTGGGGAACGCCAGGTCTCAGTTGGATCTGGCAGAGTGCGAGCGCCCTGGCCGCTGTCGTTGCCGTGGCCCAGCCGATCCTGGATCCTACGAAGTCGATCAAGACGGCCAGCCAGTTGGCCAGCGCCTGGTTTTCTATGCTCAGAGACTACGAGTTTCTCTGGGCCAGAGTCGACACGGCCAGCGAGAAAGAGGTCCGCGAGCAGTGCCAGAAGCTCATGACCGAGGAAAAGCGGCTCGCCGAACAGGGGGCGACCCTCACAACCCGGCGGCAACTCGCTCGTCGCTGCGAGGAAGAGGTACGTCGCTCTCGATCGACTGAGACAGGAGGATAGCCAGATGCGAGACGAAGACAAACGGCCGACATCTACTCCAACACCCACTCCAACACCGCCAGCACCGACTCCGACACCTACTCCAGCACCGACGCCCCCTAAGAGGAGGATCAGCCCGGAGCGGCCGTGGCCACCTCCGCCGCCGCCGCCGCCGCCCAGCCCTGAGCCTGAGCCCGGCGCACCCTAACCATCGCGTCGAGAGGGGCGCGCCTTGATCGGTGCGCCCCTACCCCAGCCCCTACCCCCGGTAATGAATGTCCCGCGGGAACGTCGTGAGGCAGACGGCGCCTTCTTCGGTGATGAGCATCACGTCGGAGTGTCGGAAGCCGCCCAGGCCGGGGATGTAGACCCCGGGTTCGACGGAGTTGACCATGCCCGGCTCCAGGCGCCGCTGGTTGTAGACGCGGAGCTCGCCCGGCTCCTCCCGGCCCGCCGCGCCGATCATGATCCCGTGGGCGTGGCCGGTTCCGTGTCGGATGTAGCGGTCGAATCCGCGCGATTTTAGGAGGTCGCGGGTCAGCCGATCCAGGTCGGCCATGGAGGCCCCGGGGACCACCCGGGCCTTGGCCGCTTCGAAGACCTCGTTCACGGCCGAGAGGGCCCGCTCTTGCTCTAGAGTGGGGGTCCCAAAGACAAAAGTCCGTTCGAGTTCCATGCAGTAGCCCCAGACAACGGGGAAAACGTTGAGGGCCACCACGTCGCCGCGCCGGAGTCTGCGTCCGGTGGGATGGTGGTGGGGAGTGAGGGTGTGGTCGCCGAAGTGGCTGTAGGCATAGGCGCTGGTGGCCCCGTCGGGGAAGAGGGCCCCGAGGGCCCGGTCCATTTCCAGCACGGCCCGGGCGGCCACCGTGATCTCGGTGACGTTCTCGCTGATGGCCTCCAGGAAGGCATTGGCCCCGATCTTGGCCACGTCGGCGCCCACCCGGAGAAGACTCAGTTCCTCGCCCGACTTCACCAGGCAAAGGTCGGCCAGAAGATCGCCCGCTTCGACGAACTCGGCCCCCGAAAAGGCGGCCTGGAGCCCCTCCAGGATGCCCACCGGAAGAAGAGATCGCTCCACGCCAAGCCGGCTGACCCGGGGACAGCGCTGCCGGATGAAGTCGACCGCCAGTCTCAAGCTGGCCTGCCAGACGTTCTCGTCGTCGGTGTAGACTCGGATTTCTTCGAACCAGGTGTTGCCCTCCATGTTCTCTTTCTCTAGCTCCGCGCCGATGACACAGGCGGCCCAGTCGCGATCGACGGCCGCCCCGCTAGGGGATGAAGCCGCCCCGCCCCCGGACGAGGCCGCCTTGCTACGCCCCAGGGCGGCCCACATCGGGCGGCCCCAGGCGGAGAGCAAGGGAACCCCGGAGATGTAGTAAACGTTATCGGCGCTGTGCAGAAAGAGACCGTCGAGCTTCCTATCCTCCAGGCCCCTCAGCACTCCGGCAAAGCGCCTCTTCATCTCCGCGACAGAGAAGACCGGCATTAGCCCTTCACCGCGTGAACCAGGATGTCGAGGCCCCGGTTGAGATCGTCCTCCGAGATGACCAGGGGCGGGATGAACCGGATGACCTGCCCGTCGGTCCCGCAGGGGTAGAGGATTAGGCCCTCGTCGAGGCACCTCGTGAGGACCCGCTTGACGGCGGCCGAGTCGGGTGTCTTGGACCCGGCGGCCCCCTTGGACCCCGGCTCGACAAACTCCACGCCGATCATGAGGCCCTTCCCGCGCACGTCGCCCACTCCGGGCAGGCGGCCGAGTTCCTCGACCAGTCGCCCCAGGGCCATCTCCCCCAGGCGCCGGGATCTTTCGACCAGTTGCTCCTTCTCGAAGACACGCAAAACGGCCAGGGCGGCGGCGCACGAGACGGGGTTACCGCCGAAGGTCGTGCCGTGGGCCCCGGCTGTCCAGCGGTCCATCAGGTCCTTCCGGGCCACGGTGGCGCTGAGCGGGAAACCGTTGGCGATACCTTTGGCGATGGCCATGAGGTCGGGAGTAACCCCGAAGGTCTGAGCGGCGAACATGCTTCCCGTGCGGCCGAAGCCGGTCTGGACCTCGTCAAAGGCCAAGAGGATGCCGTGCTCATCGCACAGGCTCCGGAGTCCCTGAAGAAACTCCACCGGGGGAATGACGTAACCGCCCTCGCCCTGGATGGGCTCGACGAGAATCAGGGCCACCTCGTCCGGGGAAACCACGTGACGGAAGAGGCGGCGGACCCCCTCAAGGCACTCCAGGTCGCACTCCTCCCGGCAGTGCCCGTAAGGGCAGCGGTAGCAGTAGGCGAAGGGAACGGGATAGACGGCCCCGACCATGGGTTCATAGTGCTTGCGATACTTGACCCGCGAGGTGGTGACCGAGGTCGCCCCGTAGGTGCGCCCATGGAAGGCGCCATAGAACGAGATGATGCCTGGACGGCCGGTCACGTAGCGGGCCAGCTTGAGGCAGCCCTCGATGGCCTCGGCCCCGGAGTTGCCGAAAAAGAAGGATCCCAGACCCGGCGGCACGACCTTTAGGAGTTCGTGGGCCAGCCGGAGAATGGGTTCGTACATGACCACGCCCACCGGGCCGTGGATGAGCCGGTCAATCTGCTGCTTGGCCGCCTCGACTACCTCGGGGTGGCGGTGCCCGACATTGGCGGTGGCCATGCCGGAACTGAAGTCCATGTAGCGGCGGCCGTCGGTGGCGTGAAAGTAGATGCCCTCGGCCCGGTCAACGGGCACATTCGGCCAGTCATCGGTGAGGCTGGCGGAGAGAAGCTCGTTCATCCGGCCCACGAGGTCGCTAAAGGAAGGGCTCTGGAGATCGCCGCCGGAAGGGCTGTGGAGATCGCCGCCGGAAGGCCTAGTGCTCAAGGGTGTCCCCCCTCCCTCAAAACTCTGTCTTTACTACCTGCTTGAGCCCGTCGACAATGGGCTCGAGAAGCCGGCGGCCGATGTCACCGGTGGCGCCGGTCGGATCGGCGTACGAGCCCGACTCCGGCCGGGTCTTGGCCGGCCAGGGTAGAATCTTGTAGCTCAGGTGCTGGTAGCTGGTGCCTCCGGCCGGCGCCTCACGGACCAGATTGGGCCAGAGATGGAGCATGAGAGACGTCTCGGTCAGAGCGGCGTGCTCGGCTTCCCAGCCCGGCCAGCGGTCTCCGAAGAGAGCGTCGATGAGCTTCTCGGTCACGAACTCCCACCAGTTGACGAGAACAACCTTCGGCTCGCCCGGGGCGTCCTTGGCCCCGTATTCCTCAAGGGCCAGTTCGGCTCCTTCGGTGATGAAGGCCACGCTTTCCATGTGGCCGTTGACGATGAGAATCTTGCGGAAGCCCTGCCGCAAGAACTCGGCGAAGATGTCGCGGCAGAAGGCAATGAGGGTCGTGCCGCTTAGGTTCACGGTTCCGGTGTAGGCCGAATTGAGTTTGGCGATGGTGTAGCGAAGGGGCGGGGCCATCAGAAGCCTCCGCTCCGGCAGGGTGTCCATGAACCGGCGGGCGATGCCCTCGCTGATGAGGGTGTCCGTTCCCGCCGGCAGGCGGTGGCCGTGCTGTTCAACCGACCCCGACGGGACAACAAGGATGGCGCCGTCGGCGGCGGCCCGGGCGATCTCGGGCCAGGTCATCTCATACCAGAAAAGACACTCAGCCACAGGACATCGAACCTCCTAAACACGTGGGCTACCGGCGCTCTCGCGCGGGCTACCGGCGCTCTCGCGCGGGCTACCGGCGCTCTCACGCACGCAATTGGCGGTCTCACGGAGATGAGGGGGCGCGTCGGGAAGGACCGCGCCCCCTTCCACTATCGGTCGCAGGGTCCATTCAGCGGTTAGGGTATCCACGTAGAGGCGGCAGGCTGTCCCGCGCATGGTAGCGTCGTGGACCAGCAACTCCTTGTGGACGAGACCCACGACCCGAACCTCGATCGTCGGAGTGGCCATGAGACGGAGGCGCCGGATCAGGAAGGGCAGGAGCGAGGCCCGTAGCTCCGTCAGTCGCTCTTCGGTCAGCACGACCTGGGCCTCTAGAACGGCCTCGGCCGGAACGTCTCGCTGCTCGACAGGAGCCGGCCCCGGCAGGATGGCCATTCGATCAGTCAGCGCGTCGATGGCGACCGGGATGTATCGCTTTAGCTCGCCCGTCAGCGGGGTGCGAAAGGAAACCGTGACCACGAGGGCCCAGTTCGGGTAGTAGAGGACGCCCGGCCGGGCCTCCGTTACCTCCAACCCGGACGGCAGATGACGCCGCGGGGGCAGCCCACTGTGTCTTGCCTTCCAGCAGGTGATGTCCAAGACCCGGTCTCCCTTCGCGCCCCGTCGCCGCTCGTTCAGGCGGCCTCCGCTCATTCAGTCGATCGCCGCTCGTTCAGTCGGCGGGCGATAGTTCCGGAAGAACCGCGATCCGCTTGGTCGTGCCCTGGCGGGACAGGATTTCCTCCACGACCTCAACTTCGACCGCCAGGTTGGCCGAGCCGGCCGGAAGCGGACCGTAGGCCGTGCCGATTTCGAAGAGCTTCTCCTGTTGAGGAGTCGGCTTCTTCGAAGCCAGGCTGCCGAGAACGAAGGCCAGTATCCCGACGACGAGGCTGGTGAGGAAGGCGTTGAGACCCAGGAAGCTGACCTTAGCCACCGTCATCCCGACGTAGGTAACCATGGAGAGGACGATGCTGGCCAGGGCCCCCATCTCGGTGCTCCTCTTCCAGAACACGGAGAAGAGGTTGGGGACGCCGAAGGCCAGAGCCATGCCGCCGAAGGCGAAGATCACTATCGTGAACACCAGGGCCGGCGGGTTGAGGGCGATGACGAAGGTCAGGATGGCCACGGCGGCCGCGGTAAGACGGGCGATCATGATCCTCTTCTTCTCCGGGGCCTTGGGCATTAGGAACCGGTAGAGGATGTCATGAGCGATCGTGCTCACCAGCAGCATCAGGAACCCGTCGGCCGTGGACATGATCGAAGCCACGGCGGCCGAGACCATCACTCCGGCCATGGTCGGAGACAAGACCTCAAACCAGAGCCGCACACCCGTGGTCTCGATGTCGGCGATGCCCGGACCCAGGAGAACCAGGGACACGGCGCCGATCATGTAGTACGAGATGGAGAAGGTGGCCACGAAGAGAGCTGTGATGAGCATGGACTTGCGGGCGGTGTCGGGGTTCTTTAAGGAAAGGTGCCTGACGGTCACGTGAGGTAGGCCGAAGGAGCCCAGGATGATGAGGATTATGGGCCCGGCCGCCAGAAGCAACCCCGCGTAGCCTCCGCCCGGCCCGAAAGGCGTCACCAGGTCGGGGCTGATCGCGCCCAGCTTGTCGTTGAAAGCGGCGAACCCGCCCACCTTGGCCAAAGCGGTGAAGAAAAGGAACTGGGTGGCGAAGTACATGATCAGACCCTGAACGAAGTCGGTGTAGACCACGGCCAAGTAGCCGCCGAGGAGAGTGTAGAGAAGCACCACGGACGCGCCGATGACGGCCCCGACGACGTAGCTGGTGCCGAAGGTGATGCCGAGGAGCTTGCCCGAAGCCTGCCACTGGGCCACTAGATACATGGCGACAAAGACGAAGATGATGATGGATACCAGAAGGCGCAGAGTGGGGCTCTTGAAGCGCTTCTCGTAGTACTCGGGCAGGGTGATGGCCCCGAGCAGTTCGGAGAGCTTACGCAGCCGACGCCCCAGGATGCCGAACGACAGGGCGTTGCCGGGAGCGTCGCCTGTCCCCCACCACATGGCCGACCAGCCGCCCGTGTAGCTTACGCCGGGGGCGGCCGTATAAGTGTAGCCGCTCATGTAGGAGGTGATCAGGGCAAACGAGGACACCCAGGGACCGATCTTCCGGCCGCCGATCATGAAATCGTTGTAGTTCTTGATCCTGCGGGCCATGTAGAGACCGATGCCCAGGACCAGGAGCAGGTAGAGAATGAACGGGAAAAGCACGCCAAAAGACATCATTACACCCCCTCGTTGTCCTCGGCCTAGCCACCCGCTTTCCTGACCGCGTCCGCCTCACGCTTTCCGAGGTAGAAATACAGACCCACCGCCAGCACGATCACGGACGCTTGACCCAGGAGGAACAGCCACGTGCCCGAGGACCAGAACAGCTCCGAACCACTCACCGAGGTCCACCTCCTTTCGTAGCGGAGGTAGCATGTCACCGGAGGAGAAGAAAATGACCAACAGACCGGAACGAGTGTCAGGGGAAACCACGTCTGGAGGACGGGAACTCAGACTGGCCTGGTAAAAGGCCCAGCCTAGTCGGTAGCGGACTGGATCTCTACGCCGGGAGGGCCTCCTCGGCCGGCGACGGCTCGCGACAAGCGGCGGCCCAGCCCCGGGTGCCCACGAATTGTCCCAGGTTCCCGACCAGTTTCTCCAGAGCGTCCACCAGCGGGCCGGCCTCTTTCTCCAGGGCGGCCTCCAGGGTCTGGTAAACTGCCTGGTCCCAGCCCCGCTCGGCGAGATCAACGGCGGCCAGAAGGAAGGTCTCGTTGAGACGGCTGAGCCGCCGACGGCCTTGCTCGTACCCATCCAGAGCCCACTTGGCGTACCCATCGGCACGATGGCTCCGCCCATGGGCCACCCACATGTCCCACTGTTTGAGCACGTAGTCGATCCGGCGCGCCCAGAGCTGGCTCACCAGGGCCCGAAGGTTCTGGGAGAGGTCAAACATGCCCGTCTGGCCAAAACGGTAGGAGTACTTCTGCCGGTAGTCCCAGTCCTTGCGGAGAAGCCCGTCGGCGTGGATGCGGTCCATGATGGCGCTGCCTTCGTAGGCCTCCAGGGTCACGCACAGGCTGGAGAGCAGGTGGGCCTGGTTGATCTCCATGAGAAACCGGACATTCTCGCGCACTTCGGCCGCCGTAACCCAGGGGTGAAACATGATGAACCCGATCTCCAGAGGTAGGGCCATCTTCTCCAAGAAGGCAACCGCTTCGCGGTTTTGCTGACAGGTGGCCCTCTTGCCGTAGAGCTTCAGAGTCTCGGGCGTGCCGGCCTCGATGCCGAGGTAAACCTTGCGCAGGCCGGCCCGGATCAGCCCTTCGATGAGCCGCGGATCACCGGGAGCGAGGTCGTCGGCGCACATGAAGGCGAAGAAAGGCGCCTCCACGTGCCGCTCGACCATGAGTTCGGCCAGCCGGGCGGCCCGCTCCCGCCCAACCCGCCCAGGGTCGAGGAAGTTGCCGTCCGTGAAGAAGTAGCCCCGCACCGAGTACTCGCGCCGCAGGATCTCCAGTTCGTCGACAACGCGTTCCGGGCTGCGGCCACGCCAGATGGGTCCGCCTTGAGCCAAACACAGGCGGGAGATGCAGCAGAAGGTGCAGCGGCCCGTGCAGCCGCGACTGGTCGAGACGTGGGCCTGGGCCTGCCCGCCCGAGGCCGTCAGGCGAGCCCGGAGCATGTCCCGGGCCGGAAAGGGTAGGCTGTCGAGATCGCGCACCAGCCGGCGTCGCGGGTTGACGACGACCCGGGGGCCGTCGCGCCAGGCCAGTCCCGCCACGTCGGAAAAACCCGGTCCGCCGGCCGCGTTGGAGGCGTCCCCGACCGCGGCGGCCAGATCCTCCGCCGTCTTCTCGCCCTCTCCGATACAGACGCTGTCCACGGACGGTTCGACTTCCAGGATGCGCTGGGCGTTGAAGGTGGCCCACACGCCGCCGACCACGACGTGGGTTTGGGGTAGGGTCCGCTTCACTCGCCGAGCCACCTCGAAAGCCTGGTCGGCACCCCAATCGAACGGGGACAGCCCGAGAACGTCCGGAGCGAACTCCGCGATAGCCTCGTGCTGGGGGGTGTCGGGCGTCGATTCGAAGATGACCACCTCGTGGCCCGCTTCCCGCCAGACCCTGGCGATCGACTCGACACCCAGATGTTCCGCGAACTGAAAGGGGACATAGACCGGAGTCGTCACGAGAGCCAGCTTCACCGCGTCCAACCTCCCACCCATCCGGGGCGCTTACTTCGGGGGCGCTTACTTTGCCAACTCGGCTCGCGGCCCGGTCAGGCTCATTTGCCGGCGATGAACTGCTCCTGGTAGAGACGCCGGTACTGGGAGCAACTCTCCAGGAGGTCACTATGGGGGCCACTGGCGATAATGGCGCCCTCATCGAGGACGTAGATTCTATCGGCTTGATTGACCGTGCTCAGGCGGTGGGCGATGACGATGAGAACGCGCCTGGAGACCAGGGGAATCATGGTCTCGCGGATCGTGGTCTCCGACTCGGAATCCAGAGCCGACGTGGCCTCGTCCAGGATGATCACTTCCGGATCTCTAAGGACCACGCGAGCCAGCGATATCCGTTGGCGCTGGCCGGCGGAAAGGCGCAAGGCCCGCTCCCCCAATACCTCGTCGTAGCCGTGGGGAAGCTCGGCGGCGATCTCGTCCAGGTGAGCCGCGGCACAAGCGCGCCGGACGTCGTCGGGTGAGGCCGTGGGGCGGCCGTAGCGCACGTTTTCGATCAGACTGGCGTCGAAGAGAAAGATGTCCTGGGAAACAACGCCGAGACGGCTCCGCAAAGAAGCCAGCGAGAAGTCCCGCACGTCCACGCCGTCCAGCGTTACCCGGCCCCGCCAGGGGTCGTAGAGCCGGGGCAAGAGACTGATCAGGGTTGTCTTGCCCGACCCACTGGCGCCGACGAGGGCCACCATCTCGCCCTTGCGGGCTCGAAGGGCGCAACCCTTGAGCACCGGTTTGTCCTCCGAGTAGCCGAACCATACGTCTTCAAAGTTCACTTCCGAGACACTGTGGCTGAGCGCCCTGCGCCCGGAGTCGTCCTCCGCCGGCAGGTCCATGACCTCAAAAGCGCGCTGGGCCGCGGCCATAGTGGACTTGATGCTGAGGTTGATCACCGTGAGCTGTTGGGCCGGGCCATAGAGGAAGCCCAGATAGTTGGTGAAGGCGATGATCTGGCCGAGGGTGGCTCGGCCCATAATGGCCTGGTAGCCTCCGTACATGAACACGATAACCTGCCCCATGCCGCAGACGATCTGGATAATGCCGCCCGAGAGAGCGGTGACCCAAGCCCGCTCCATGGAGGCCTTGAGAAAGAGGGTCATTCTCCGCAGCAGATTCTCCGTCTCCAGCCGCTCGTTACCAAAGGTCTTGATCTCGCGCTGGCCCTGCAAGGCCGATGTGGCGTAGGCGGAAACCAGACCGGTGGTCCGCTGCAGCTTCATTCCGACAACGTAGTACCGGCGCTGGAAGAGGGCGAAGGTCAGCACGACCAGCGGCAAGACCGTCAGGGAAGCGCCCGCGAGCCGCCAGTTCAGGTAAACCATGACCGCGATGCCGCCGATGACCGTGAGGATGTTGGTGGACACGTCGATCAGGGTCTGGCCGACGAGCCCGGCCACCATGCTGAGATCGTTGACCAGCCGGGAGACAACGTCGCCGGTCTGTCGCGTCAGGGTCAGAGCGTAGCGGGTGCGCAAGGAGCGGTCGAAGAGATCCCGCCGCATGTCGACGAGAACCCGCTGGGTGACCAGGCTGGTCAGGTACTGGGTGACGCCGCGGAAGACCTGGACGATGACGATGGCCACGATCATCCCGCCGGTGGACAAGGCCAGCAGCCTGACGTCGCGGCGCCCGACCACGTTGTCAACGATGTTCATGGTCAGGATGGGCGTCACGTACATGGCCGCCTGAGCGACAAGCATGGCCAGGAAGGCGCCGGCCTCCAGCCACAGATACGGCCTTAGGTAGCCGAGCACTCGCCTGAAGAGGTTCAAGTCCCCGACCTCCCTACCCGAGGGGAAAGGGCCCCTCCCCCTGCCGCCCACGGTGGGTACAGAGGATCCGGAGCGTCCATCAAACCGCTCTCGTGATGGGCGGCCGAGCGGCAGCCGCCGCGGCAAGTCCAGACCAGCTTGCACCGCCGGCAAGGCTGGGGCAAGAACTCGTCCGCCTGCCAGCGTCGGATGAAGTCCGTTCGCCACAGGCCGGCCAGATCGTCGAACCTTCCGTGTTCCTCGAAGGCGGGAGGACAGGTCTTTACCCCGCCCCAGGGAGTGATGTCGACCCAGTAGCGGCCGCAGGTGCAGCCCTTGGCCAGACCGCGGTGCCGCAGGATGAGAGAGCCAAGAGAGCACAGGGGAATGCCGGAGAGAATCCCGGCGAAGGTCACGCCGATGGCCTCGCCGTGGGCCAGGCAGCGGGCAATGATGGCCCGGAAAACCTTAGGCGGCAGGCTAAGCCCGCCCGTGTCGCCTCCGGACGGGACGCAGAACCGCGTCACGGAGAAGGACCGGCCACCCAGAGTCCGGACTAAGTCCATCAAGGCCGGCAGGCTGTCCGCGTTGCGGGTGGTCAGGGTGGCGTTGACGTTGAAGGACGCCCCCTCGGCGACCAGGGCCTCAATGCCCGCGAGGGCCCGCTGGAAGGAGCCCGTGACACCGGTGATGGCGTCGTGGTCCTCGGGCGTGGGTCCCTGCAGCGAGACCTGGATGTCGTTAAACGCCTCCATCAGCCGGGCCGCGCCCACCCGTGGGATCTGGGTGCCGTTGGTGATGAGGGTCGTCCGGACGCGCTCCCGGCGAGCCACAAGAGCCGCGTCGACGACCTCGGGCCGCAGGAGGGGTTCCCCGCCGGAGAACCCGATGTGGAAGAGTCCCTGGTCGATAAGACTCCGCACCACGCTGTGGACGTCCAACTCGCGGGCGACCTCGCTCTGGCTGAGGGGCGCGTAACAGAACTCACACCGGTTGTCGCACCGGTAAGTGACTTCGTAGACACACCCAACCGGGCTCTTGTAGAAACCCTTGCCGGGCATCGGGCCCGGTTCGCTAGCCGCCACGTCAGCCGGCCTCCGCCAAGTGGTTGGTGATGATGGACCGGGCGAAGGTTAGCACGTCTTTCTCGATGAGCTCGGGGGAGGCGCCGGCGTACTTCTCTTGCACGGCCTGGATCATGTCGACGACCTTGCGGCTCCCGTCCACCATCTCCCACACCAACTTGCCCATCTGGTTGAACATGAGGTACTGACCGCGGTGGTTGCAGAGGAGAAGCCCAAAATCCTCATCCCGCCACTTGACGTCAGAGACCTTGCGAAGGACCGTGTCCTTTGTGACCACGAACTCTTGCTCAGGCAAGACATCTCACCTCACTTGACCGGCGCCGTCGCCATGTAGTCCATCGCGTCGGGCTGCGGGGCGCATGCCCGGCAGCCGGCGCCGCACGTTATCTTCAGGGAGCACTCAAGACATTCCTTGGGATAGTAGCCCTTCTCCGCGATGCGGGTCCGAACGGGATCGGTCTTCCAGACCGTGGCGCAGTCGGCCTGGGTGAGATCGCCACAGTTGATGTGCCAGCAGGGGCAAGGTTTGAGGGTTCCGTAGGGCGTGATCGTGCACCAGGAAACCGCCCCATCACAACGGGACATGGCCGTGGAGACCTCGGGAAGCGGGACATCCGGTTCTATGGCGCAAAACGGCACGGGCGTGAGGAAGCGGAAGGGCATGCCAACCTCAGCTCTGGCCTTGAGCAGGTCCCGGATGATGGTGTTGAGCATGGCGGCCGTGGGCGTGATCTCGTCGTTCGGGTTCGTCGGAACGAAGCGAGTTATGGTGAACGACCGTGCGCCGTGGTCCCGCACCTTTCGATAGATGGCGCCGATGTCAGCGAAATTGCGGCTGGTGACCGTGGCGTTGACGTTGATCAGCTTGTTCGGGTAGACCGAGAGAGCCTCGAGCGCGGCCATGGCCTTGTCGAACGCCCCCGGGTGCTGCACCAGGGTCTCATGGAGAAGCGGGCTGGAGCCCAGAACGGATATCTCGAACGAGTCGCAGCCGATGTCGATCAAGGATGGAATGTGAGGTCCGATCGCCACGCCGTTCGAGATAATGGCTGTCTTGAGCCCACTGCCGCGGGCGTACTCCATCAGGGCCAGGCACTGGGGGTGAAGAATGGGTTCGCCTCCAGTGAAGATGCAACTGAAGACCTTGGCCTCGGCCAACCGGTCAATGATCATCTTCCCAAGAGTGAGGGAGATGTCGGACGACTCGGTGCCTCGCGGATTATGACAGAAGACGCACCGGTTGTTGCAGCGGTAGGTGATCTCGAACTGCACCGAGACCGGGGCCCTGAGGTTGGTGAACAGCGGGGGCATGGACCACCTTTCTGTAGCCATAAGTTCACCTCCTTGCGCGTTGGGGCCGAACCTGGCCTCTCGCCTGATATCAGGTGGGGGGTGAGGCCAGCGTTCCGTTCCCCCGGAACTAGACTATCGGTCTAGCGCCAAGGCACCGTCCCAGCCGAACTACTCGGCGATGGCGATGCACAGGCACAAACACAGACACAGACACAAGCAGATGCAGATACAGGGTTCCTGGGCTTCGGCGTACACCATCGGGGTCTCGTACATTGTTCTCGCCTCCTCTCCAGGCCTGGTGGCCTCTTTGGTCCGTCCGGCGGCGAACTTGACTCGCGCCGCCACGAGTCGAACGAGGTCGAACGAGCCTCCCCCCGCAGGTTGCTTTCTGTCGACGGGGCTCGACAGCCTTCGTGCGCATATCCCCGGTTTCGCGTGGAAGACCCTGGTCAGCGGGGACTCCTGTCCCAGAGTCCGCTGCATAGCCCCGGTTTCGGGCGCCCTACTCCGTCAAGGAAGTCCCGCCTTCGACAGCTTCAGGGTCGCCTCGGCCCGGGTGCGGGATTCCGTCTTCTGGTAGATGCTCGAGACATAGTTGCGCACGGCCTTCTCGCTGAGATAGAGCCGGCCGCCGATGTCTCGATTGGACTCGCCCGCGGCTAGAAGTCGGGCGACCTGAAGCTCGCGAGGGGTCAGCGAAGCCAGGGTCACTTTGGAAGCGCCCTCCTGAGCCTGTGTTCCGACGCGGGCGCTGCGTGAGACGACACCGGGCAGGACGGCGGCCGAGCCTCCCGCCGCGACAATTCTGATCACCCCAAGAAGGTCATCGAAGCTGGCGCTCTTCAGGACGTAGCCCGTGGCGCCCTTGCGGAATGCTTCCGCGATGCGGGCCTCGTCGGCGTAGGACGTAAGCATGACGAATGCGCGGACTGTCCCGCGCCGTAGCAGGCCGGACGCGTTGTCCAGACCCTCGGGACCCTCGGCCAGGATATCCCCGACCAGAACGTCAGCGGCACCCTCGAAGCGATCCGTGACGTCACCGAGACTGGAGGCATCCAGGAGCAGATGCGTCTCAACGCTGACCGTGAAGAGCTGTCTCAGACCCTCGCGAAACATTGTGGCTCGGTCGACGAGGATGATCCCTGTGGCATCCATCGGGCCATTCCCTTCCCAGGTGACGACGTCCAGCGTGGTGCCTGCGCTGACAGGGATTGGGCGGCCAGCATGGATTTTCCTGTCGAGAAAGAGAAAGACCGACAGGTTTTCGGCGAAAGATGCCAAGGAAGGGCGTGGGGTCAGACCGTCGACTCGCCGGTGAAGCCGACACTTCGAGAGATGTCCAGGGACAAAAGCCGCACCCTCCGGGCGGCTTCCTCCAGCCGCGGGCCGTTCAGGCGCTGGCTCGGTCCGGTCACGCTCACCGCGGCGACGATCTCCCGACGGTGATCGCGAACGGGCGCTCCCACGCAGCGCACCCCCTCCCCGCCCTCGCCGTCGTCGAGAGTGTAGCCCCGGCGACGGGCGAGGACCAGGTCGCTGTAGAGATCCGTCACGGAGGTGATGGTCTTTGGCGAGACGGCCGGGAGACGGCCATCGCCAAGCAGCCGGCCGAGAGCGGCCTCCTCCATGTCCAGGAGCAAGGCCTTCCCGCAAGCCGAGATGTGCAGGGGTTGCGGCACACCTCGCGGCGTCTCGACCCGGAGTCCGGCGGGGGCGCCCCAGGACTCGATGATGACCATCCTGGCGTCGTAGCGGACAGCGAGGTTCACCGTCTCCCCGAGTTCATCGCCGACTCGCCGCATGAGAGGCTGGGCGACAGTGTGGACGCCCGTGGCGTGCGGGAGGCGATGAGCCACCTGGTAGAGCGCCCAGCCCAGGCGATACTTGCCGGCCTGGTCGGCGCGAGCCACGAAGTTGAACTGGACCAGGGTGGTCACGAGCCGGTGAGCCGTGCTCTTGGAGACTCCGAGATGACCGGCGATCTCGGTGACCCCGAGCGGGCGGAGACCAGGGCTGTCGGCCAGCAATTGGATGATCGTCAGGGCTCGCTCGACGGCCTGGATGGGGTAGCGGGCGCTCTCGACTCCTTCGAGCATGGCCACCGTCTCAGCTCCCCGGATTCAAATCTAGGTGGATGTGGGTCTGGAGTTCTGTCTGGCGGAACGTCGTTCCCACGTTGGCGGGCTATATTCGGGGGGAAGTGACCGCTTTCCTTCCGGTCCGGGAGGGGCGAGGCGGCGGGAGGCGCGGGCGCCCCGGCAAGGCGCGCCGACGGCCGGTTTGGCGCCGGCGGGCCCGGCCGGACCTCTAGTAGCTAAAGAAACCTTTACCTGTCTTCTTCCCCAGGTAGCCGGCCCTGACCATCTTACGCAGGAGCGGACAGGCCCGGTACTTGGAATCCTGAAACTCGCGGTAGAGAACGTCGGCGATGAAGAGGACCGTGTCGAGGCCGATAAGGTCGGCCAGAGCCAGGGGACCCATGGGGTGGTTCAGGCCCAGGCGCATGACGGTGTCGATGTCCGCGGGAGTGGCCAGGCCTTCCTGGAGGCAGTAGACGGCCTCGTTGATCATCGGGATGAGGATGCGGTTACTGACGAACCCGGGCGAGTCGTTGACGGTGACGGGTTCTTTGCCCATGGCCACGGCCAACTCGCCTACGGCCTGGTAGGTCGCCTCGCTCGTGGCCAGGCCCCGGATTATCTCGACCAGCTTCATCAGGGGCACCGGGTTCATGAAGTGCATGCCGATAAACCGGTCCGGGCGGCTGGTGGTCGCGGCCATCTGAGTTATGGGCAGGGAGGATGTGTTGGAGGCGAAGATGGTCGTGGGCGGACAGACCTTGTCGAGCTCACCGAAAACCCTGGCCTTCACGCCGAGGTCTTCGATCACGGCCTCGATGACCAGGTCGCAGTCGGCGGCCGGCTCGGGACCAAGCGTTCCGGTGACGCGACCCAGGACGGCGTCGCGTTCCTCGACGGTGATCTTGCCCTTCTCCACGCCGCGCTCGAGAAACTTGCGGATGCCCCCCAGTCCCTTGTCGACAAGCTCCTGGCTCACGTCGCGGAGCCAGACCCGGCAGCCGGCCTGAGATGCGACCTGGGCGATGCCCGCCCCCATCTGGCCGGCGCCGATAACCATGATCCTGCGAAGGGCCATTGCGATTCCTCCGTTGCCTACGCCTGACCGGCGTACTCCACCAGACGCAAGAGGAGTTCGTCCAGGTCGGGGAGGCGGTTCTTGAGAATTCCCCACAATTCGTCTTCCGTGACGATGGCATACTCGTGCACGAGGCGATTCCGATAGCCGGCCAGGCCTCGTCCTTTCTCGGCCAGTTCGGTGGGCATGACCCCATTCCGCTCCAGAAGATCGAAAATCTCGCGGTAGTTTGACGGGTTGCCCCAGCCGGACTTTACCGCCATGTGGCGGCCGAGATCCAGGAGGCCCTGAAGAGCGCGGCGAAGGTGGTGCTCGGCGACGGCGTAGCCGTCGGGAAGGGCGCGAAACTTGGCCAGACTCAGAGCGCCAAGCTGACGCAGGCGAGCCAGGGAGCTTCTGGCGGTCTGCGCGCGGTCTGTCACCAGCGAGAGATTGAACACAGGGCCCGCCTCCAAGCTAGCGATGCGTGTTTCCTCGGGTCGTGCGGCCGCTCCCCTCCCGCGCTCCATCCAGCATGTCGCGGAACGAGCGTTGCAGAAAGGGACGGAAATCGAGGTAGTCCCTGACGATGATCTCCTCGGCGTCGGTTCGCTCACCCTGGCTCGCCTCCCAGAGCACGCGACCGTGGCGGATGATCTCGAACCGCACCGGCAGCCGGGCGTCGTTGAGGACCACCAGATCGACGTCGCAGCCGGCGACTTCCTCGAGCTTGTGCGCGATCCCCAGTTTCTCGTCTACCGGCAGGTGACTCCCGGCCAGCAGAAGCACCGCCAGATCCAGATCGCTGTCGGCGCGTTCCTCGCCGGCGACGCGAGACCCGAAAGCATAGACGGCAACGGGATGGTAGCGCCCGAGCAGAGCCACGATGGTCTCCATCTTATCCTGGGGCAGGAGCCTGGGTTTCTCTTCCGACGGTGGCGCCAGGCGCCACACCCCCAACCGCAAAGTCTATCCTGATGCTACCAGATGAGTTCGGGTCGCGCAAACCATGGGAGCTGCCGCGTGTCCATCAAACCATCGTCTGACTCCGATCCTAGCCGTCAACTCTCACTATCGTCGCCTCGCCCTGCCCACCACCCGAGCAGATGCCGCACGCTCCGTACCTGGCGCCCCGCCGCCGCATCTCGTAGACCAGGGTCATCAGGACGCGTGCCCCGCTGGCCCCGATGGGGTGGCCGATGGCCACCGCGCCACCGTTGACGTTGACAATGTCCTCGGGCCAGCCGCCCAACCGCAGGGAGACAAGAGCCACGACGGCGAATGCCTCGTTGAGTTCAATGAGTTCCAGGTCTTTGAGAGCCAGACCCAGGCGCTCGGCGGCCATCTTGATGGAGAGGTAGGGAACCGTGCCGAGGTAAGGGGCCTCCCGCGAGACCCAGCCCTGGGAGATGATCGTGGCCAGGGGCGCAAGCCCGAGCTTGTCGGCCTTCTCGCGGGACATGATCACCAGGGCCGAGCCCCCGTCGTTGAGGGCCGGAGCGTTAC
>Ga0315273_10000636_pt1 | contig 37739 bp, 29 predicted proteins | sample YL17G02_0_MG_FD_205753 | JGI IMG/M metagenome (GOLD analysis project Ga0315273, IMG submission 205753) | Sediment microbial communities from Yellowstone Lake, YNP, Wyoming, USA - YL17G02_0 | ecosystem: Environmental > Aquatic > Freshwater > Lake > Sediment | place: USA: Wyoming | collected...
TCTACGTGTCGCGCGTCGACCGCAACCGGGTGTTCGTCTCCGGCGAGGTCAAGAACCCTGGCGCATATTCGGTTCCCGAGGGCACGACGGTGCTCGAGCTCCTGTCCCTGGCGGGCGGGGTCACCGAGGGGGCCGCCACCGGTCGCACCAAGATCGTCCGGATCGAGAACAACCAGAAGAAGACCGTCAAGGTCAAGTTGACGGACATGGTCATGCCCGGCGATACGGTCGTCGTTCCCCAGAGGTACTTCTGATGGCCAGGGTGCATCATCGAGACGCGAAGTCGGGGGAACCGACGCACGATCTGGACGAGTTCTGGGGGGACAACCAGGCCGGTGCCCGGAACGCGCGTGAACACGGCTGGCACGACTACGTGCTCGCGCTCCGGCGTCGGTTCTGGCCCGCGGCGGGGGTCTTCGTCGCCGTGGTGGTTGCCGGCGTCCTCTACGGGTTCACGCGGGTGCCTGTGTACGAGGCGAAGGTGCGGCTGCTGATCGACCGCGATCGGTCCGACCTGACGGGGCTCGGCACGCCCTTCGTGCAGGAGTCGGAACAGGATTTCCAGACGCAGCTGACGATCCTACGCAGTCGTTCGCTTGTTCGCCGGACGATGGGGGCGCTCGGCACCCTGCGCCGGCCGGTGTCCCGGTCGCCGTCAGGATCAGGCGCGCAACCGGCCGAGGCGCCGGGAAACGCACCGACCGACACGACGGCCATCGACGCGTTCCTGGCGTCGGTCCGGGTCTCGCAGGTTCCCGAGAGCCGTCTGGTGGACGTGTTCGTCTCCCACACCGAGCCCGCCATGGCGGCGAAGTCCGCGAACACGCTCGTCGAGGAGTACATCAAGCAGAGTCTCGAGTACCGCACCACCACGTCCAAGAACGTGTCGGACTGGCTCACCGCTCGTCGGGTGGATCAGCGGACAACGCTGGAGGCCAGCGAGAAGGCTCTTCAGGCGTACCGCGATCAACACGCTGCCGTGGCGACGAATGACGGCACGGCCATTCTCGTGGAGAAGCTCGGCAATCTGGTCGCGGCGTACACCAAGGCGAAGACGGAACGGATCGAGAAGGGTGCCCTCTACGTGCAAGTCCAGGACCTGGAGCGCGATCCGGCATCCCTCGAGTCGTTGCCGACTGTGCTTTCGAACCCTTACGTCCAGAAGCTCAAGTCCGACCTGACCGCGCGGAAGAAGGAGGAAGCGGAGCTGGGTGAAACCCTGGGGGCGAGGCACCCAGCCATGATCAAGGCCCGCGAGGCCGTCCGGGCGGCGCAGGCGCTGCTCGACGCCGAGGTGGCGAAGATCGTGGAGTCGATACGCCGCGACTATGTCGCGGCTCAGGAGGCAGAGGGGACACTCAATCAGGCGCTGGAGGCCCAGAAGCGGGAGTCGCTCGCGTTGAACCGCTCCGACGTGGAGCTCGCGATTCTGCAGCGCGATGCCGTGAGCAATCGCCAGATCTATGAGAGCCTCAACCAGCGCCTGAACGAATTTGCGGTCACCCGCCAGCAACGAAGCTCGAACATCAGCACCGTTGATCCCGCCGAGGTCCCGCAACGGCCCATCAGCGGCAGCATCTGGACTGATCTCCGCTACGCCGTGCTCGGTGGCCTGGCGCTGGCTCTGGGTCTGGCGTTCTGGCTCGAGTTCTTCGACAACTGCGTCAAGACACCGGGCCAGATCAAGAGCCTTGGCGTGGCCCTGTTGGGTCTCATCCCGCGTCTGGAGGGCTCGTCCACAGCCCGGACGGGAGGACCCAGCCGGGCTGACCGGGACGCGACGCCGGACCCTGCTCCCGACCAGGCTCCGCGAAGCGGCGGAGACGGGGCTGCGCGGGCCCTGCCCGGCTACCATACGCCCGCCGTGTTCGATGAGGCGTTTCGCGTGCTCCGCACGAACGTCCGGCTGTCGACGGCCAAGGATGGCGCCCGGACGATTCTGGTGACCAGCCCTGGCGCCGGCGATGGCAAGTCGCTGGTGGCTTCGTGCCTGGCCGTGACACTGGCCCAGGGCAAGCACCGCGTGATCCTGGTCGACGCCGACCTTCGGCGGCCGACCTTGCACACGCGGTTCGGCGTGCCGCAGGAACCGGGTCTGTCTGAGCTGTTGACCGGCCAGTTATCGACGGACGATGCGCGGCGCCACAGCCGCTACGAACACCTGGACCTGCTGCCGTCAGGGGCGCACCCGCCGAATCCCTCTGAGTTGTTGGACGCGGAGCCCTTCAAGGACCTGCTCCTCCAGTTCGAGCAGGAGTATGACTGGGTCATCATCGATTCGCCTCCGGTCATGCCGGTCACCGACGCGATCATCATCGCGGCGTCCGGCGCCGATGTCATCATCGTCGCGTCGGCCGAGGCCACGCCTCTCCCGGCGCTCCGCGGCGCGCTCGAACAGTTGGGCCGCACAGGCACTCACATCCTGGGGGCGGTGCTGAATCGCGCCGACCTGAGGCGGCGGGGGTACTACTACTCGGACTACTATCACCGCGACTACACCCGATACTACACATCGACGGCTGTTCCCTGACCCCCGGTCAACCCACTATGCCCGCACGCCACACACGCACGACCGCGACCCCATCCGGCACCTCGATCATCGTGCCGTTCCCGGATACACACCCTCCGGACGGGACCGAGCGGCTCCCCAAGTCGTGGAGCGGTCAGCCCCGACGTCTCCTGGTTGTCGGCACGACGACGTCGGCGCGGGAGCTGATGGGGCTGCTGCGGCACCGACCGCGCTGGCGGGTCGAGATCACCGGGCTGATGGCGACCGACGTCGTTGCCGGCCGGTTCCTGGACGGGGTGCCGGTTCTCGGGCGGCCTGACGACGCGGGGAGCCTGCTGGACACGATGGATTTCGACGAAGTGGTCATGGCCGATCCGAATCTGGAACAGCGGCACCTCGACAGCGTGGCAGGGGCGTGCCTCGAACGCGGGGTGACCTACCACACGCTCGTGCGAATGCCAGGGCGGGTGGCCACCGAACACCACCCGAGAGCGCTGGGAAACGGACTGTATCTCCTCTCGATGGAGTCGCCCTGCCCGCGTCCGTCGGCGCTGTTCATCAAGCGCGTGATCGACATCGCGGGCGCGTGGGTCGGGCTGATCATCTGCGGTGCGGCGTTCGTCGTGTTCGCGCCGCTGATACGTCTCGGTTCGCCGGGGCCGGCGATCTTCCGACAAACCCGCGTCGGGAAGAACGGCCGCCGGTTCACGTTGTGCAAGTTCCGAACCATGCAAGAGGACGCCGAGACCCAAAAGGCGTCGTTGCTGGCCGCAAACGAGATGCGTGGGCACTTGTTCAAGCTCCGGCACGACCCCCGGGTCACGCCCCTCGGCCGCTTCCTCCGTCGAACGTATCTCGACGAGCTCCCGCAGTTCTGGAACGTGCTCAAGGGCGACATGAGTCTCGTGGGAACGCGTCCCCCGACGCCGGACGAGGTCGCCTGCTATTCTCCGCACCATCGGCGGCGCCTCAGTGTGCGGCCTGGCATCACCGGATTGTGGCAGAGCATGGGTAACGGCAAGGTGTGGGACTTCGAGGTCGTGGTCAGGCTCGATTGTGAGTACATCGACCGCTGGTCCATCTGGCTCGACCTGCAGATCCTCGCACGGACGATCGCTGTCGTGGCCGGCGGCGCCGGCCACTGAGTCCGGCTCGTGCGCATCACGATTCTGACCGGTGGTCTCGAGCCAGGCGCGGACGGGGTGGGCGATTATGCCCGGCTGCTCGCCGGCGAATGCTCCAGCCGTGGAGTCCGCTGCCAGGTGGTGGCGGTGGCCGATCGTCACGTCGACGGGGCCTCGACCGATCCGGAGTCCGGAGTCGAGTTCGTCCGCATCTCCGGGAAGGAGTCGTGGTCGCAGCGGTTCCTTCGGGTCCGTGAGGCCGTCCAGGGCTTTTCGCCGGACTGGGTCAGCCTGCAGTTCGTGCCGTACGCGTTTCAGCGATGGGGACTTCCCGTCGGGTTGATCAAACGGCTCCCCGGCGCGATCGCGACGGCCCGCCTCCACCTGATGCTTCACGAAATCTGGATACACGGCGAGGGTTCGTGGCGCCGCCGCCTGATCAGTGCCGGCCAGCGACGCTGTGTGCTGGCGCTGTGCCGCCGTCCCGGCACCCTCGTCCATACCAGCAACAGGACGTACCAGCGCATGCTCGAGCTCCACCACGTGCACGCGTGCCTGTTGCCGCTGTTTGGCAACGTCCCGGTTTCGACCCGTGACGCGCGGGAATGGCTGCCGGCCGCGCTTCCGGACATCGGTGCCGACATGGTCGCACGGCGCGCCGGGTGGTGGCTGTGTGTGATGTTCGGCACGATACACCCTGAGTGGCCGCCAGAGCCTCTGATGGGCCGCCTGCTGCAGGCAGCTGCCGAGCACGGCAAGCGAGTCGGGATTTTCTCCGTCGGTCGTCTGGGCGCGGGGGAGGCACTGTGGACCACGTGGCAGAACCGGTACCGCGACCGCGCGACGATGGTCCGCCTCGGCGAGCAGCCGGTCGAGCGCATTTCTGAACTGCTGAACACCGTCGACTTTGGCTTCGCTACCAGCCCATATGCCCTGATCCACAAGAGCGGCACCGTGGCGGCCATGCTCGACCATGGCCTGTCGGTCATCGTCAATCGCGAGGACGACAGTTTCGCGCCTGGTCGCACCGAGGAGGGCACCGCTGACGAGTTGGTGATTCGGATCGATGAACGGTTCGCCGAGCGGCTGTCCGGCGCGTCGCGGCGACCGCCCCGGTGGCGGCTGCCAGAGACTGCCGCGCGTTTCATCGCAGACTTGAACGCGTCCTCCCCATCCTAGTGGTCGTCCTCAGCCACCCCACCGGAAACGCCTTCGTTCGCGCCGCCCTGAGGGCGTTGCACGCCGCGGGGTCGTTGCACCTCTTCTACACCGCTCTGGCGATGCCGCACGAGCGCGCACTCCGGTGGCTGCCGCTGGCCCTGCGGCGTCAACTCCTCCGACGGCATTTCGGCGAGATTCCGCCGGAAAGGGTGCGGACGCATCCCTGGCGGGAAGCCTCCCGCCTCGGCGCGTCCGTCCTTCACCTCGATCGACTGACCCGCCCCCCAGCCTGGGCGAGCGTCGACGAGGTCTTCGCGGAATTCGATCGACACGTGGCCAGGCACATCACGCTGCGGCAGGACGGCGCGCGGGTGTCGGCGGTGTACTGCTATGAAGATGCCGCCGAACGGACCCTTCAGGCCGGGCGCGTCCGCGGCCTGAGATGCGTGTACGAGTTACCGATTGCGCACTGGCGGACGACTCAGCGCTTGTTGCACGAGGAAGCCGAGCGGCTGCCCGACTGGCGCCCGACGATCCAGGGTCTCGACGACAGGCCCGAGAAGCTCGCGCGAAAGGACCGCGAACTGGAATTGGCGGACACGGTCGTCGTGCCGAGCCGGTTTGTGCTGGATAGCCTGCCGGCCCACGTTCGGGCCACCAAGCGTTGCGTCGTCGCCTCGTTCGGGTCGCCGCTCCCTCCGCAGGCGTCCACCGAGCCTGTCCGGCGGGACGGCCGGCTTCGCGTGCTGTTCGCCGGGGCGATGACCCAGCGCAAGGGTCTGGCGGACCTCTTCGCGGCGATGCGTCTGCTCGATCGATCCGACGTCGAGTTGGTGGTCATGGGTTCGCCGCTCGCGCCCATGTCGTTCTACCGCGGTCAGTGTGATCGTTTCACCTACGAGGCTCCGCGGCCCCACCACGAGGTGCTGGCCCTGATGCGGAGCTGCGACCTGCTGGCGCTCCCCTCAATCGTCGAAGGACGTGCGCTGGTGCAGCAGGAGGCGCTCGCCTGTGGCCTGCCGCTGCTCGTCACGCCGAACGCCGGCGGCGACGACCTGGTGGAGGAAGGCGAGACGGGATTCCTGGTGCCCATTCGTTCGCCACAGATGCTGGCGGAGCGAATCGCGTGGCTGGCCGATCACCGGATGCGGCTGTCCGAGATGAGCCGGCTCGCGCGCCAGAAGGCAGCCGACACCGACTGGGCGCGGTATGAGGCGCAAGTACGTGAGGTCGTGGCGTCGTGAGATCGCAAACCGACCCCGCGAGACACCGGCTGCAGCGGCTGTTGTGGCTGTACTTCGCCCTCCTGATCATCGAGGGCGCGCTGCGAAAGTGGATACTCCCGGGACTGTCGGATCCACTCCTGCTCGTTCGGGACCCGGTCGCGGCCGCGATCATCTACTTCGCGGTTCGCGACGGGTACTTCCCGGCGCTGAGATTGACCCGAGGCTTCACGGTGCTGCTCGCGGCGTTCGTATTGCTGGGTGGGTTGCAGCTGATCCTGGGCTACTTCAGGTCGGTGCCGGTGATGGTGTTCGGTCTGCGCACGTATTTCCTGCATCCGCCGCTGATCTTCATCATGGCGCAGGTCCTGGACGCCAGGAGCATCCGTCGACTGGGCGTTTCGACCCTCATCCTCGCCATGCCGATCGCCCTGTTGATGGTCCTGCAGTTCCAGTCCGCGCCCCATGACTGGATCAACCTGGGAGTCGGGAAGGCCGGGCAGCAGATCCAGTCGGCTCTCAACAAGATCAGGCCGCCCGGGCCGTTCTCGTACATTACAGGTCCGGTCTGGTACTTCAGCTTCACGTTGTCGTTCCTGCTCGCGTCGTATGTCGGCGGCGACCGCATTCCGGCCGTCCTTCGCTGGGCCGCGTGGGCGGCCCTGCTCGCCGCCGTTGCCGTCTCGGGCAGCCGGGCGCTGCTCGTTGCGCTGGTCCCCGTGGTGCTGTGTGCGCTCGCGGCGCCGGTGGTCCGGCCGAGGCTCTTCGGAGGGTTACTGCAAGGGTTCCTGACGCTGGCGATCGCAGCGGCGGTCGTCTGGTCGTTCAACGTCATCAGGGAGGGCGTCGACGTCCTCAACATTCGGATCACGACTTCCGGCGGATCGCGGGAACTCCTCCAGCGCTCCGCCAATTCCTACCTCTACGCGCGAACCGCCTGGACTGACGCCCCCCTCCTCGGTGCTGGCATCGGCCTCGGGACGAACGTCGGCTCCACCCTGGCCGGGCGAACCGGGTTCCAGCTCGGGGAGGACGAGTGGAGCCGCGTGATCTTCGAGGCGGGTCCGGTACTGGGAGTAGCCTACCTTGCCTGGCGGTTCTGGCTGGCCGTGACGCTGCTCAGACACGCCGCGCGTGCCGCGTCGGTCGGGTACGTCCTTCCGCTGGCGCTGTTCGGCGCGTGCGCCTCCAATCTGGCCATGGGACAGTGGGGACAGCCATCGACCCAGGGTTTCGCGGTGTGGGTCGCGGGACTCTGCCTGGCGGCCTGTCGGCTGTCGCAGGCCGGCAGGCTGCGCGAACCCGCGATGGCACACTCCGCGCGCGGCACCCGGGACTGGCCCGTTGCGAGTGGCCGCGTGGCCGTCGACAATGAGGAGCCATAGGCCCGTGGCACGGCTGTCGGACCTCCGCGTGGAGCCAATCTCTCCCGATGACGAGATATTGCACCCGCGGACCGCCGGGCCTGGAACGTCCAGCCCGACGACGGCTCTTGATCATGTGTCGCGACGCGCTGCGGCTGTCGCCAGGAGGTGGATCCCGGAGGCCCTGAAGGCACCATTAAGACGGCTGCGCGGCCTGCCGATCGGAACGTGGGAGCGTGAGGCCACACGACTCCGGGCATTGGAGCCATTCACGAGAGGAGTAAGCAGGCTGCTGGGTCCGGAAATCGAGTTCGTCGACCCGTGCTCGTTCCTTTTCACGGCTGAAGAACTGTTCCTTCGGCAACTCTATCGTTTCGTCAGCCCGACGGACTCGCCCGTAGTGCTTGACTGCGGGGCGAACATCGGTCTCAGCATCCTGTACGTCAAGGCGCTCTACCCGAAGGCGCGAATCACGGCATTCGAACCAGATCCCGTCGCCTTCGGCGTGCTTCAGGGCAATGTCGAGCGATTCGGGCTTGTGGATGTTGAGTTGAGGCAAGAGGCCGTCTGGCGCAGCAACGGCGTGGCGCGATTCCGACAGCAGGGTGGTGACGCTGGACGGCTCGCGATGGCTGGCGAGGTGTCGGCGGCCATCGACGTCAGAACGACGCGGATTCGAGACTTCCTCGAGGAACCCGTGGACTTCCTGAAGATCGACATTGAGGGAGCTGAGTCGGAGGTCATCGAGGACTGCGCCGGCTCGCTTGGCCGGGTGCAACGCATGTTCGTCGAGTACCACTCGTTGGTCAATCGTCTCCAGCGGGTGGATGTCATCTTCCGGGTTCTCCGAGAGGCGGGATTGCGAACCCATGTGGAGGCCTTTGCGCCTTCACCGCATCCTTTCGTGTCCAGGAGCATTCGAACCGGGATGGACTCGCTCGATATGGCGCTGAACATCTGGGCGTTCCGGCCCTGAACCTGGTGGTTCGTGCCCCAATCACGCTGTCGATGCCATTCCATGAGGACGGTGACCGCAGGATGAGTCGTCTAACGGTTTTCACGCTCTGTTCCAACAACTACCTCGCGTACGCGAAGACCCTCGGTGAATCCGTCGTCCGGCATGACCCGGATGCCCGATTCGTCATCGGTCTCGTCGATGAGCGCCGGCCGGATCTCGATTACTCGCGCGTGGGTCCGTTCGAGATTCTGCAGGTCGAAGAGATCGGAATCCCTGACTTCGAAGGATTCTGGAAGCGCTACAACCTGGTGGAGCTGAATACCGCCGTCAAACCGTTCTACTTCGAGCATTTCTTCCGGGAACGCCGGTCTGACGTGGTGGTGTTTCTTGATCCTGACGTCGAGGTGTACTCGTCCCTCCAACCGGTTGTCGAATCTCTCGGATCGGCTGCGGTCCTCCTGACGCCGCACATTCTCACGCCCATCCCAGTCGACGGTCTCAGCCCTGCCGAGCCGGTCTTTCTGCGGTTTGGCCTCTACAACCTCGGGTTCCTGGCCATGGCTGAGCGCCAGGATGCCGGGGCGTTCCTCGAATGGTGGAAAGCCCGCACCGCGGCATCCGGATACGACAGGCCGGACGAGGGGCTGTTCGTCGATCAGCTCTGGATCAACCTGGCGCCGATCTTCTTCAACGGGATCCGCATCGCGCGCCACGCCGGGCTCAACGTGGCGTACTGGAATCTGCACGAACGGCGGTTGTCGCAGACAGACGACCACCGATGGCTGGTCAACGGTTCCGACCCGCTCGTCTTCTTCCACTTCAGCCAGCTGGATCGGAAGGACGCGCACTCGATCTCGAAGGTCAAGACCCGGTATCATTTCGGGAATCGGCCGGATCTGCGCGAGCTGGTTCAGGGTTACAGAGAACAGCTCGTGCGAAACGAGGTCGATCGGTTCCAGGGGGTGCCGTGCGCGTACGAAGAACGCCGGTTATCATCCGCGCGAGACGACCGGGAGCGATCCAGGAGACTGCGCGCGCGACGTTCGCCGATATCGTTCCTCGCCGGCACGCTCGCCTCGCGGCTTCTTGAAGCGGCAACAAGGACGCTGCAGCGCTTCCAGGCGCGACTTGCTGCGCGCTGAGCGAGTGTCAGGTCCCACTGAATGAGCGCAGAAGGCATGGCCAGCAGGCACACCACGCACGCCCCGGTCGATGACCAGTGGACGATAATCATCCGGCCGCAACGGGGCTGGCTGGATCTGCGGTTGAGAGAACTGTGGCGCGCGCGCGACCTGGTGGCCCTCTTCATCCGCCGGGACTTCGTGGCCGGCTACAAACAGACCGTCCTGGGCCCGTTCTGGGCCCTTGTCCAGCCGCTGTTGACCACCGTGATGTTCACCCTCGTCTTCGGGCGCGTCGCCAGGCTGTCCACCGACGGGCTGCCTCCGTTCCTGTTCTACATGGCCGGAACCGTCGTCTGGAGCTACTTCTCCGCCTGCATGACGAAGACGGCCGACACCTTCGGGGCCAACGCGCATATCTTCGGGAAGGTCTACTTCCCACGGCTGACGGTTCCCATCGCGATCCTCATCTCGAACATGGTGGCGTTCGTCATCCATTTCGCGCTCTTCCTGGCCTTCGTCATCTACTTCTGGCTGGATGGTGCCGCCGTCAAGGTCAGCGCCTCCGTATTCCTGCTGCCGCTGCTGCTGTTCATCATGGCGGGCCTTGGACTGGGCGCAGGCATCATCGTCTCGTCGCTGACCACGCGATACCGCGACCTGCAGAACGTCGTGACCTTCGGCGCCCAGCTCCTGATGTACGCGACACCGGTCATCTACCCGCTATCGGCGACTCCGGCGAAGTACCGGGTTCTCGTCCAGGCCAACCCGATGACTCCCATCGTGGAGGCGTTCAGGGGAGCGTTCCTGGGGACGGATACCGTCAGCACGGGCGCCCTGCTGTACAGCTTCTGCTTCATGGTCGTGGCCCTGACCTTTGGCCTGCTGCTCTTCAACCGCGTGGAGCAGACCGTCATGGACACGGTATGAACGACGTGGTCATCTCCGTCGAGAACATCTCCAAGCGGTACCGCCTGGGCGTCCTCGGCAGCCGGTCGCTGAAAGAGGACGCCAACCGCTGGTGGGCTCGAGTGAGGGGCGCACCGGACCCCAGTCTCAAGATCGGCGAGCGGGACCGGGACAGCCATCGGAAAGGGTTCATCTGGGCCCTGCGGGACGTGAGCCTCGAGGTCACGCGGGGTGAGATCGTGGGCATTGTCGGGCGGAACGGTGCGGGCAAGAGCACGCTGCTCAAGATCCTGTCCCGCACCACGGCTCCCACAGGCGGCCAGGTCCGGGTCAAGGGCCGCATCGCCTCGTTGCTCGAGGTGGGCACCGGCTTCCATCCCGAGCTGACCGGCCGGGAGAACATCTACCTCAACGGTGCGATCCTCGGGATGCGCAAGGCCGAAATTGCGCACAGGTTCGCCGACATCGTCGAGTTTTCCGGCGTCGAGCAGTTCATCGACACGCCGGTGAAACGGTACTCCAGCGGCATGCACGTGCGCCTGGCGTTCGCCGTCGCAGCGCACCTGGAGCCGGAGATCCTGGTTGTGGACGAGGTACTCGCGGTAGGGGACGCGGCCTTCCAGAAGAAGTGCCTGGGGAAGATGGGCGAGGTGGCCCGGGCGGGCCGGACCGTGCTGATCGTCAGCCACAACATGGGCTCGATCAATGACCTCTGTGATCGAGCGGTGCTCCTGGCGACCGGATCGGTCGTCGCGGACGGCCCGCCGGAAACGGTGACGCGACAGTACCTGTCCAACGGGGAATCCCGGCGCGCGCATGTCGAATGCCAGCCGTCCGAGAGCCAGGCGCATTTCCAGGCGGTGACGTTGTGCGATGATGCCGGGGAGCCGACCGCGAACTTCGACATCCGAAAGCCGTTCTACCTCCGGATGCAGTTCGTCGTGCGACGGCGCATTCCAGGGCTCCAGGCGGCCTTTGCGGTGTACAACTCCGTGGGGTATCGGATCTTCCAGAGCACAACCAGCCACCCCGAACCGGCAATAGACATTGAAGAGCCGCGGCAGTACGACCTGCGCGTGGGTGTGCCCGGCAGGCTGTTGCCGGCCGGGTCCTACACGGTCACCGTCGCCCTGCACATCCCGAACGTCTCCTGGTTCGATCTGCACGAACACGTCCTCACGTTCGACATCGAAGACACCCGATCGAAACGATTTGACCACGACGGGCGTTCGGTGGGCTGCGTCCTCGTCGATCTCACGTGGGACCAGCAGCATCGGCCTCTCGTCGAACGGCAGGAGTCTCCTGGCGCCTGACCTGGCACGCCGGGCAGTCCCACCGGTGCGCCCAGGCCGGGGTTTTCGCTGCGGAAGCGGCCAGATCGCGGCGACGGCCAACAACGCGCGCGTCCGCTTGCGTTGACACCAGCGCGGGGCCCGTGCGTCTCACGTGACCCCGGGAGAACGGCACGTCTGCTGCCTATGGCGCCTTCATTACCAAGCGTGAAGCCTGCCGCTGTCGCAACGCTGGCGAACGACACAGCGTGTGACGATCTGCGCCTCCTGCTGCTCACCTTGGAGCTCTGGAATCCGACGGACCCGCCGGTCGTGTTCCTGTACTGTGACTCCCGCGTGTCGTCGCAACTCGTGAGGCTACGGTACGCAGGGGACATTGTCGCGAAGGAAGCTCTGAACCGATATGCGGGGCTCGACAGGCTGACCATGGAGCGGATGCGGGGGAGGACGCACGCGACGCTCTTTGCGGACTATGTCGCGCAGAAGTGCGACCTTCTGGAGTGGGCCCTTGCGGAAGTGCCCGATGAACAAACCTGCAGAGACGCTTGCTCGCTCCTGGGGCATCGACCGCGCTCCTGGACACTCCGGCCTGACGGTCGAGGGCCGTCCCCTCGGTTCGATCCACACGCATTGGGGTGAATCGCAACCGTCCACGACGCGCGAGTTCAATCACATGGTCTATCGATGGCTCTGTCTTCTCCAGGACGATGAGAAGGTGGGAGGACTGCGCGCCCGGGTCCTGCGCATGGCTCCCTGGCTGGGGTCGTCAGACGCGAAGGGCCGACGTGGGCAGTGTCGGGACGAGTGTGCCTGCGCAGTTGCTCAGGACGTAGAATGACCCCGCCGCGACGGTCAGGTGTGCGGCGCCGCAGCGTGGTCAGCCTGCGACACACGGGTGCGTCGTGATCGTCCTGATCTCGCCCTGCGAGCTGGCGAACACGCACGGCACCGGCGTGCAGATGCTGCGCGTGTTTGGCGACAGTTCCAGGCCGTTCATTCACCTGCACTGGGCATCGCACTCCGGCTTGCCGAGCCAGAGTGCCTCGAGCTACTGGTTGCGCGAGCCCTCACCATGGCCCTGGCGAACCGGCCGTGGCCTTGCCGGGCGCCTCCGCGATCGCTTCTCGCTGACCTGGTGGCCTCACGGAGTGGTAAACGTCGGCCGGTTCGAGGGTCTCCTGCGGGGCTTGCCGACTCGCCCCCGTGTCGCCTACGTCGTGGTGTGCGGCGAGGACGATGCGCGAAGAGCGCTGTCCTTGCTCGACGTGCTCGGCACTCCACCGGTCACGCATGTCGTGGACCTCGATCGGATCGAACTCGAACCGGCGACCATGCCGGCGTTCGGGGAACTGCTTCGACGCTCGCCTTGTGTCCTGGCGCTGAACGAGTCGATTGCCGCACAACTCGCGCGATTCAGACTTGCCTCGGTCGAGGTGGTGCCGTTCTCCTTCGGCTACTCTGGAACGGCGGGCCCGCGCGAGGACCTCATCGTGCTGTCGGGAAGCCTGGGGCCCAACCCCAGTAATGCTTATCTGCACGCTGCCGCCGAAGCCCTGCGTCTCGTGCGGGCACGCCGGCCGTCCGCGCGGGCGGTGTACTTCGGAGCGCATTCCCGCAGCCTTCCGCCCGACCTGCGCGGCGAAGTTGAAGACCTCGGCCTGGTCTCGAACGCGTCGTGCGGAGAAGTGCTTGGGCGAGCCAGACTGGCTTACTTGCTGACGCCAGACGGGAACTCGAGCTGGGACCGCCACTCCATTCCGTCGCGCATCGCAGACTACCTTGCCTGCGGTCTGCCGATTCTCGCCATGATCACCCAAGGCAATGCGACGCACGCGCTCCTGAGCGATCCGGCTCTGCAGCCGGCCGTGAGATTCCCGACGACCGCGGCAGAGCTTGCGGACGCGACCCACGATTGGATCGTGAACGAGACGGCATGGACCACGGCCAGCAATGCCGCCGTTGCGTACGCCGGCCGCCACTTCTCCCTCGATATCGTGCGCAGCCGCATCGACGCTGCGCTCGCCCGGGCAGAGGCCAGGGCCGACGCGCGTGCGGTTCGTTCATGACCCCGATGCATACCCGCGATCGGACGTCGGGTGTGGATGGCGTCCGTGCGCGACGCGTTCTCCAGGCGACCCGCTTGCTGGTGGTCGACGAGATAGCCTTCGAGGGGGGGCTGGTCACCTTCCGCCAGCACCTGCTTCCCGCGCTTGCGAGGCAGTGCGAGCGTGTGGTCTGGGTCGTGCCAGACCACGTGACGTCGGAGTACGCGGAGATGTTGTCGCGGGAGCCGAACGCGTCGGTCGTGGGCTTCCTGTGGCCGCGCCGGTCGTGGCAGCGCGTCCTCCACGGCCTCGCCCGGCGCCTGCCGGCTCGACTGACCAGCGACGCACAGGCGGCTCGAATCAGCCGCGTCCTTCGCCAGGCGCGGGTGCGGCGCCTGGCAGTCGAAGGTGGCTTCACCCATTGTCTTTCCACAGCGGTACTCGAACAGCCCTGGCCCGACACGACGCTGCCGACGGCAGGCGTGGTGCTCGATCTCAATCCGCTCCTGGCAGAACGCCGCCAGCGCAACATCCTGTCGTGGGTCGAACGTGCCGACAAGATCCTGACGATCTCGGAGTTCACCCGGCAGGTCCTCGTCGGGCATTTCCCGGAACGGGGCGACCGCATCTGCAACGTCCCCTTGGCCGCGCCGCCGGTGCACGAGACCGCGGTGCCCCATGAAGCACCGATCTTCACATTCTATTACCCGTCGGTGGCCAACGAGCACAAGGGCCATGCGACGCTCTTTGCGGCGTGCGTTGAGCTCGTGAGGGCGGGCCTTGCATTCCAACTGGTGCTGACGGGCCATGGAACCGAGGTGTTCGCGGGCGGGGAGCCGGCCCGGCTTCCGAACCTTGAGGAAGCACGACGGCTGCTCGAAGCGAACCCCACGTTACGCGCCAGGGTGAACTGCCTGGGCCGGCAGCCTGCGGGAAGAGTGGAATCCGAGTACGCGAACTGCTCGGGAGTCGTGTTGCCATCGACCTACGAGGGATTCGGTCTCCCCCTCAGTGAAGCGATCAGCCACGGGCTGTCCGTGGTGTGCTCGGACATCCCGCCGTTCCGAGAGCAGGTGCGGCTCTATCAGGCAGACGACGCCGTCGCCATGTTTTCGCCAGGCGACCATCTGGCGCTGGCACGCCTCATGGCTCAGATGCTGACCCGTCGGCCGCCCCGGCAGAGCCGGCGCGACGTCGACCGCCGGATGGCTCGCTGGACCTGGGACGACGTGGCCCGTCGGTACATTGAATGCCTGCACCAGTAGAAACAGCCGCGCAGGAGCGGCCTGCTGCCGTTCCACCTCGGTCGCCGCACCCGGACTGGCTGCGTCCAGGGCCCGTCGGTGGCGGTCTGACGAACCGGTTGATCTACAGCGGGCGTATTCGGGCATCACGCTGGGCCCGTGCGCATCTCTCCTGGCTCAGTCGGATCCGTGCGCGACTGACCGTGCGCGATCTCTTTGGCACGCCGGGCGACACTCTCCTGACCGGTACGGTGTGTCGTCACGTGAAGCAGCGATGGCCGGGGCTCCGAATCAACTGCGCCACGGCGAACCCGGACCTGTTGCTGTGCGACCCAAACGTATCGGAGCTCAACGGTCAGCCGGGACTCTTCGTCCTCGACTTCTGGTACCTCGAACTCATCGAACGGCGGGACAACACCAGGCACGTCCTGGCGCCGACCCTGTCCAGCATCGGCGTGGACACCACCGACTACGGCGCCCGCGTGTACCTGACGGAAGCTGAACGAGGGCGGGCGCGCGAATTCCTGGAGCCGATGCCTCGCCCGCGTATCGCGTTCAACCAGCGCAGCGCCCAGCCGGCAAAGAACTGGCCGCGTCGCCACTGGGACGCTTTGCTCCCCGGCCTGCGAGCGCGCGGCTCCCTGGTACAACTGGGCGACCAGTCCGAGCCCGTCCATGAAGATGTAACCCGGTATGCTGGCCGGCTGACCCGCCGCGAGTCGATGGCCATCCTCGCCGAGTGCGACATCTTCGTCGGCCCGGAGAGTTTCCTCATGCATGCGGCAAGCGGCCTGAACGTACCGGCCGTCGTCATTTTCGGAGGCCGCACCAGTCCGGTTGTCTCAGGCTATGCCATCAACCGTAACCTGTACACGGACCTTCCCTGCAGCGGGTGCTGGCTGTCCGGACATCCCGGCAGCGAGTGTCCACACGACCTGGCCTGTCTCGAAGCCATCAGCGTGACCGATGTGTTGAACGCCGTGGACGACGAACTTCAGACCGCGAGAACGCGGCGTTCCGGTTAGGCCCCGTCTCCCCGATTCCGATGCTGTTGGAACGGCTCTCCCGGCTCATTCGCGAGCGTCGGCTGCCTGACGTGATGTTCTGGTGGGCGAACCGGGACCTGTTGTGGCGGGAAGTGCATCCGCCTCGCTCCGGCTCCTGGCACGTGCTCTGTGCGGACCCCGTCATTGTCTACGTCATGGAGTTCGGTCGCGAAGTCGAGAGCCTGGCGCGCCGTCTCCGCACGCGTCCAACGTGGCTGCTGGTCAGCAATCCCTGGATTCCCCGCTCGTTGACGGAGGCCCACGCGCTCGCCCGCAGAACGGCGGAGCTCGGCGCGCGGTACCCTCGTCTGTCAATCGTCTACCTGTGCAACGACGCCGATGAGGCGGCGGCGCTCGGCGCCGCCGGATTGCAGTCACGTTTCTGCCACCAGAACGCGCTCCTGGATGAGAACCTCTTTCGCCCGACGCCCGGTGTTCCGAAGACCGCCGACGCCATCTACCTCGCGCAGTTGGTCGCCTACAAACGTCACTACCTCGCCCGAGACATTCAAAGCCTGATCGTCAAGACCTACCTGAGCGGGGCCACGCGCGATCGAGCCTATATCCAGCAGGCTCTCAGGGACCTATGGCACGCGCGCTGGGTGTATCGGTGCTCCGATGAAGACGTCTGTGAGCTGATCAATAGCTGCCGCGTAGGACTGTGCCTGTCGGCGGCGGAGGGCGGGATGTACGCAAGCATGGAGTACATGCTCTGTGGCCTGCCCGTCGTGACGACGCCCAGCGTAGGTGGCCGCGAGGTCTTCTGGCACGGCGATCACGTCCTCACGGTCGACCCCGATCCGGCGAGCGTTCGGCTGGGTGTCGAGGCGATGATTCGACGCAATCTCGATCCCGAGCGGATCCGGACCGCGACACTGGCCAGGCTCCGGCCTCATCGTGAGACATTCGTGGACACGGTCAACAGCATTCTTGTCGGTGCCGGGAGGGCTCCCACCTACCAGTGGGGCGATCGATTCATCCACAAGATGTCCAAAGAACGGCCATTCCGTCTCGTGTCCGGGGAGTGTCTGGCCGCCAGCACAGTCCGCCGTGAGGCCAGGGGTGAAGGACCAGAGGACTGCGGCCCCTCTTCTGCCCGGAAGTCGTCGTCTGCCCCCCGGACCTGAGTGATGCGTATCCTGCACGTCATGCGATCGATGGACCCGGTGGGCGGAGGGGTTGCCGAGGTGGTGACCCGGCTTGGACTGGAACAGGTCAGGACCGGTCAGAGCGTACGCGTGGCGACGCTCGACGATCCGGACGCGCCGTGGCTCTCTCGATTTTCGCTGCCCATAGACGTACTGGGTCCGGTCTCGAGCACCTACGGGTACACGCCGCGGCTTGGACCCTGGCTTGGCCAGCACCTCCATTCGTTCGACGTCATCTGCGTCCATGGCCTGTGGCAGTACCCGGGTCTCGCGGTCTGGCGGGCGGCCCGGAAGAGGGGAACACCCTACCTCGTGTTCCCCCATGGCATGTTGGATCCCTGGTTCAAGCGGCGGTATCCGCTGAAACACGCGAAGAAATGCCTCTACTGGCCATGGGCTGAGTTCCGGGTGCTTCGCGACGCGGCCGCTGTACTCTTTACGGCGGAGGATGAACGGCTTCTCGCGCGTCAGTCATTCTGGCCGTATCGGTGCCGCGAGAAGGTGGTGACCCTTGGCACCGCGGCCCCTCCCCAGGCGTCGTCCTCCGACAGGCGTCTCTTCACGCAGTCGCATCCGGAAACCGAGGGCCGGCGCGTGGTACTGTTCCTCGGCCGGATCCACGAGAAGAAAGGGTGCGATCTTCTGGTTCGCGCGCTCGCGACGGCGGTACACTCCTTGCCCGCGGACGCGCCGTGGCACCTCGTCTTCGCGGGTCCCGTCGCGACCGACGGCTACCGGCAACAACTGGATGCTCTCATCGGAAAGGTCGGCCTGGCGAGTCGCGTCACGTGGACCGGGATGATCGGCGGTGATCTCAAGTGGTCCGCCTTCCGTTCGGCCGATGTGTTCGCCCTGCCCTCGCACCAGGAGAACTTCGGCGTTGCGGTCGCGGAGGCCCTGGGGTGTGGAGTGCCTGTCCTGGTCTCGGACAAGGTCAACATCTGGCGTGAAGTCCTGGCCGACGGTGCGGGGTTCGCCGACGCCGACACCGTCGCAGGGACCGCGCGGCTGCTGGCGCGGTGGATGCCCCTCGATGAGGAAGCGAAGTCACGGATGCGGACCAACGCGGCCAGGTGTTTCGCCAGACGGTTCGACATCCGGACCGCCGCCGCCCGCCTCACTGCCACGATCGAAGACGTGTTGCCATGAAGGACCCCGACTCGCACTCCCGCACCGGACCGAGTTTCACCTTGAAGAATCGCCTCGCGCGGCAGGTCTGGACGCTCGTGTGGCTCGTCCTGTTCCGTCCCACCCCGCGCCCCCTGCACGCGTGGCGCCGGTTCGTGCTCCGCTGCTTCGGGGCATCGGTCGGTCCGTCCGCGCACATCTACGCGGGGGCGCGCATCTGGGCGCCCTGGAACCTCGTGGCCGGGCGGGCGGCGTCGATTGCCGACGGCGCCGAGATCTACAACACGTCGCGGATCGAGCTCGGCGAATGCGCCGTCATCTCACAGGGGGCGTATCTCTGCGGCGCAGGACATGACTACGAGTCGTGGAACTTTCCGCTCGTTTCGGCGCCGATCGTCGTCGGCGCGCACGCGTGGGTTGCCGCGCGCGCCATCATCCAGAGGGGCGTCACCATCGGTGAAGGCTGCGTCATCGGTGCCGGGAGCGTCGTGACCCGGGACATGCCTGCCTGGACGGTCTGTGCGGGCGTGCCGTGCCGCGCCATCCGGCCCTACGAAAAGCGATGAAGGCCGCCCCGCCTGCTCCCCGGCGGCCTGTCCGGGTGCTGCTCGTCTCGCCAACCTTTGGCGCCTACGGCGGCATGGAAGCGTTTGTGCTGGCAGTGGCGGATACGCTCGCTCAGGACAGCCGGTTCGACGTGCGGATCTTGTTCAAGCGCACGACGCAGTTCGGGCGACAGCCCGACTTCGAGCAACAGTGCCGGCCGTTTCCCGTCGAATTCTGCGGCAGGGCCAGCCACGCGTTGTGGTCGGCCATCGCGTGGGCCGACATCGTGCACGGCCAGAACGCGTCACCGGATGTCGCGGCCATGGCCTTCGCGCTTCGACGCCCGATCGTGCTGACCCTGCACAACACACTGCCGGTCAGGCCGGCGCTGCGTCGGCTCGCGTGGCGGCTGGCAGCCAGAACGGCGGCCGCGCGCTGGTACAACTCGAGTTTCGTCCGGGGCACGTGGGAAGGACACCGTGCGCATGGCGAGAGCGCCGTCGTGCCGACGACCTCGCGACTGCCGGCCGGCCACGTCGATCCCCTGTCCCGGCGCGGTTTCGCGTTTCTCGGCCGACTGGTCGCCGGGAAAGGCGCAGACATACTGATTGACGCCTTCCGGGCATCAGGCCTGGATCCCGACGTGTGGCCGTTGACGATCATGGGGGAGGGGCCGCTGCGGGCCCGACTGGAAGACGAATGTGCGCGCCGAGGCATTCGGGGGGTGACCTTCGCAGGATTCGTGGCGGGAGCGGCGAAGGCCCACGCGCTCGCGCGGGCGAAGTGGCTGGTCGCTCCTTCGCATTGGCGGGAGCCCTTCGGGCTTGTTGCCATCGAGGCGCGGAGCGTCGGCGTGCCCTGTATCATTGCCGCCGATGGCGGGTTGCCGGAGGCCGGAGGGCGGGACGCGCTCGTGTGCGTGCCCGGTGACGTCGGATCGCTTGCGCGCCGCCTCGTCGACGCCGCCAACATGCCGGACGTCGAGTACCTGGCGCGGGCGCGCCGAACGCGGGACGACCTCGACCGCGAGCTGACCCCGACGTCCTTCTACGGCGACGCGTACCTGCGCCTCGTGAAAGAAGCACGCAGATGACCAGTCAGTCACCAACGCGTGGCGCCGACCCGATGGCCCATGTTGCCCCTCCGGGCAACGTGCCCGTGTCCGTTGTCATCCCGGTCAAGAACGAAGCCTCCAATCTCGAGCGTTGTCTGCGGTCCGTTCTGTGGGCAGACGAGGTCTTTGTCGTCGATTCCCAGAGCACCGATGAGACCGTCGCGATTGCCGGGCGGTTTGCGGCCCGGGTCGTGCAGTTCCGTTACGACGGAACCTGGCCGAAGAAGAAGAACTGGGCTCTCGAGCATCTGCCATTCAGGCACGAATGGGTGATGTTGCTCGACGCCGACGAAGCACTGCCACCCTCGGCCGAAGACGAGTTCCGCCGCATCACGTCGTCCCCTCCGGGTCCCGTGCGCGGGTACTGGATCAACCGCCGGTTTCAGTTCATGGGTCGCTGGCTGAAACACGCCTACTATCCGAACTGGAACCTCAGGTTGTTTCTCCATCGCTTCGGCCGATTCGAACGGATCGTCGAAGGCGAGACCGAAAGTGGTGACGTCGAGATTCACGAACATGTCCTGGTGGACGGCGAGACCGGGCGTCTTGACAGCGAGATGGACCACTACGCATTTCCGACCGTGTCGGCGTTTGTCGAGAAGCACAACCGGTACTCCAGTTGGGAGGCGTACGTCGCTCTCGACCCGTCGGCAAAGGTCGCTCACGGCCCGAGCCGTGCGCGCTCCATCGTCAGGTACTGGGCACGAAGGGTCCCGTTCCGCCCGTTGTTGCGGTTCCTGTATGTATACGTCTGGAATCGTGGATTCCTGGATGGCAGAGAGGGCTACTACTTCGCGCGGTTACATGCACTCTATGAGTTTCTCAGCGTGGCGAAAACGTACGAGCGCCAGCGCAAACGGCAAAGCACCAAGTGAGTCGGGCACCTGGCACGCCGCAAGGACGACACGCGCTGGCTCGACCGGAGCGTCGCGGTCCGGGCGTCCTCATGGGTCGCTACGCGCGATGCCCGGACGCAGGCAGGCGATGAGATGAAGACGTGCGTGGAGGTCAGTGCGTACGTCCCCTGCCACAATCAGCGCTCGACCGTCGGCAGGGCAGTGGCGGCGCTCAGTCAACAGACCGCTCGAGTCTCCGAGGTGTTCGTCGTCGACGACGGCTCCACCGACGGACTCGCGAGCGAAGTGGAGGGCGCCCGGGTAATCCGGCTGGGCACGAACCGTGGCCGGGGTGCCGCCCGGGCGAGGGCGATGGAAGAAGCCCGATACGAGCTCGTTGCGTGCTGCGACGCGACCAACACGCTTGCCGCCGACTTTGTCTCGAGAGCGCTGCCCTGGTTCGAAGACGCCGCTGTGGCTGGTGTCTACGGGCGAATCTGGTCTCGCCGGCAGGACACCGTCGCGGCCCGATGGAGGAGCCGGCACCTCTTCAAGGACGGCGTCGAGGCGCCGCCGCGGCGGCATGCCTTGCTCGCAACCTACGGCTGTCTCCTGCGGCGTTCGGCTGTCATGGCTGTTGGTAATTTCAATCCCGCACACAGGCACTCGGAGGACGCGGAACTGGGGCTACGACTACTTGCGGCCGGATACGACGTGGTGTCGGACCCATCGTTGCGGGTCGAGTCGCTGTCGACCGACTCGCTCTTCGCGGTCCTGAACCGATACTGGCGATGGAATGCGGGCGCTCAGGAACAGGTCAGCTGGCGTTCGTACCTCAAGACCATACGCTATGCCGCCGGCGGAATGGCCCGCGACGATCTGCGAGCCGGCGACGTTTCGGCCATGATGGTCAGTCTGTTCTGCCCGCACTACCAGTTCTGGCGCTCCTGGTTTCGCCGCCGGGCCGGTCGGGTCCAGCGATGATGCCGGGTTCGGGGCCTCAGCTGTCGGTCGTGGTACCCACGTGCCTCCGCAACGTCCAGTTGACGAGTTGCCTGCGGCGCCTCGCGCCCGGGACGCAAACGCTCGATCCCGCGCGGTACCAGGTGATCGTGACTGACGATGGCACGCTGGAAAACGCGGAAGAGATGGTGCGGACCTACTTCCCGTGGGCGCGTTGGGCAGAGGGCCCCCGGCGTGGACCGGCGGCGAACCGGAACGCCGGGGCTCGTCTGGCCAGGGGCGAGTGGATTGCGTTCGTGGACGACGACTGTCTTCCAGATCCGGACTGGCTGGCGGCCATCGAACGCCAGTCTCGTGAGCCTGACACGGACGCGATCGAGGGCATCACCGTGTGTCCGGACAAGAGCGACAATCCCCTGGAGGAACACGTCGAGAATCTCGACGGAGGAGCCCTCTGGTCCTGCAATCTGGCCGTCAGGCGCGCCGTCTTCGAACAACTCGGGGGGTTTGACGAGGACTATACCGAGGCCTGCTTCGAGGATCTCGACCTGCGTTGGCGACTGCAACGGTCTGGAGCGCGGCTGCGGTTCTGCACGGACGTGCTGGTCATTCACCCGAAGCGGGTCGGCACGTGGAGAGACCTGTGGCGCCGCACCTTGCGGCTTCGCTGGACCGTGTTATTCCGGCTCAAGACGGGTGCGTCGACCGGGGCCGGCACGGAGGCGTGTCTGAACCTGCTGAGAATCACCGTCCAGGCCGTGCGGGACCGGAAGCCTGCGCTGTGGAAGAGGCGGACCTTCACGATCGCGTGGCTATGGTTGACGTTTCCTGTCGTGCTCCCTTACCTTCTGTTCTGGCAGCGTCGGTTTCGGCACTTGCTGGAGCGGCGCAAGGTCTGACGCGCCCGCGCCTGCCTGCGTCGAGATGTCCGGACTGTTTTGCCATGCGTATCCATACGATCTGCGTGAACTACTGGCCCGAGAAGACCGGCATCGCGGTCTTCAGCACGGGACGGGCAGAGGCTCTCGCAGCCAGAGGACACCACGTCACGGTCTGCACGGCCGTTCCGTACTACCCTGAGTGGCGGGTGGCCTCCGAGTACCGCCGTCGGCCATTTGCACGGGAGCAGCACGCCGGCGTCGACATCCGGCGCTGTCCGATCTACGTGCCGCGTCGCGTGACGCCCGTGCGCCGCGTGCTGTTCGAAGCGTCGTTCATTGCGTCGGCCTTCCTGCGAAGCATGTTCTGTCGGCCGCCTGACCTGCTCGTCGTGGTGTCACCCCCTCTGGGTCTCGCGGTGGCAGCCGTGGTGCTCGCTCGTCTCTGGGGCGTGCCCTACGTCTTCCATGTCGAAGATCTTCAGCCCGACGCCGCGCTGGACCTTGGCATGATGCCACGGGGCCGTGTCGCCTCGGCGCTGTTCGCCATCGAGAGGCTGGCGTACCGCAGAGCGGCGTTGGTCTCGACGATTACGGGCGCCATGCGGGGCCGCATCATAGGCAAAGGTGTCCGGCCGGACAAAGTCGCGCTGTTTGCCGGTTGGTCGGACCCGGAGTGTTTCGCCCTCCCGATCGAGTCCAGCGACACGACGCTCAGGACCGAACTGCGACTGGGTGACGCGTTTGTCGTCCTGCACATCGGGAACATGGGGGTAAAACAGGGGCTCGACGTCGTGCTCGGGGCCGCCGAGTTGACGCGGAAGGACCCGGACCTCGTCTATGTGCTTCTCGGGGACGGGGCCGTCAGGGCGGCGCTTGGCGACGCGGTGCGCGCGTCCGGCCTGTCCAACGTGCGGATAATGTCACTGCTTCCCCAGGACCGGTTTCTTCGCCTGCTCGCGACCGCCGAGATCTGCCTTGTCACCCAACAGCGCGTGGTTGCGGACATCGTGTTCCCGTCGAAGGTGCTGGCGCTGCTGGCGGCGGGAAAACCGGTGATTGCGTCGGTCAGCAGGAGCAGCGAAGTGGCGCGCGTCATCCGGGAGAGTGGCGCCGGGGACGTCGTGGAGCCTGAGGACCCCGGCGCCTTGTCGGCGGCCATCGGGCGACTCCGCGCCGACCGCGAACGGCGACGGCGGACGGCCGCCGATGGCCGCGCCTACGCACAGCGCAACTGGGAGCGGCACGCGACCGTCGACCACATGGGCCTGGTCCTGGAGGCACTCCTGGGCGAGGCCGCCAGGCCGCCGGCGTAACCGTGGCCCGTCGTGGTGTGGCGCCCTTCTCCGAGCCGCATGGCATGAACGTACTTCTGGTTGGCAACTACGAGCCTGATGGTCAGGAGAGCATGCTGCGCTTCTTCGAGTGCCTCCGGCGCGAACTGCCTCGGCACGGCGTAACGGTGGACTCGATCAAGCCCGCGGTGTGGTTCGGCCGCCGGCGCATCGGGCGTGGCGTCGACAAGTGGCTCGCCTATCTCGACAAGTACGTCCTGTTCCCGTCAGTGCTTCGCCGGTGCATCCGGCGGGCCCACCCGGACACGATCATCCACATCGCCGATCATTCGAACAGCGTCTACCTGCGTGATGAACTCGAGGGCCGTCAGATCGTGACCTGCCACGATCTGCTGGCCGTGAGGGGCGCGCTCGGGGAAGCGACCGATTGTCCGGCCTCGCGGTCTGGCAGGATGCTGCAGGCCGCGATTCTGAGGGGACTTCGACGGGCCGGGCTGGTCGTGTGCGACTCCACGGCGACGCAGAACGACTTTCAGCGGCTCACCGGTGGCACGCGCCGGTCCCAGGTGGTGTGGATGGGGCTGAACGACGCGTTCCGCAACCTGGCACCCGGGGAGGCGCGGGCGCGTCTGGCTCCCCTGGGTGACGCCGTCCTGGGCAGGCCGTTTCTGGTTCACGTAGGGTCCAGCCTCCGGCGGAAGAACCGGGAGCTTGCCCTGCGCGTGATCGCACGGCTGAAGCCTCAGTGGCCGGGCCTCCTCGTGTTCGCGGGTGAAGGGCTGAGCACGTCACAGACAGCATTGATGCACACGCTCGGTGTGAGCGACCGCGTCATTGAGCTCCGTCGGCCGAGCCATGAAACGCTCGAGGCCCTCTACAACACCGCTCATGCACTTCTGTATCCCTCGCGGTTCGAAGGATTTGGCTGGCCCGTGGTCGAGGCTCAGGCCTGCGGATGCCCGGTTGTCTGCAGCAACACCACGTCACTGCCGGAAGTCGCTGGACACGCGGCGTTGATGCGGGGCCCGGACGACGAAGAGGGCTTTGTCGTGGACGTCCTGAGTCTGTGCAATCCCGCCGCGCGCGACGCGTTGATTCGTTTGGGCCACGAGAACGTCAAGCGGTTCACCACCGGACGGATGGTCGCCGACTACATCGCGGCCTACCGCAGCCTGGGCACAGCATGATCCGAAACATTCTTCTCCTTGTGAGTATCGTGTTGCCGTGGCCCGTGCGGCGATGGCTGCTGCAGAGATGCGCGGGCTTCAGCATTCACCCGACTGCGCGTATCGGCCTGGCGTGGCTCGCGCCGGACAGGCTGATCATGGAGGAACACACATCCATCGGGCATCTGACGGTATGCAGGAACCTGGAGTCTGTCCATCTCAAGGCACACAGCCTGATCGGCCGGGGCAACTGGATCACGGGTTTCCCGGCCGGCAATGCCAGTTTCTTTGCCCACCAGAAGGACCGCCACCCCTGGCTTGTGCTGGGCGAGCACGCCGCCATTACCCATCGCCACCTGATCGACTGTACGTCGTCCGTGACCGTTGGACCCTTCACGACGCTGGCGGGGTACGGGTCGCAGGTGCTGACGCATAGCATCGACCTTCGGGAATCGCGGCAGCACTCGGCACCCATTTCGATTGGAGCCTACTGTTTCATCGGCACGAACTGCGTGTTGCTCGGAGGGTGCGTCCTGCCGGACTACTCCGTCCTGGGCGCAAAGTCGCTGTTGAACAAGGCGCACACCGAGACGCACCGCCTCTACGGCGGGGTGCCGGCCGTCGCGCTCGAGGCACTGCCGCCAGACCTTGCGTACTTCCGGCGCGAACACGGGTTCGTCCGTTGAACACACCCGGTCCTCTCGAACGCGCGTTCGTGTGCATCGTGGCCGTGTCCATCTGGGCGTCGTCCTGGCTGCTGGGCAGTTCATTGCTCTGGGCTCAGTGGGTGATGCTGGGATTGTGCGGCCTGGCATGCGTGGGGGGGATCTGGCTGTACTCTTCGCGGAGTCATGGAGTCGTCGGGGCGTTTCGGCCCTGGAACGGGTGGGTGGCGAGCGGGCTGGCCCTGGCCACCTTTGTCGCGTTCGTCGGCATCCAGAGCGCGAACGTCTCGCACATCCCTGTGCTGGAGACGAACAACTGCACATTGTTCCCCGTCGAGCATTGGCGATTCCTGCCGTCGTCTATCGGTGGGCCATTCAACGGATTGGCCAACGGCTTCATCCCAACTGAGAATGCGGCGCGCTACCTGCTGAACTACTCGGCAGCCGCCCTCGGCATCTTCGCGGTCATGTTCGGCGTGCAGTCCCGGTGGAGCTTGCGGATTCTGATCATGGTGCTGGCCGTTCACGGTCTGGTCAGCGGCGCGGTCTGCCTGGCGCACCAGTGGTCAGGCAGCGCGAAGGTGCTATGGGTTCGTGGAGATCCGCTCCTGTTTCTCGGGGCGCCATTCTTCTTCTACAAGAACCAGAATGCCGCGTACCAGACGCTGCTCGCGGGATGGATTCTGGGGTGGTGGGCTGCCGTCTCCGCCCGACGTCCGGTGCGGACGCCGTGGTTGGGCCTGGCGGTCTTCGTCGCCGCGGAAGTGGGCCTGGCAAGTATCCGATCGAGGGCCGGGATGCTGTTCGCCGGAGTCCTGGGCGTGGCGTGGATAATCCACCAGCGCCACGCGCTCGAGCAGTGGTGGCGCGGGCGCCGCGGGATCATGGTCTTCGTGCTGCTCGTGTCGGTTGTTGCCGCAGGCACGGCGCTGTCCAGGACCGGTGGCCTGGACACGCTTCGCCGATTTGGCGCTGAGGCGGATCTCCTGCGAGTCGGCCCGCACGGCGGGAAGATTCGCATGCTGGAGCACCAGGTGGCCCTCAAGATGTTCAATGACCGGCCGTGGTTCGGCTGGGGAGCCGGCAGCTACCTGTACAACTACGCCGGATACGACGCGGCCGTTCCGGAGATGGCATCCAACCGCTCAGGCTACAGCTACTACCTGCTCAACCCCCACGCGGATGGCGACTGGTATGAGTTCCTTGCGGAATTCGGCATCATCGGCACGTTCCTGTTCTTCTTCATCTGGCTGCCGCACCTGATCTGGTGGGTCCGAAAGAGGGCGTGGGCTGGCCCTGCGATGTGCATGCCGGCACTAGGCGTGGCGCTGGTGCTCAGTCACGGCTTCATCGACTCGGTGCTCCGCAACCTTGCCATCTTCCTTGTCCTGGGCGTTTCCTCCGCCCTGGTGACGAAATCCCTGAACCTTCGAGACAGGTCGGAGGACGTCCCCGGCGATCGGACGCAGTGCGCGGTCCGAGCGACACCGGGCACGTCCGCCCCTCAGGCGGGCGGGAGGTCTGCCTCGCGACGGGAGACACGGTGGTGGTGAGGCTCACGACTTGTGCCGTCGTCGTGTGCCTCGTGCTGGTCAGTCTGTCGATGCCAGCAGACGCAACAGAGACGGAGAACCTGGGAATCCGGATTCTGCCGGCGCCCGGCGTGGTCCGGGTCGACGGGAGATTCGAGGATTGGGACCTGTCGGGAGGCGTCTTCGTGGCCGGGAACGTGGAGACTCAGCGCGGCACCGCTGCCGGCTGGCTCCACGCCATGTACGACCAGGACAGGCTCTACCTTCTCGTCCGATGGCATGACGATACGCCGATGAACAATCCCGGCAGCATCTCCGGCGACGCGGGGTTTGCCGGGGACAGCCTCCAACTGCGCCTGATCACGAACCCGGGCGGCCCTGGCGATCCGGCGATCTGCTGGCTGACGGCATGGCGGGACCGCCAGGGATTGGATGTCATCGATCTGACGTTTCCAAAAGGCGGCGGCGAGAACCTGAAAGACGCCCGCTCGAAGGGCGCCCGCCAGGCCTTCTTGAAGAATGCCGACGGCAAAGGGTACGTGCAGGAACTGGCCTTACCGTGGAGCGTGTTGAAGGCCGGGGGAGGCATCCCCGGGCCCGGCGGACGGATCGTCATATCGGTCGAACTCAACTTCGGCTCGGAGACGGGATTGCGCTTTTCCTTGAAGGACATATTTCGCCCCGGCGTGACGCCCAACCGGGTCTTCACATACGACGCTCCGGGCTGCTGGGGCATCGGCGTCTTGTCCGCCAGCGGCCATGTCGCGCCACAGCCCGTTCGGCTGGCCGATGGTCGCGAATTCGCCGTGCGGATGGTGAGCGGCGCGCCGGTCGTCGATTGGACCGGGCTCACGGATCGAGAAACGCCCGCCGGAGTCGTGAGCGTTCCGCTGACGGTGCCGAAAGCCGGGTTCGTTTCCTTGAACATTCTGAACGCCGGCGGTCAAGTCGTGCGGCAGCTTCTTTCGGCGGCGTTCCTCGACAAAGGCGTGCACCAGATCCCGTGGGACGGGCTGGCGAACCCGAGCCAGACAGACCTTGGTGACCCGGCCCCGTCGGGCCGCTACACGTGGAAGGCGATCTGGCATACGGGCATCGGCTTGCGGCTGGCTGGCTGGGCCGACAACGCCGGGCGCACGCCCTTCGAATCCCCGGGAGGGAGCTGGGGCGGGGATCACGCAAACCCTTCGGCGGTCGATTCCAACCTTGACACAGCGTTCCTCGGCTGGGCCGCATCCGAAGCGGGCCAGGCCGTGGTAGCCACGGATCTGGACGGCCGCGTGAAGTGGCGGCACAAGCGGGGCGGGTTCGGGTCGGCACGACTGCTGTGCGTCGACGCCGGCGTGGTTTTTGTGTACGACCGGCAACTCAGCGACAACGTCATCTATCGCCTGGACGCCGCAGCGGGTCACTACCTCCCATGGAAAGGCAGTGCGGAGGCTACGCTGGACGTCACCGCGCTTCTGGGACGAGTTGGGCCAGAAACCGCCGACGCCCCCATGCTGACGGGATTGGCCGCGGCCGACGGCACGTTGTTCCTGAGCTACCGTAACGGCAACGTGGTTGTCGCCGTCGATGCCACGACGGGCCGACGAATCAACACCTGGGCTGTCGAGGCTGCCGGGGATCTGGAACGCGGCGTCGACGGGATGCTCTATGTCGTGTCGGCTGGACGCAGCGTGCTGCGGATCGACGTGAAGAACGGGCGGACCGATACCGTCGTGGATGGTCAGCAGAACGTGACCGCGATTGCCCTGGACGCGGAGGGCGCGATCTATGTTGGGTTGGGCGAGCCGACGAACCAGGTGAGAGTATTCGGTCCGGGCGGCCGGCTGACGCGAACCATCGGTCAGGCCGGCGGGAGGGCGCTCCTGGGACCCTGGGAGCCAGGCGGGCTTCGTTTCATCCGAGGGTTGCGCGTCGATGCGCGGCAACAGCTGTGGGTCATGGAGGATGACGACAGACCGAGGCGCATCTCAGTCTGGGAGGCACACAGTGGGCGGTTTCTGCGCGAGTTCTTCGGTCCCACCGACTACGGTGCGACGGGCGGCGCCATCAGTCCGCAGGACCCGCTCGTGATGGTCGGGCAGGGAGCCGAATGGAGAGTGAATCCGTCCACCGGACGGGCAGACTGTGTGGGTGTCTTCCATCGGGGCCCCATGAACACCGCCCGTTTTGGTGTGGGCAGCAACGGGCGCCTCTACCTTGCTGTCGGTGGCGGCTGGATCACCAATTCCGTCGTGCATATCTACGAGCGGCTGGCACCCGGGACGTGGAAGCTGCGGACGAGCTTGGAGCCGATCGGCGACAGAGATCGGCCCACGGGGATGAGCGTGTGGGCCGACGCCAACGGCGACAGTGTCGTCCAGGACAGAGAAGTACATCGATACAACCTGGACTTGGGCGGGTGGATCAACGGCTGGTACATGCCGATGACGCAGAGCCTGACGTTCTACGGCGGGGTGTATCGCATCGCCGTCAGCAGTTACACGGCCTGCGGCGCGCCCGTCTACGATCTGACCCGGGCGACGCGGATGCCGGCGCCTGCCGACGTGCTCTCACGGGGGGGCACGGGCACACTTCGCAGCGCCGGTTCGGAAGACGGCAGGCTGGTGATCTACAACGGCCGCTACGGCGCGATTCGGAGCACCTTCGAATGCTACGACATCGAAAGCGGGTCGCTGAAGTGGACCTACCCCAACACATACGTCGGTGTCCATGGCGGGCACATGGCTCCACCGCCTCAGCCCGGCCTGATTCGGGCGGCCTACGACATCGTGGGCACCGCGAAGCTGCCCCAACCCATCGGCGACGTCTTTGTCGTCCCGACAGACAAGGGCGAGTGGCACGTCCTGACTGGTGAAGGGTTCTACCTGACGAAACTCTTCGAAGGCGATCCCATGAAGATGCGCTGGCCTGAGGCCGCGGTGCCCGGGGCGGTCATGGACGCCGCCCCGCCTGGCGTGGGGGCAGAAGACTTCGGCGGGTCCATCAGCGCCGCAACAGACGGACACCTCTACGTCCAGGCAGGGAAGACCGCCTTCGTCAACCTGAAGGTGGTGGGCCTCGAGACGGTCAAGACGCTCGGGTCGGGTTCGCTGACACTACCGCCCGCCGGCGTGGTGCCGCCGCGCGCGCCCGCCGGCGCACCTGATCACCAGATCGCTGCTGCCCGGCAGGTTACGGTCATGAAGGGTCCTGTAACCTTCACTGGCGATGTTCGCAGAGATTTCGTCTCGGCCGAATGGCTCGACTTCTCCAGGAGCCCGTCTGCAAAAGTGGCGGCAACGATTGCGTACGACGAGACCAGGCTGTACCTCGGCTGGCAAGTCAGCGACGACACTCCGTGGGTGAATGCCGCGACGGAGCCGGCCGTCATGTATGCATCTGGTGACACGGTGGACTTTCAGCTCGCCACGGATCCGAAGGCCAACGCGAATCGGACCGAGGCTGGACTCGGCGACCTGCGGGTGTCTGTTGGCAACTTCAGGGGTACGCCCACCGCCGTCCTCTATCGTCGCCGTGCCGCCGACAAGCATCCGCGCACGTTCTATTCCGGCCTGGTCCGCGAGGGCTACGTGATGGAGAGCGTCACCACGCTGGAGCAGGCGCGTATCCAGGTCAACATAGCTCCGGGCGGGAAGCGATATGCGGTGGAGGTGGCTATTCCGTTGAGCGCGCTGGGTGTGACGCTTTCGTCAGGCCTCACGCTCAAAGGCGACTTTGGCGCGACGCACGGCAACCGGCTGGGCAGCGACACCGTGCTGCGGACGTACTGGAGCAATCAGGCCACCGGCCTGGTGGCTGACGAGGTCCTGGAACTCAAGCTGGAACCCGGGAATTGGGGTGTGTTGCTCTTCAAGTAGCCCGGAACGACAGCCGCACAGGAAGGCCGTGGCGCCGTCGTCCACGGCCTTCGTCGTGTACGTCGGGGACTTCTCCCCTTCTCAACCTCGGACGCGCACGAGCGCGCTCATGCGCGAGCCGCTCATGCGCGGAGACCAGTCGGCAGGTGCTTCCTGAAGGCGTGGTGAATCAGGCAGCCGATCGGCGCCACGATCAGCGTCAGCATCAGGATCAGCACGAAGTAGAGCACAACGGTCCGGGCCGTCAGCGACCGCTGGGTTCGCAGTTCGAACGGCTGGGTCACCGTGAAGAGCGTGGTGGACGGGTTCAAGTTCAGCGCCGAGATTTCCCTGTAGATCAGCGCGGTCTGCTGGATGCCTTTGACAATCTCGTCGAACGCTTCGGCGGATCGGCCCTTGACGAGCGCCACCACCTGCGGAGAACCTACCGCCCGTTGGCTCGGAACCCGCACTTCCTTCGCGAGGTCTTCGTAGTACGCGGCCTCGCGGCCCCTCGCCGCCATCCTCTCGCTTTCCGCAATCACGCGGTCGGTGATCTTGCGCTTGTACTCCGAATCGTCCTTGGCTGTGGAAAGCCCCATGATTCGATCGAGGAACGACTGATCGAGCTGGGGAGCGACCGTAACGCCGCCGGTGCTTCCCGCTGGACCTGCCGCGCCAGCCCTGGTGTCGCCTATCGACGATCCCCGCTGGGCCGCGAACTCCCGCACGGACGCCTGCAGCGTCTGAACCCGGTCCGACGTTTCCTTCTGCTCCTGGCGCAACTGGAACAGCTGATTGTTGGCATATTGCGACAGGGCGCGAGCGTCCTTTGTGATGCCCGCAGAACGGATGAGTCCCAACAACGGCTCCAGCTTGAAGCGAACGACGTCCTCGAGTCCCGCCCGCACATCCGCCAGTGTCAGTCGCTCTTCTCCCACGCGAATGGTCTTCGCCCCGGGCAGTTTGGAGATCTCGTCAATCGTGGCGAGCACACGAGAGGTCTTCGCCCGCAGGATGTCGATCGCCACCAGGTAATCCTCCCGATCGAGCACGTCGCGCTGCAGGATACTCGGGGAGAGCACATCCACGTTGTACTTGGTCGCTCCCTTCCGTTCGTCAGTCTGTTTCGCCCACGTGTTCAGGACATCGAGCAACACTTTGCTCATCAAGTCGCGCGGAAGGGTCGTCAGGCGTTCGTGGCGCCGCATGCTGATGGTGTAGACCGGATCAACGAGGTCGGCGCGTTTCCGCGTATATTCCTCCTCGATTCGGGTACGATCGACCGGGCTCAGTTTCGTGTCCGCCAGACGGGCCCGGTAGTCGAACGCCAGCAACTCGAGCTGGGGATTCGATTGCAGGACGAAGACGGACTCCTTGAAATCCTCGTATTTCCCAAACCGCCCGAGGTCGTTGGCCTTGAAGACCTCGCTCAACACCGGTCCCGCCACGATCTCGGAGGCACCGAACAACGTGCCGCTGGGGTACTCGCCCTTTTCGGCGCCCTCAAAGAGCAGCCGGAACTGAACGGATCCCAACCGCTCGGCCGGTGCGACCAGGAACACGAGAAGGACGCCCACAAGGTACAGCGCGGCGACGCCCACGACAGCTGCGCCAACGACGCGCCGGTAGCTCCACAGCGTGTCGAAGTACGGCTTCAGCGAAATCTCATCGTCCTCGTGGTCTGGCTCGTCGCCTGTGCGGGTGGTCATGTGGGTGTGTCCTTCTGAGCCGTCGGTCATAGCGCCTGGCCCTGATCAAGAAAATGCAAACCACATATTACTGTACTCGGAAGCATGCCGGGTCTGAAGACCCGGCCTCCATCTGAAGACTGGAGTGAGCCGCGAGCACACCCACCACAGTCGAGTTGGTGCGCTACAATAAGGATTGGCGGCCGCGGCTGTGCCAGCATGAGCAGTCTGGCGCGTGGCACGGGTGTCTCTATTCACGTGATCAAAACCGGCCACTTTCGGCGACCATTCCAGACGCGGGCCGGCGCGGTATTCACCCGCGCGGCGGGACTTGTCGTCGCGACTTTTCTCTGTCAGTCATTCTTCTGGTCGCCAGGAAATCCCTGGGCGCTGAAGCTCGTCGTCTCAGGGGTCGCGCTGCTGGCCGCTCTCCGGCCGGACGTGGGGCTCCTGGTCCTCGCCGCGGTCGTGCCGTTCGGGCGCGTCATCTCGACGGTTGTGTCTCCCGCCAGGCCGGTGAATACGATCGAGGCGCTCGCGCTCGCGTACCTGGCGGGGTGGCTCTGGAATCGTCTCCGCCGTGGTATCCACGACCGATCGGATTCGCCCGGACTCCTGCTCGGGTACCTGTTCGCGGCGGTCGTGGTGGCGTCGCTGCTGGTCGACATCGCCATCTTTCGCTACTGGAAAGACTACTGGCAGCCATTCCTCGGACAACTGCTCGCCTATTTCGCCCGCGACTACCTGAATGTGGGCATCGAGTTCCGCCCGTGGGCAAACAGTTTCGGCGGGCTTGCCTCCGCGGTGAACGCCGCGCGTTTGCTTGAGGGACTTGCCCTGATGGGGACGGCTCATGCGTTGTGCGTGGACGATCCCTCGTTCGGCCGGCGCCTCCTCCGGACGCTCGCGATCGCCGCTGTCGGCACGGCGATGTTGAGCGTCGGGGCGGCACTCCAGGAATGGAGCGCTGGAGGCCGCAGCCTGCTGTCCGTTCTCCAGGTTGAGCGGATAGCCGTCCACGTCACCAAGGTCAACACGGCGGCGTCGTCCTTCATGCTGTTCCTTCCGGTCCTGCTCGGATTGGAGGCGTGGTCGGCGCAGTCCAGCCCGCGTCCGCGATCGATCAGCGTGCTTCGCTGGACAGTGACGGCGGCCGGTACGGGATTGCTGTTGGCGGCGGTGTGGCTGACGGGCAGCCGCACGGCCATGACGGCGGGAGCGATCGTGGCCGTCTGGGTCTCGGCTTACGCGGTGATGAGAGGCCTCCTGAGACACACGGCCTGGCGGTCGGTCGTTCTCGTGGTTGCCGCCTGTGGCGTGGTGGCCATCGTCGTGGGATTCGGCCTCTATCTGAAGGCGAAGGGGTCCGCGTACACATCGCCGATCGGCGTCGCGCTCGACATGCGGGTGTCGATCTGGCGAACCGCCATCAGGATGCTGACCGCGCATCCGCTCTTCGGGATAGGCGTCGGGCAGTTCCAGTTCCAGGTCGCCGCGTTCGAGCCGGATGAGACGTTGGTCGCGTACCTCCGCGTCAGCCGCTTTAACGCCCACAACCAGTTCCTGGAAATGGCCGCCGAACTGGGCTTGGTCGGCGGGGCACTGTTCGTGGCGATGTTTGCGGCGATTCTCTGGCGAGCCTGGACAGCGTTTCGCGCCAGCCGCGATGCCGCCCTCGGCGGCGCCATCGCTGGCGTCGTGGCATTCCTGATCACCTGCCTTGCGGGGCAGCCCCTGCTGTACGAAGTCGTCGCCCACCCGTTCTGGATGGTCCTGGGCGTGGTGCTCGCAGGCGGAGACACGGCCCCGGCAGCGATCTCGGCCCAACAGCCCAACGCCAGCCGCCGTCTCAGATCCCGCCTGATCGCCTGGTTCCTGGTCATCCTGGCCCTGTCGGTCCCCGTGCGGGTTTGGGAAGGGAAGGATCGGGTCAATCTCGCTCTGGCCGATTACGGCTTCTCGGGATGGCACCACCCGGGCGATGGCGAGCCCTACCGCCTCGTTCGCGGCGAAGGCACGTTCTTCACGTACCCGCAGGCACGAAAGCTCAAGCTGCCAATCCGGCGGGATAGCGAAGCCGGCCGGAATCGTCTCGAGGTCGATATCTCATTCGATGGCAGACTGGCGCGCACGCTCACACTCACAGACGACGAGTGGCAGACGGTGGAGTTCATGATTCCCGCTGATGCCAACCGCCGCTTCCGGCGCATCGATCTTGCAGTCCGCGCGGCCGCAGGCGTCGCCGCCCAGGTGCGCGTCGCGCCAGCGGAGATCTCGGAAGACCACGCGGCCGACCGCGTCGGCGCTCGCTGAGTGGGAAAAGGGCGCCTGCCGCCTACACGAGAGTCTCGGCCTCAGTCGGCCCGAAGCAGATAGTTCATGTCGGTCACGAGGATGTCGCGCACGAGCGGAACGCCGCGCACGCGGCCGACCGCGCGGCCAGGAAGCACGCGCTTCGCGAGCCCGCTGAACGAGAAGTCCTCGTGGATCACCCGGAAACCCGCCGCCGCGATGTTCTGCCGCAGGTTTCGCACAGTCACCCGGTAGAGCAGGTCGTCCCGCTTGACCTCACCCTTTCGGGCTGAGGTCAGGAACGACGACCCGTCCGGCGGGGCATCGAGTGCGCCCGGAAGATGTGCGGCCAACCAGCACGCCAACCGGAACGAGACCCTGCGTCCCAGGAACAGGTAGTACGGCACGGGGAACTTGAGCCGGGGGAGATGGGCGCCCGACGGCGCCAAATATGGGGCGGTCTGAAGGAACACCAGCCCGCCCGGCTTCAGCACGCGCCGGATCTCGTGCAGGTACGCCAGCGGATCGGCAACGTGCTCGATCACCGCGTGCGAAAACACGGTGTCGAATGCATCATCCCTGAACGGCAGCGCCTGGCCGTCGGTCCTCGCGAAACTGATGTTCGCGACGCCTTTCTCCCGCGCGAGCATGGTTCCCGCCGCCGCGAACCGATCCGAAAGGTCGATCCCCACCACCGAGTCGCTCTCTTCCGCAAACGACACGGTCATCCCGCCGCCGCCGCACCCATCGTCCAGCACCCGCCCCAAACGCGTCTCGCCACGCCGGCCCAGGTGCCGCAACACCTTCGCGCTTCGCCAGTACTCGAAGACGGCGTAGTGGTACTCTGACCTGAACCGCACGGCGCCGTGCGTCCGAATCGCTTCGTCGTTGACAATTCTCACGGTGACCTACAGTGGACCTCGTCCCGCGATTATACCCGTTCGCGGCGACCGGGCCTGGTTGGGGAGATGCACTGTGTGGATGCACGGTAGGGGGCATGCGCGCGCGGCCCGCATGCATGGACGCCGAGTCCTCCGAGATGATTCTGCTAAGATGAACGCGCGCGCTCACACGGAGGTCGATGTGCACGTCTGCATGGTTACTCCGCACATGCCACCGGAACAGGCAGCCAATGCGCTGCTGCCGTCGGTGCTGGCGCGTGAACTCGGGCAGGCCGGCCACAGCACGACATTCCTGACGCATCCGGCTGCGGGATCCTCTCAATCGACGCTCGGTAAAACGGTGTACGTCACACGGCGGGGGCGCGGGCCCCTGGCCCGCTCTCCGCTCGGCGCCGTCGTCACGGCCACTCGATTCAGCATGGCTGCTGCCCGTGCGTTTCGCGGCGTCGATCTCGTCCACCTGCACAGCAACGGATTCATCATCGACGTCGCGGGCTGGATAGCGGCCCGACTGGCACGCCCGTCGGTCGTCACGTTATACGGCACCGATATCTGGCACTTCAACCCGGCCCGTCACGGCCGATTCGCCGCCGTCGTCCGCGGCGCCGCTCAGCGCATCTTCTACAGCCGGGCTTTGCGCGACCGCGCCGTCGAATTGGGACTCGCCACGCCGGAGGCACCGGTCATCTACGCGCCCGTCGATGAGATGTTCCAGGCCAGGGCCGACGCCGGACGGGCCGCGATCCGTAGAGCGCTGGGTGTTGACGGTCCCTTGTTGCTGACAGTCAAGCGACTGCACCCGGTGGCGGGGTACGAGGATCTCCTGAAAGCCTTCGCGATGATCGCGCCTCGAGTGCCGAACGCGCGGCTGTTTATTGCCGGGGGCGGAGAACTCCGGGCCGATCTCGAACGCCAGGCCGAGGCTGCTGGCATCGCCTCGCGCGTCCGCTTTCTGGGGCTCGTCGATCATCACGACCTGCCCAGGTACTACGCCGCCGCCGACCTGTTCGTCCTGCCCTCACGTCTGGAATCGTGGGGAACGGTGATGCTCGAGGCGCTCGCCTGCGGCACGCGGGTCGTCGCGACGGCGACCGCCGGGGCACGCGAGGCGCACGGCTACTTTGACGATGACCTGAGGCTGACACCGGTGGGGGAGCCCGAGGCCCTGGCAGTGGCAGTCGAGGGCGCGCTCGGCGAGCCGCGCCGGGCGGGCGAGCGCACACTTGAGCGGATCGCCTCGACGTTTCGACCGGCCGGCTGCGCGCGCGCCTACGGGGCCGTCTACAAAGCGGCGCTGGAGCAGCCGAAACACACCTGATGCTGCCGCCTCCTGTCGGGCGCCTCCGTTGATACACCGGAATCAGGCCTGGCGGCCCCCGCGGCGCTCGCGGATGTCGCGCACCGCCGTTACCGATGGGTCTGGCGGCTCCGTCCCAGCCTCAGGATCACCAGTCGGACAGCCTGCCGCACGGACGCCATCTCCGACGGGCTCAGGAAGCGCCAGGTCCACAGCAGGATCGGGTACGAAACGACAAGTAGGATCGCGGTGAGCAGGTTGACCGACGGCGAACCGGTGCGCAAGGCACAGGCCAGCCCCACCAATGCCAGCGCGGTAATGGCCGCCTTGGCGAGGCGTCCAGTCTCGTACGGAATGGGATAGCTCAGCTGCGCAAGCCACGCCGTCGATGCGGCGAACGTTACCTGGCCGCACAACACGCCATAGGCCGCCCCCATGACGCCGA